>SESD01001650.1_pt1 | contig 12031 bp, 10 predicted proteins | sample 3171411 | NCBI WGS metagenome assembly SESD01 (sample SAMN06051880, study PRJNA518727) | freshwater metagenome | biome: subpolar coniferous forest; feature: holomictic lake; material: water; isolation source: holomictic Lake 442, 16.5 m depth | place: Canada: near Kenora, Ontario | collected...
TCTTTTGTAAACAAAATAAAGTATGGTTACAGGGATGATGAGAAATGCTATGCCAGTTAGTAAATCTGAAAAAGCTTGAAGCCATAGTGAGCTCGGCGACAAATTTGTATCGATTTGATGTGATGCTAACGTGTTAATAGATAGTATGCTTTTATAAAACTGAGGTATCGTTTCTTGCATTAAGCACCTGTTAATCATTAGCTAGATATATAAAATACCGAGTGATTAGCTATAGTTTGCTTTAATTATTCACAAGAGTTTAATGAAATGTATCACATTGTTAGTTTAATAATTAATATTTGTTAATAAAAGTAACAGCATTGCTACTGTGTTTTATTTTTTAAATCCTTTCTGAAATATGAAATGGTCGGTTCTAGCCCAAAGTACCATTTATATCAGCCTGCTTTATAGCCAGCAATTTTGCAGGAAAAGTATAAGTAAATTGAATCTGCCTTATAGCAGACGCTGGATTTATGTGCTACCGACTCGAAGCTTACATAGACAACTAGTCGACTATTTGTATAGTTACTGATTAAATAATTATTATTAACCTCTGACCTGTATCAATAACATTTAAATTGGTGTGTATATACTGATCCAGATTACTAGGAGTTTAAGATGACTAAATTAATACAAGTATTTGACCCTGCAATGTGTTGTAGCAGTGGTGTGTGTGGCACAGAAGTAGATCAGCAATTGGTAAGTTTTTCTGCCGATACAGATTGGGCTAAGAAGAATGGCGCACAAATTGAACGCTTTAATCTTGCACAACAACCCATGGATTTTGCTAATAACAAGGTGGTGCGGGATTTCCTAGAACGTAACGGCCAAGAAGGATTACCGCTTGTTCTTGTTGATGGTGAGCTCGCCTTGGCAGGCCGCTATCCAAACCGTACTGAACTTGCACGCTGGGCTAGTATAGCCTTCCTTAATGAAGCTACGCCGGCGTCTGGATGTTGTAGCGGGGGCAAGTGCTGTTAATACAAGAACTGCACACAATAATAAATAACCTAAGACTAAACTCATGCGATTTCTTGACCAGCCACCACGTTTTCTCTTCTTTACAGGTAAAGGTGGTGTAGGTAAAACTTCCATTGCCTGTGCAACTGCAATTCAATTAGCAACCAATGGTAAGCGCGTATTATTGGTGAGTACAGACCCAGCCTCTAATGTTGGGCAGGTATTTGGCATTAGTATCGGCAATACTGTTACTGCCGTTCCGTCAGTGCTCAATTTGTCAGCACTAGAAATAGATCCTCAAGCGGCAGCTCAAATCTACCGTGACCGTATCGTTGGGCCAGTGCGGGGTATATTACCGGAAGCAGTTGTAAAAGGTATTGAAGAGCAACTCTCGGGCGCTTGTACGACTGAGATTGCCGCATTTGATGAATTCACATCACTCTTAATTGATTCCCCATTAACTGCTGACTATGATCATATTGTCTTTGATACGGCACCAACAGGGCACACGATTCGTTTGTTACAATTGCCGGGTGCATGGAGTGGTTTTCTAGAAGAAGGCAAAGGTGATGCTTCTTGTCTAGGTCCTTTGGCTGGACTTGAGAAGCAACGCGAACAATACAAAGCCGCTGTAGATGCCCTTGCTGATGATAAACGTACTCGATTGATACTGGTTGCTCGTGCACAACAATCTACATTGCGTGAAGTTGCACGCACGCATGAAGAACTGGCTGGCATTGGCCTGAAACAACAGTACTTAGTCATCAATGGGATTTTACCCAAGATTGAGGCTGAGACCGATGATTTAGCGGCGGCCATTTACAAGCGCGAACAAGCTGCTCTGAACGCTATTCCAGCGGCATTGAAGTCTTTACCACAAGATCAGGTTGCACTTAAAGCCTTCGACCTAGTCGGCCTAGATGCATTACGCCAGTTGCTTATAGACACTCCCTATAAGGCTCGTGGTAATAATGATTCGCCGATTGAGCTGGATAAACCTACCCTATCTCAATTAGTAGACAGCATCGCAGTGGACGGCCATGGATTAGTAATGACCATGGGTAAAGGCGGAGTTGGTAAAACCACAATAGCGGCTGCAGTTGCTGTTGAACTGGCGCATCGAGGCTTACAAGTTCACTTAACCACATCGGACCCTGCAGCCCATCTATCAGACACGCTTAATGGCACATTAGGCAATTTAACAGTCAGTCGTATTGACCCACATGAAGAAACGGAGCGCTACCGTCAGCACGTGCTAGATACAAAAGGTGCCACACTAGATGCTCACGGACGGGCTCTACTAGAAGAAGACCTGCGCTCGCCGTGTACTGAAGAGATTGCTGTATTCCAAGCGTTCTCTCGTATTATCCGTGAAGCTGGTAAGAGGTTTGTGGTGATGGATACCGCACCTACGGGGCACACACTACTATTGTTAGATGCTACAGGGGCTTATCATCGTGAAGTCGCTCGCCAAATGGATAAGGCTAACTTGCACTTCACTACCCCCATGATGCAATTGCAAGATCCAAAACAAACAAAAATACTCATCGTGACGTTAGCAGAAAAAACTCCAGTCTTAGAAGCCGCCAATCTGCAATCAGACCTTCGACGTGCGGGCATTGAGCCATGGGCTTGGGTAGTCAACAATAGTATTGCTGCAACTAAGTCGACTTCGGCATTATTGCACCAACGCGCAGTCAATGAGCTGGTCGAGATTAACTCTGTGGCTAAGCAGTATTCAAAACGCTATGCAGTGGTTCCCATGCTTAAAGATGAGCCAGTTGGAGTTAAACGATTAATGGAGCTGGCTGGAAATTAAACTTAGATTTAATTTTGAGTTGCAATAAGTGAGATGAAACTGCTTACAGCAGACCTATAAATTTGGTGCTTCTGGCCAGAAGCAGGCATTCGATAACAAAAAAAGACACCCTAAAAGCGTCTCTAATTTGTTGTTGAGCTAGCTACTAAACCAAAGGCTACTTAATCTAGCTTTTCTATCCCCATTAACTTAAGTACATGCTTTTCGTAAATTGGATCCGAGCTACCTTGTTTCATCTTATAGATAAAGTACTTCTCAAATGCAATCTTAGCCAAGTGAACCCACTTCCCTTTTTTAATCCAATTTGTATTGCGCGGAGGTATCTGCGGTAAAGCCACAAAAACAGCACCAGTATCGCCCATATCCGCAATACAAATTGCATTCCAACTAGCTTTTGCATCAGCAACCTTCCCAGCTAAATCAGCCGCAATGTTGTGTACGATGGCTGTAACCATAGATTCAATCATGTAGCCAGTTTTAGGCGCTCCGGTTGGTACTGGGGTAACTTCAACTGGCGGTATGGCCACGCAAACACCGGCTGCAAAAATATTGCGGTATTTTCTGCTACGCTGATTCTCATCGATCAATACAAAACCACGAGGGTTGCATAAACCTTCAACAGCAGCCACCGGATCTACACCTTTAAATGCAGGTAGCATCATCGAGAATTTAAATGGCAATTCGTGCTCTTTGACAACATTGCCGTGCAAATCATATTCCGTCACAAACATCTTACCTGCTTCGACTTTGGTAACCTTTGCATTGGTAATCCACTTAATATCATTATGACGATACTCTGACTCCAACATTCCTTTGGAGTCACCTACACCACCCAAGCCCAAATGCCCGATATATGGTTCACTGGTCACATAGGTAATAGGCACTTTGTTACGCTTCTTCTTTTTGCGCAAATCTGTGTTCATAATAAAGGTGAACTCATACGCAGGACCAAAGCAACTAGCGCCTGGCATCGCACCAATAATGACAGGGCCAGGCTCTTTAAGAAACTCCTGATAAGCCTCCCAGGTTTTTTCAGCATGATCTACCGAGCATATAGAATGAGTATGGCCACCGTTAGGTCCTGAGCCTGGCACTTCTTCAAAGGACAACTTGGGCCCAGTAGTGATCACCAAGTAGTCGTAGTTAAGCTGCTCTCCATTGGCTAATTGCAAGGTGTTATTGTCAGCATCTATCTGCGTTACCGGTTGGGCAATAAAATTGATGCCTTTCTTTTCAAGATAAGGACGAATCGGGAAAGTAATTTTTTCACGCTTACTCCATCCCACTGCTAACCATGGATTGGAAGGGACAAATTGAAAGTAATCCACCGCATTCACTACGGTAATTTTATGTTCTTTGCCAATTTCAGCTTTTAATTCATAAGCAGCTGGCATTCCACCAATACCCGCGCCCATTATTACGATATGTGCCATCTTCTCATCCCTAACTACTGATTAGTTATTTTGTTAATTTTAATTACTCAGCCTGCTTTACTTCCAATACTGCATTCACTTCCAACAAACGTTTTTCATCTAATATGCCTGCCGTTGCTGCCAAGCTCAGATAGGACAATAACATTTGATAACGTGCTCTAAAAAGCTCAGTGCGCGTAATATGAAACTCGTGCTCTGCATTGAGTTCATCTAAAATGGTGCGGTCACCAACTTCTCGACCTAGCTTAGTAGCATCCAACTTCACTTTAGAGGAATGTAAGGCCTGCTCCATTGCTCTAATTTTTCCTTTACCCACTGAAACACCTAGCCACTCAATGCGTGCTTGCTGACCAGCACGCAGCCTGATTACTTCAGTCTGATCCATTGATTGCTGTTCTAAAGCTACAGCTTCTTCGTATTTAGCATTCCGCATACCGCCAGTGAATAGCGGCATGGTCAACTGCACACCAACGCTTACAGAATGATTACTGAGCGTTGAATCATTATTACTGCCACGTAAATCCGCGCCCCCTGCCTGAGCAACTAGATTAAGTACGGGGGAGTTTGAAAGTCGATATTTATCAATTTCGTCATGCGCTATGCCTTGCTGAATTTGCTGCATATGGAGATATGGGCTATTGCTTTGCGCTAACGCTAGCCAACTCTTAAGCTCTCCTTCATTTAATTGCTGCAAGTTACTTTGATCGGCAAGTCTTGCCAGAGCGTCCCCAGCATTTCCTGTTAAGTCAGTCAATACGGCCTGTGCTAATTGAAGAATGCTTTCAACCTCTAGCTCTTGCGCAACAAGTGCATCTTCACGTGCTTGCGCCTCATGTGTGTCGATAATAGCAACATCACCTTCAGCAAACCTACCCTTAGCGACGGCTAAAGCCTGACTAACTGCTTGGCGTTGCTTTTTAAGCGCCACCAAAGAATCTTCTGCAAGTAGTACATCAAAGTAAGCTTTAGCTACGCGTAAAATTAGCTCCTGCTGTTCAGCGCTAAGCTTTACATCGGCAAACTCTGCTTGTTTATTCAATTGCTGTGCTTGAGTGTCGCGCTCGGCGTTATATAAAGGTTGTTCAGCGCGGATATTCCAATGCAGATCTACACCATTATCAGTTTGGGTAATAAAACTAGCGTTATTATATGGGCCACCCATACCAGGAGCTGAAAACTGTGCATTTCCAATTTTATTGTATGCATTGACCATGCCTGTGCCAGCTGAAGCAGTCACTTGAGGCAGTTTAAGCGCTTTAGCTTGTCCGCTTCTAGCCTTACCCACCGCGGCACCTGCACGCGCAGCACTAAAGCTGGGATCTTTATTTTGCGCTGCCTGCCAGGCATCCAGTAAGTCAATCGCATAGGCTGATTGGCTAGTGATAGCTAATGTCAGCGTCAATAAGTAAGCGTGTGAGCGCAGCTTAAGATTAAGCATAATTAGTAGGCCTCTGAATTTTCATTTACAACCAACAGACTAGCAGCCACTAGGTACGCCAAGTTTGCGTAATATGTTTTCCATCAAACACCAATTGGTTAGTCCACTTTGAAAAAGATTTAATCCAATAAACGCCGTAAATAACAACCAATACTGGCTAACATAGAACGGACTTCCGACCACACCCAATCCTAAGGATAACAGTATTAATAAGCCTGCAAATATGCGTACAAGTTTCCAAGATGTCATGTCATTGCTCCTAATATATTTAATTATATTTATGTTGATAAGCCACGAAGTACAGTAGCGGGATAATAATCAGCGTCAATAAGGTCGATACAAAAATACCGAAAATCAGCGAAATGGCGAGTCCATTGAAAATGGGATCGTCAAGTATAAAAAATGCACCTAACATCGCAGACAGGCCAGTCAACACAATTGGCTGAGCGCGAGTGATGGCCGAGTTAATAACGGCTTGTTTAAAAGGCTTACCTGAGGCCACTTCCAAATTAATGAAATCTACAAGTAGTATGGAGTTGCGTACGATAATGCCAGCTAGTGCAATCATGCCTATCATTGACGTGGCCGTATATTGTGCTCCCAACAATGCATGGCCAGGCATAACGCCAATGATAGTCAAAGGGATTGGTGCCATAATAATGAGGGGCGTTAGGTACGATCCGAACTGAGCAACTACTAGGAGATAAATTAGAATTAGGCCAACCGCATAGGCTGCGCCCATATCCCGGAAGGTTTCATAAGTGACTTGCCATTCCCCATCCCATTTAATCGCGTAGCCACGTTGATTATCAGACGGTTGCTGAATGAAGAACTCACCTAACTTTGACCCTGATGGTGTTGTTATTTCACTCACAGCTTTGCGCATGCCAAACATTCCATACAATGGACTATCAAGCTTACCGGCCATATCACCCAGCACATAATTCACTGGCAATAAGTCTTTGTGATAAATGGGCTGCTCGCGCAGACTATCTTCAATACTTACTAACTCTCTTATCGGCACCAACTTACCGCCAGCAGTTGTTACGGACAATTTAAGTAAGTCCTCAATATCACCTTGGGCTGACACAGGCAATCTTAAGCGTGTACCAGCAGGATATTTAGTACCATCATGAAGATAAGTCACATCTTCTCCAGCTAACCCTGTGCGCAAAGTGCTGACAATAGACGCTTGCGAAACACCAAGTAACGCAGCCTTTTTCTTATCAACCACTAGGGCTATTTTTTTAGCATCAGCAATGCCGCTATCATCACTATCTACAATGCCTGCTGTGGTATCGAATACTTGTCGAACTTGTCTCGCCAATTGCAACCGCGTGCCATCGTCCGGTCCATATATTTCAGCGACCAATGGAGAAATGACTGGTGGACCTGGAGGTACTTCTACTACCTTCACTTTAGCCCCCATTGCATCCGCAATCCTCTGTAATTCAGGCCTTACCCGACCAGCAATAACATGACTTTTATCGCTTCTATGGTTTTTATCAACTAGGTTTACCTGAATATCACCAACAGACCCACCACTACGCAAGTAATACTGACGAACCAATCCATTAAAGTTAATCGGTGCTGCAAGTCCAACATAAGCTTGATAGTTACTAACTTCTGGCACATTAGATAAATATGATGTCATTTTATGTAGCACACTTGCAGTGCTTTCAGCAGGTGTGCCAGCAGGCATATCGACCACGACCTGAAATTCGGACTTATTGTCAAATGGCAGCATTTTCAGGACCACTAACTGGGCAACCGGTAATGCGAGCGACAACAGAATCAATAACAACACACCCAAGCCCAATTTCCGTCTATTTTTCTGTCCATCACTCTCACTTAAAAATGGCGTAAACATCCGTGTAAATAGTGGTGCAATGCGTTTAGTCATCGCGTCTTGTGTGTGACCATGTCGCAGCCATAATCGAGATAACCAAGGCGTTATAATAAAAGCAACCGCCAAAGAAATGAGCATACCCATACTCGCGTTAATCGGTATCGGACTCATATATGGGCCCATTAATCCACTGACAAATGCCATTGGCAATAAAGCCGCAATGACTGCCAAAGTAGCTAATATTGTTGGTCCACCAACTTCATCAACAGCTGCAGGGATAATGTCGGTGAGTGGTGCTTCAGGTTTTAGCTTCATATGGCGATGGATGTTTTCTACAACCACAATAGCGTCATCGACCAAAATTCCAATGGAGAAAATTAGAGCGAACAATGAAACGCGATTAAGGGTAAAGCCCCATGCCCAAGATGCAAATAAAGTCGCCATTAGAGTTAATACGACAGCCGTGCCGACAATTGCGGCCTCACGCTTACCTAAGGCAAAAAACACCAGCAAAACCACTGCAGATGTTGCAAATATAAGCTTATGGATTAGTTTCTGTGCTTTATCGTCAGCAGTTTCACCGTAGTTACGCGTTATTTTTACTTCGACGCTAGCGGGGATTAGTACATTCTTTAAACTATCTATTTGCTTAATCACAGCATCTGCTACTGCCACTGCATTTTGACCTGGCTTTTTAGTAACAGTCATACTAACTGCTGGATATTCAGCAGAATTATTGGCTTCCCCAAACCATACGTAACGCTCTGCTGGTGGTGGACCATCATGAATTTGAGCAACTTCATTTAAGTAAACTGGGCGGCCATCATGTAAACCAACCACTAATTCGGATATATCTTTTGCATCAGTAAAATACTTGCCAACTTCAATGGCTATCGATTGATTGGTATTGGTTACATCACCTAACGGCGCTCCTAGATTAGCTGCCTGCAATGAGCGTCGCATATCGGCAACACTAATTCCAGCATTGGCCATGCGTACTGGGTCTATATCAATATTGACCGCGCGGCCCGGGCCACCAAGTGTTGCAACTTCTCGCGTGCCTTGCACGTGCTTAATCTCGGCCTCAAGACTGTGCGCTACTTGCTCTAACTCAAAAGCTCCCTGCAGATTATTTTTACTGTACAAGGTCGCAGTGAGTATAGGTACGTCATCTATGCCTTTAGGCTTAATGATAGGATCACCAACACCTAAATTCTTGGGGAGCCAATCTTGATTAGATTGGATTGTATTATATAAACGCACAAGCGCTTCTGTCCGTGGCACACCTACTTGAAACTGTACCGTAATGATTGCCATGCCTGGACGTGACACTGAAGTCACATGTTCAACATTGGCAATTTGCGCTAGGACCTGCTCAGCGGGAACCGATACCATCTGCTCGACATTTTTAGCGGAAGCGCCTGGAAATGGAATTAACACATTTGCCATGGTCACATTAATCTGTGGTTCCTCCTCGCGCGGCGTGACTACTAACGCAAATAAGCCAAGCAATAGCGCAACCAAAGCTATTAAGGGTGTGATTTGCGCCGCTTGGAAATAACGTGCAATTCGTCCAGATATTCCCAATTGGTAATTATCTTGTGCTGGTGGTTTTGTAGACACGTGTATTCCTACTTAAAGTTCGCTGCGGCAATTGGATCTTCTGCCAATGTTTCACCAAGTTGCAAACCCGCAAAAACCTCAACATTATTACCTAGTACACGTCCAAGTTTAACTTGCCTTAATTGCGGCCTACCTTGTGCATCAACCACATAGACTGCTACCAATTCACTCCGCTTAATTACTGCTTTAAGTGGTATATAAAGCTGGACTTTACCTTCTGCAGCATTTAAAGGCAACGTAGCACGGGCAAACATTCCTGGGGCGATTGCCTTGAGATTTTTTGGCAGAGATAAACGTATCTTCACCGTATTGGTAATCGGATCAACGGTTGGCAAAACTGTATATTGAGTAATGTTAAAAGTATTTTCAGCTATCTTGGCACCACTAACAATTACTTTAACCATGGCTTGCTGCTTAATTAGCCCCAACTGACTTTGCGGTACATTAACTAATACACGCAATTCGCTAGCATCGTACATTCTAACCAATGGCTGTCCTGGCAATGCCATATCACCTACTTCAACCAACACTTCAGCTACCACGCCAGCGTATGGTGCATTGATGCTATGTAATCCACTTTGTACGCCAGCTATCCCAGCTTGAGCTAATTGTGACTTAGTCTGTGCCACCGCAGTTTTATAATCGGACTCGGCGCGATCTAATGCAGCTTGACTGATATATTGCTTTTCAAACAGGCGACGCTTCCGCTCATACTCTTTATTTGCAGCTTCTAGTTGTGCTTGTGCTGCTGAAGTTTGAGCTTGATTGCTTAGCGCTTGTTGTGTTGCCATTCGAGCATCAACACGTGCAAGTAATTGCCCTGCTTTCACGTAATCACCAACTTTAACTGGCAAAGCCGTGATGCTACCTGTAACCTGAGAGGAAATTAGACTGCTCTTTACCGCCTCAACAACTCCTTCGACAGTTGCAGTAGACTCACCATTTGTTTGGCTAACTTTTGTCGTGACTAAGGGAGTAGCATTAGCTAAAGTAGACAGGCCTAATAATAAAACAAACTTCCATGGGCTAGATTTAATCAACTGCAATTCCTTTTAAAGTCTGTTAAATTTTATTTTTTAAAATTACAGAGTACTCTTTGAACGCTATGCCAACAAGCTATATATAACTATATATTCATACAACTTTATAGTCAACATTAATTGACCGTGTATAATAATGAAATTAACCAAGCTGGAATAAGGTATGAGCAAACTAGATGATCGCGCATTACTATATGTGGCTAAGTATTTCAAAGCGCTCGCAGAACCAATGCGACTAAAGGTATTAAACGCGCTTCAAGATGGCGAAAAAAATGTTAGCCAGTTAACTGAAATAACAGGGGGTACTCAAGCCAATATATCAAAGCATTTATCAATGCTTGCCGAAAGTGGGCTAGTAAAAAGAGAGGCTCGTGGCACTAGCGTCTATTACAGCATTGCCAATCCTAGCGTTTACGAACTTTGCGAGTTGGTATGCGGCCAAGTATCTGACCACATGACTTCAGAAGCCGATATAAAAATGATGTTTAATACGCCGAAATCAATATAAAACGCATCACGTTGCGTTAACTAGAGTCAGAGCCTTTAGTTTATTATGTATCCCAACAGCGACTACCTAGGTTTCTGGCTTCTTAAATGTGTCTAGAGTAAATTCATATGTTAATTGACTGGAATAATTTCACGCCTTGGTCTGCGATTTCTGGCGGAGCAATGCTCGGCATAGCCTCGGCCTTATTCATATTGCTAAATGGGCGCATAGCTGGTATTTGCGGAATACTGGGCGGCCTATATAGACCGCAGCGCAACGATATAGGGTGGCGCGTAGCCTTCATTATCGGCTTAATTCTTGCTCCTCTAGCCTGGGCCACTGTTAACACTTTCCCAAATATCAATATTGAAGCTAGCAATGGCTTGTTAGCTATATCAGGACTTATTGTTGGCATTAGTACGCGTTATGGTTCTGGCTGCACAAGCGGTCATGGCGTATGCGGCATATCACGTTTATCACCACGATCAATTATTGCGACACTGGCCTTTATGGGAACTGGGTTTTTAACAGTTTTTATTGTCCGGCATGTTCTAGCTGTTTAAATTAGGTACAACAGTTCAATGAAAAAACATTTAGTACAAATTTATTCGCTATTTTTCTCAGCATTAGCGGGACTTATTTTTGGGCTTGGCTTGGTACTCGCTGGCATGGCTAACCCAGCTAAAGTGCTAGCTTTTCTTGACCTCGGGGGATTATGGGATCCATCACTCGCGATTGTAATGGGTAGCGCTATCTGTGTAGGGGTTATAGCATTTAGTATCGCTAAAAAGCGTACAGATAGCCTGCTAGGACTCTCGATGAATTTACCCCAATCACGTATCATTGATCAACGCTTAGTTCTTGGTGGCTTAGCATTTGGAGTAGGTTGGGGTTTATCCGGCATATGCCCAGCGCCAGCATTTGTGTTGCTAGGTTTTGGCAGCATTAAAGGTGCTATTTTTCTTGGATTTATGTTGATTGGCATGGGTATCTATGAGCTAATTGAAAGCTACCGTAACTCAGAAAAAAATAAAGCTGGCGCGACAATCACGAACGCAACGAAAAGCCAATCATAATGACCACTTCAGATCCAAGAGTATTTTTTGCAGCAGAGCGCACATTGCTGGCCTGGGTAAGGTCAAGCATAACAGTTATGACTCTTGGATTTGTAGTCGCTAAATTTGGTCTTTTTTTATCACTACTTTCGGCATCTAGCACCACATTAAGTGAACTCCATCAAAACAACGGTCTATCAAAGGTGCTTGGCATTACTTTGATAATCACTGGTGCCGCAATAACGCTAGGCGCTCAATTAAACCATCACCTCTATGTGAAGTCACTTCCTCCAATCGATGTTCCTAAACTTGCCATTACCTGGCTAG
>SESD01001651.1_pt1 | contig 12027 bp, 12 predicted proteins | sample 3171411 | NCBI WGS metagenome assembly SESD01 (sample SAMN06051880, study PRJNA518727) | freshwater metagenome | biome: subpolar coniferous forest; feature: holomictic lake; material: water; isolation source: holomictic Lake 442, 16.5 m depth | place: Canada: near Kenora, Ontario | collected...
CTGCCATTGCTCTCGGTCATGCTCTGACTGAGAGCGAGGTAGATCAAAGATACTCTTACCATTGAATGCAGCATTAACGTACACCATGGTATCTCTCAGATAGGTCAGAACGGGTAAATCATACTGATCAAGAAATTTCTCCAGAGTGGCTGCAGCACGGGTACGCGGATCAACACGCATTCCCACAATTCCAATATATGATTTGTGTTTACGCACCGTCTTCTCTTCTATCAACCGGTCCAGGAAGTCTCGTGAGGCAGCCATATCGAATACCGATGGCTGTACCGGTACGATGACCTTATCTGCAAGTTTCAATGCATGAGCAAGGTTCTTTCCGTGCATTGCGGCCGGAGAGTCGAGAACGAGCCAGTCATTACTTTCTGGAATTTTTGGATTGACATCATCACGATCTGAGCTGAGCCTGGTGATCGTTGGCAAATCAGCGGGGCGTAATGTAAGCCAGTTTAACGATGATTTTTGTCGATCAAGGTCCCACATCACTACGCGCTGGTTTTGACTGGCAAGATAGCCTGCCAGATTGGTCGCAAGGGTGGTCTTGCCGCAGCCCCCTTTAGGATTTGCCACCAGAATTGCTCGCATATGATTACCCCTCAAGATTACTCAATGGCTCTCTTTGCTGCGGTGTTGAATTGGTTGTTACTGTATCAGTTAACGCTGTCTCTGGGGATGATTGCAAGGCGATAGACTCTGTCTCGTCATCTTCAGTGGCAGACAGCTGCGGGACTGCGAGTAAGTCCATACTTCCTTGTGGCTCAACTAGAGCTCCCAGATCTGCCAGTGCCGGCAACTCTTCAAGGGAACGCAGGTTAAGATCATTCAGGAAGTTTTTGGTGGTTGCGTATAGAGCAGGTCGACCGGGTACATCGCGATGCCCAATCGCCTCTATCCAGCCTCGTGCTTCAAGAGTTCTTAGTACGGGACTGGAAACGGCAACGCCACGAATCTCTTCAATGTCACCCCTTGTCACCGGCTGACGGTAAGCCACAATCGCAAGGGTTTCCAGCACTGCACGTGAATAGCGGGGTGGTTTTTGGGGGTTAAGTCGGTCAAGAAACTGTTGCATCTCGGCTCTACTCTGAAAGCGCCAACCGCTAGCCACATTGACCAGCTCCACTCCCTTTCCGATCCAGTCTTCGCGTAACTCTTCCAGCAGTCTGCGCAGGATTTCTTGACTCAACTCCTCATCAAATAGCCTCTTCAATTCCTGGAGTGTTAAAGGGTCCTGGCTGGTGAGCAAAGCGGCTTCCAGAATGCGCTTAATCTCACAGAGATCGGGTGAAACGGAGACGCTAAGCGGCTGTGAGGAGACTGATTGATTTAACATAAATGATTCCGAATGTTTGAGTCTGTGTTAACTCCACCAAGGACTCTCTGGAGAGCTCTAGTATCGCAAGAAAAGTAACTACAATTTCTGACACGCCGGCGGTGGCACTAAATAACTCTTGAAATTCAACGAACTCACGACCGTGCAGATGACGCAAGATGCGGCTCATATGTGCACGTACAGAGAGTCCCTCTCGAGTGACACGGTGGTGTTGGTTCGCCTGAGCCCGGGTGACCAGGGTAAGCCAGGCATTACGCAGATCATTCACGCTGACTCCCGGTAGGCGTTGAACTACAGACTGTTCAATCGATAATTCAACCAGCATAAAATCCCGTTCGGATTGGGGTAATTCATTAAGATTTCGCCCGGCAAGTTTTATCTGCTCGTATTCCAGCAGTCGACGCACTAACTCAGCCCGTGGATCGATATCTTCCTCGTTTTTGCTAACGGGGCGGGGAAGAAGCATACGAGATTTTATTTCAATTAAGAGTGCAGCCATGAGCAGGTACTCGGCAGCTAATTCTAGTTGATTGGCTTTCATTATCTCGACATAGGCCATGTACTGGCGAGTCAGTTCCGCCATCGGAATATCCAGTACTTCTAGATTATGTCTACGGATGAGGTAGAGGAGTAAGTCTAGAGGGCCTTGGAATGTATCGAGAAATACTTCCAGCGCATCTGGTGGAATATACAGATCGCGAGGTAGCTCCAGCAGCGGCTCACCGTGAATGGTTGCAACAGGAGTAGTGGCGATATTGAAGAGTGTGTTCATTCTGAGGTGGAGGCATCTTACTGCTCAATCATGATTATACTGTGCCCAGACTCATTTCTCCCATCTTGGCGAGTCCGCTAAGAGTAATTGAGTCCCATCGCCTCTCTAACATCACGCATGGTCTCCTGCGCCAGCTTGTCGGCCTTTTCACAGCCATCTGCGATGAGATTACGAACCAGAGAGGGGTCTTCTTCATACATTCGAGCCCGTTCATGCATCGGTTCCTGTTCGGCCAGTACCATCTCGAGTATAGGCTGTTTGCACTCTAGGCAGCCGATACCAGCACTCTTACATCCTTGCTGAACCCAATCCTGTGTCTTAGCGTTTGAATAAATCAGATGGAATTGCCATACAGGGCACTTGGCTGGGTCACCTGGATCGCTTCGCCGGATGCGTGCCGGGTCGGTTGGCATGGTGCGGATCTTCTTTGTGACGACGGCCGGATCTTCTCGCAGTCCGATGGTGTTATTGTAGGATTTGGACATTTTTTGACCGTCTAAACCTGGCATTTTGGATGCTCGAGTGAGAAGCGCCTCCGGCTCGGTTAGTATCATCTTACCGCCCCCTTCAAGGTAACCAAATAGCCGTTCCCGGTCTCCCATACTCAGGTTCTGCTGTTCATCGAGTAACGAACGTGCGGTCGCTAGCGCCTCATCATCACCCTGTTCCTGGTAGCGGTCACGCAACTCACGGTAGACCTTGGATTTTTTAGAGCCGAGCTTCTTGATCGCCTCTTCAGCCTTCTCCTTGAATCCAATTTCTTTACCGTAAATATGATTGAACCGGCGGGTAATTTCTCGGGTGAACTCGATATGTGGTGCTTGATCCTCGCCGACCGGTACGCGGTTGGCTCGATAAATTAGGATGTCTGAACTCTGCAGTAACGGGTAGCCGAGAAAACCATAGGTACTCAGGTCCTTCTCGTTTAGTTTCTCCTGCTGGTCCTTGTAGGAGGGGACCCTCTCCAACCAGCCTAGTGGAGTGATCATGGAGAGAAGTACATGCATCTCTGCATGTGCCGGTACTTGAGACTGGATGAATAGGGTTGCCTGTGCCGGATCTACCCCAGCGGCAAGCCAGTCGATCACCATATCCCAGACATTCTGCTCAATGATTTCTGGCGTATCGTAATGCGTGGTCAGTGCGTGCCAGTCGGCGACAAAGAATAGACACTCGAACTGGTGCTGCAGATCCACCCAGTTTTTTAATACGCCGTGGTAATGGCCCAAGTGTAACCTTCCCGTGGGACGCATTCCAGACAAGACGCGATCAGTAAACATTGTTACTTGCCCTTAAAAATTAGGTGCTTATCAAGCTTTCAATCCGGTAAGTGCTGCTATCATCTGTACCGTAAACAGGATAGATGGCCCGATAATAGTGCTGAGCGTCCCTGTGAATAATAACAATAGAAGTACCATAAAGCCATAAGGCTCGATCCGTGCAAAATGGCGTGCCATCGCATGGGGCAGCAGGCTTATCGCCATTCGCCCTCCGTCAAGTGGCGGCAGTGGTAGTAAGTTCAAGACCATCAGGATGACATTAATTTCAATGCCCGCCTCACCCATCAATAGCATTGGTTTGGTCAATTCGCTCTCCGGCAGAGAGAGGCCGAGTTTCATTACCAGTGCCCAGAGGAATGCCATGAAAAGATTTGCACCTGGACCGGCAGCAGCCACCCACAGCATGTCGTACTTGGGGCGACGTAAGTTTCCGAAGTTCACCGGTACCGGTTTGGCCCAACCGAACAGGAAGCCGGTACCAACTGTCAATTTGCTCAGAGTAAATAGAACTAATGGGACGATGATCGTACCCATCAGATCGATATGACGTATCGGATTCAGACTGATACGACCTTGTGAATAGGCCGTCAGATCACCAAAATGTCTGGCCACGTAGCCGTGTGCAGCCTCATGCAGGGTGATGGCAAGAATCACCGGCAGCGCCCAGATGGCGATCCCTTGAATGATACTATCCATGCGTTATCCTGAAGGGTGTAAGGCTGCCTTTGCCTTGGCGAGTTAGTTCAGGCACTTCACCCGTTAGATCAATCACGGTCGTCATCTCTAAACCACATGGACCACCATCCAGTACTAGTTCCACTTGATGTTCTAAGCGATCACGAATTTCCTCGGCATCGTTGAGAGGGAGTTCGTCCCCCGGCAGCATCAGCGTGGAACTCAGTAGGGGCTCCTTCAACTCCTCTAGTAGAGCTTGCACCACAGGATGGCGCGGAATTCTTAGGCCGATGGTATTGCGCTTTGGATGCTGCAACCGGCGTGGTACTTCGCGCGTCGCTTCAAGTATAAAAGTATAGCTACCCGGCGTACTTGCTTTAAGTAAGCGGTACTGGCTGTTATCGACCTTGGCATAGTGAGAGATCTCAGCCAGATCCCGACATACCAGTGTGAAGTGATGCCGGTCATCTACCTGGCGTATGGTGCGGATACGTGTCATGGCATTCTTGTCACCCAGATGGCAGCCCAGTGCGTAACAGGAATCAGTCGGGTAAACGATTACACCGTCAGCGCGTACGATCGCAGCCGCTTGCCGTATCAAGCGTAATTGCGGATTATCTGGATTTATGGAAAAGAATTGGGCCACGTGAAGGGCGGTCTCTACTGTTAATGACGGGGATTGATTTATAAGCGGGAGCTCTATCTCGATCTGGTCTACATTACTCCAATCCAGTCATGCCATACGGGCTTACATCCAGCAGGCAATTCTGGCATCCGGCCCAGATCAAAATAGCTTTCCCCCGGTCCATGGAAATCTGAACCGCGCGAAGCGAGTAAATCCAGACGCTGAGCATGACGTGCAAATAGAAGGGATTGCTCCGGTGTGTGACTGGCAGTGATGACCTCGATGGCTGCGCCACCGAGACCTTTGAATTCAAGTAGTAGTTCGTCCAGCGCGCCCTTGCCGAGTTTGTAACGGGCAGGGTGGGCAATCACCGCTCTTCCACCGCTGCCGCATATCCAACCCACCGCTTCGGTTAGTGAGACCCATTGATGCGGCGCGTATCCCGGCTTGCCCTTGACCAGATACTTCTTAAATACCGACTTCACATCCTTGGCATGACCCCGTTCGGTCAAAAAGCGTGCAAAGTGAGTGCGCCCTATCAGTCTCCCTGCTCCGGCATAAGAGTAAGCCCCCTCCAGGCTACCGTAGATCCCAGACTTATCAAGTTGCGCGGCGATGTTGCTCGCTCGCTCTGCGCGGCCACTACGAATGGCCGACAGGCCTTCGACGAGTGGGGCATATTCAGGGTCTATACCGAGACCGACAATGTGCAGTGTCTGGCTGCGCCAGCTGACGGAGATCTCAACCCCATTAATGAAGGTGATGCCCTTTGCTTCGGCAGCATGTCGAGCCTCATCTAGCCCATCGACATTATCGTGGTCGGTCAGTGCTAGCACATTCACCCCGCGCGTGGCGGCGTGATCCACTAGTTGCGTGGGCGTCAGTAAACCATCTGAAACTGTGGAGTGGCAATGCAGGTCGATATTGAGCATGAAGCCGATAGTTCGCGCGAAGCAAGGGGTGCATCATAACAAATAAGCAGTCCCATGAAAAATGAACCGTGTGAAGGAAATCGGGGCCATCAACGCCAGGGAGTGCACAAACCCCTAATCCTTGAGCATGGTGGGTGGTCATGTCTAGAAAGATTTTTGGATCGACTCTTTCATTCGCTCGGTCAAGGATGTGATCTGTTCCGCACGGGCCTTCTCCTGTCAAACACCCGCACGCAATTCACTCGCAGAACGGCCAACCCTGCGGCGTAGTAGAGTACGCAACGTTGCCCCATTTGCATAGCCAACCTGAGCGGCAATCAGATCAATACTGTCACTGCTTGTTTGCAGTAAATGTACTGCGCGCTCGACACGAAGATCCTGGAAATAGGAAAGCGGGGTCTTGCCCAGTACGGTCTTCAGGCGACGTGCGAGGGTTCGCTCACTGGTACCAGTTGCGTTGGCTGCTGCGTTAAGCGAGAAGCCATCTGTTAGCCGGTACCGTGCCCACTGTTCGAATCGCTCGACCAGCGGGTCCGTATGTATGAGATGGTCAGGGATCATGAAGATCGCCTGTGATGGGCGTGGGTCAATCACAAGATAACGCGCCGTCATTGCTGCCAGTGCCGGGCTGCTGCGCCTTACCAACCATAGCGCCAGATCAATATGCGCCAGTGCTGCCCCCGCAGTAATGAAATTGGATGAGCCCACGACCATGCGAGATTCTTCCAGTATAACGCGGGGGTAACGCTCTCGGAACAATGGGGCCAGCCACCATGAGGTAGTGGCGTTCTGTCCGTCGAGCAACGAAGTGTTAGCAAGGACAAAGGTTCCGGTGCAGGCGGCACTTACCAGGGCGCCACCATCGGCCCAGTGCCGCAGTAGTTCCACGGCATCCACCACGTCACGCCGTTCAAGTGCCACCTGCAATGTCTCCGGCATTTTTGCTCCAAGAGCAGGAATTAGCACAATGTCCGGGCGAGCAAGCTGTGCCGCCGATACTACCGGCACCGACAGGCCCTGGCTGGTATGCACCCGGCGGCGGACACCAACGATAGTTACCTCGAAATGAACCGAAGGCGTTCCGGCAGATTTCGCCAGATCGTTTGCGATACTGAAGGTGTCAAGAATGGTGGACAAACCGGTGTCAAAAACTTCATCGAGCGCGAGGATATAGATACGCATGGCAGGAATTATACTGTAATTGTCAATTTTGCCACTTGGCATAAATAGATATCTTCATTAAAGTCTGCCTCTCGTAGTTCAATTTAAGAAAGGATAAATCACCATGGTAAAATTTGCTCTGTTGGTACGTTTAGAAGCCAAGCTAGGGAAAGAAGCTGTTGTCGCCAGCTTTCTTGAAGGCGCCCTCGCCTTGGCGAATCAGGAAACTACCACGCCGGTCTGGTTCGCACTACGGATAGGGCCATCAACATTTGGTATCTTCGATGCCTTTGCTGATGAAGCTGGACGCTCGGCACATTTGGCTGGCCCAATTGCAGCCGCGCTGATGGCTAATGCTGCCGAATTACTCTCTCAACCGCCGCAGATCGAACAGGTAGAAGTGCTCGCTGCCAAACTGCCGCACTGAAAATCGTAATTACACTCGACCTTTGCTTTAAACCGAGATTTTCCAATAGAATTCAATTGCTATTGGAAAATCTCGGTTTGGTAGGTTGTTAAGTAGCGTAGTCTTACCACTCCCGAGGAATCCGGTGAGTTCCTGATGCAGCATCATTGCGACTGACCGCAGCATACTTTACCATCCCATCATGGATCAATTGCACCCCTCGTAGCCGCCTGATCGGTTTCTCCTAACAGATCTCCGTATAGAAAAAGAGAGGGGATTTTTTCTGCTACGACTCAAACAAGACCGATGGACTTTCTGCCAATTTTTATCAATGTAAAAGACCGGTGCTGCCTGATAGTGGGTGGTGGGGAGGTGGCTGCACGTAAAACCGCTATGCTGATGAGAGCCGGTGCCCGTGTGCTGGTGGTCTCCCCAGAGCTTGGTGATGAGCTCAGTGAACAGAAGAAACAGGGGGCCATCACTCATCTTGCTGAAACATTTCGTGCCAATCACCTTGATGATGCGGTTCTAGTGATCGTCGCGACCGATGATCGATCGGTTAATCAACAGGTTTCAAAAGTTGCTCATAGCCTGCGTATTCCAGTTAATGTGGTGGACAACCCAGACCTGTGCTCCTTCATCATGCCATCCATCGTTGACCGGTCTCCAATATTGATCGCGGTCTCGAGCAGTGGAAAATCTCCTGTCCTGGCGAGACTCTTGCGAGCACGACTCGAGACCATGATCCCGGAAGCATATGGACGTCTAGCGATCTATGCAGGCAATTTACGCGATCGGGTGAAGCTACATTTCTCTCATCCGGAGAAGAGGCGAATATTCTGGGAGAGAGAATTGCAAGGACCTTTTGCAGAAATGGTTCTTGCGGGGAAGGATCAGGCGGCACAGGATTATCTTGAGAACGCGCTGAAAATTGATTCTGATGAAGCGCCACAAGGGGAAGTCTACCTGGTGGGTGCTGGACCCGGGAATCCAGACTTATTGACCTTTCGTGCAATGCGTCTGATGCAACAGGCAGATGTGGTGGTTTATGACCGACTGGTCTCGGTTGAGATACTTGATATGGTGCGCCGTGATGCACTCCGCATTTATGCAGGAAAGGAGCGCAGTAATCATGTCATGCCGCAGGAGTCTATTAATGATTTACTGGTGCGGTTGGCAAAGGAAGGTAAGCGCGTGCTAAGACTAAAGGGGGGTGACCCTTTTATCTTTGGCCGTGGTGGCGAGGAGATTGAGACATTATCCAGTCACGGCATTCCTTTCCAGGTGGTCCCCGGCATCACGGCGGCCTCTGGGGTGTCATCCTATGCAGGCATTCCGCTCACTCACCGCGACTATGCCCAATCCTGTGTCTTTGTCACAGGACACCTCAAGGATGGGAGCGTGGATCTGGATTGGCAGGCACTGGCGCGGCCGTATCAGACCATCGTGATTTACATGGGGCTCTTGGGATTGCCGGTTCTGTGTCAGCAATTGATTGCGCATGGGTTGCCGGCCACGATGCCTGCCGCCATTGTGCAGCAGGGTACGACCCACCATCAGAGGGTACTGGTCGGATCGTTAGAGACACTTCCAGATTTAACCGCTCATGCGGGCCTAACCCCCCCCACTCTCATCATCGTCGGTGAGGTGGTGAAGCTCCATCAGAAGCTTGCCTGGTTCGAGCCGGGGAGTGACCTGTATGCGGATGCATCTGCAGCAAATAGCTAGAGCCCTGCGGGGGTTCCTAGTGGCGTATCAACTTTAATTCGGTGTGAATTCAGAAGAATGTTGCTGGCCGTCGCAGGAGGTGGAGTGGACGTATTTTTTGTAACTCAATTGACAGTTTTGTGAGGGGACACGTAGAGACGAATTGAATTTGAGGGTGTCTGGTGCTAAATAGAGTAAAAGGCAGGCTACCGTCTGACGTTTTAACCTGCGTTATGGATATTGTGATTCTTGCGTTTGATTTTCGTATATCTGCACACCGAGCTTCACCAAGCGATTTCCTTGCCATTGTACGCGTAGAATTTTCCGCTATCGGCAGGTGTTAATTGTGCGATCACGCGCCGCATACCGGCCACACTCGACTCTGCTGTAATCAGGGCATCCGGGCCACCCATATCTGTCTGTACCCAGCCTGGGTGTAGCGTAGCGGTCATGATTCCGTGAGGTGTTAAATCGATTGAAAGGTTTCGTGTCACCATATTCAGAGCAGTCTTGCTGGATCGGTAGAGATAGTAGCCACCACTGCTATTGTCAGCAATGCTACCCATCTTGCTGGTGATGTTGATGATCTTTTTTTGCGTGCCACGTCTGACTTGATTGACGAATGCTTCTGTCATTTTAAGTGGTGCCATGCTGTTCACGCGCAGACAATACATCCATGCCTCATAGTCAGTTCTGCCAAGGTTATTGGCATGAGTATCTAGGAAGACCGCAGCATTATTCAGCAGCAAATCGATATTTTGATTGGCAAGTTTTGTGCTCAATCTGTCAATCTGCTCAAAGTCAGAGACATCTAGTTCATGCAGGCTGAGTGAGTTAGCGTGCATTGATGCTAACTGTTTTAGTAGTGTGGCCTGATCCGGGTTGCGACAACAAGCGAACACGCGCCAGCCTAATTCGATATATTGTCTAACAAACTCCAGACCGATGCCGCGGTTGGCACCGGTAATAAGAAGATTTGGCATCTTGATGGTTTGGTGTCTTGAGATTTAGGATGATTGTTGGGGTTTGTTTTGGTTTAATGGGAGATGTCTTCTGTCAGAATATGTGCCTGCAGATAGGTTGACAGAATTGATGGTTCTTGTCTCCTGGTTGAGTCCTATTTGTTCTGCAGAGATTCCATAAACTCTGGTTAGGAATTGATTTTTGAGATCGATCCAGTACACTGCACGCGTTAGTATTTTCTGAACGCACTATTTTTGAGACTCTTATCGGGATAAGCACATGACGCATTATATGGAACTCCTCATGACGAATCAGCCATGGAATCTGATCATCTACATGGCGATCCCGGTAATACTTGCAGAAACGATTGCCATTTCCGAGCTGTATCTTCTCTTTACCGGAAAAGATACCGGTACAGTAAAGACGCTCAGCAAGGTGTCTGGAATTATTGTCGGGTGGTACTTCCTAGGCATCTTTATAAACCTTCTTCTTACCGCCGTTATTCCGCTGACGACTTCCAATGGATGGCGTGGCATTGCGGACGTGATTGCCGTTGGTTTTTATTTACTGGGCCTCGTCCCACTCTTCGGTATTGCGCTACTAGATATGAATCTCCTCTATGCTTCTGCTTCACAACGTGAGCGTAACAAGCTCCATGCAATCTTCGTGGGTGTTTTTCTAGTGGTTGCGCATATCGCGATGATATTCGGAATGGCAGATCCTAATATGTTCATGGAAAAAGGGGATATCGAACATATGCCCGGTATGAGCCACCCCTAATTGAATTAAAGGGTTTCTGATTAGGTATTTGCGTGCAGTGAGAGGTCAGGGTGAGTGTTTTGACCTCATCTAACTCATGGATACTTGGCATAGAGGCCTATAAAACGGGATTGCCCCCTCAAGTTTGTTACATAAACAGTCGAATCTTTAACCGAAATACGCCGCATAGAATAATCCTTACGTTCAAGCCTCACTACTGAGTTCCTTTAAGACCAAGAAAATGTCAGGAATAGAAGACCGGCTGACAGCCTCATGGGCCCAGCGAATTGTGGATCAGCATGCCCAGGGAGTGGTAGTTTCAGGGGTCAAGATGAACTCAGTCGATGTCGGGACAACTACGCGGGTACGCATCACTGTCGATCATAATGGTCCAGAGACATTGCCTCGTCGCTGGTTCATAAAGGCCCCCTCAAAGCTTTGGCGGGTTCGAATGATCACCGCTCTGCCTCGTCTACTCCAGACGGAGGCTCGGTTTTATCAAGAACTGGTCAATTCTGTCCCGGTAACCTGTCCCACAATCTTATCGACGCAGCAACCATGGGGGCAGGGGACAACGGTAGTCCTTGCTGATGTGACTGAAGTCGGGGCCACTGCAGGCTCTCCTTGTGATGCTTTAACGGTAACTCAGGCGACTGCTGTGGTCGAAAGATTGGCCCGGCTACATGCTCGTTTTTGGGATAAAGTGGGTCTCGAGAGTGCCGATGATTGGCTGGCCGGTTCCATGCGGCGTTTAGAAGACCGTTTGGGGTCGGCCTTGGCAGTACCATTGATGCGGCGGGGGTTATCTCTTGCGGGGAGTATGGTTCCAGCGGAACTGCACCCCTCCGCATTGAGTTATGCAGGACACCGTCGTCAGGCAATGAGGTTCCTTGAGACAGGCCCACTCACACTGGTTCATCATGATCTCCATCCGGGTAACTTCTTCTGGCGAGGATCGCAACCGGGTTTTCTAGATTGGCAACTGGTGCGTATTGGAGAGGGGATGGGAGATGTGGCTTACTTCCTGGCCACGGCACTTACTCCTGAAACAAGGCGGGAGCACGAGCTAGATCTTCTGACACGGTATCAACAGGTCTTAACAAGGGAGGGGGTCGCAGCCCCTGACGCTACGACATTAATGCAGAGGTACCGAGTCCATCTGGCCTATCCACTCGAGGCTATGGTGGTAACACTTGCGGTCGGTGGAATGATGGACCGGGGGACCAATCTTGAACTCATTCGTCGGGCAGCTGCTGCAGTCGTGGATCACGATACCTACTCCGGTTTCGATTGGAAGTAACCACAGAATTAAAAGGCTGAGCTTTGATAGAAATCAATTTTTATCGGGTTTCCCCTACATACTTCTATCATAATGCTGATAGCATGATCGTGTTTCAATAGC
>SESD01001652.1_pt1 | contig 12021 bp, 22 predicted proteins | sample 3171411 | NCBI WGS metagenome assembly SESD01 (sample SAMN06051880, study PRJNA518727) | freshwater metagenome | biome: subpolar coniferous forest; feature: holomictic lake; material: water; isolation source: holomictic Lake 442, 16.5 m depth | place: Canada: near Kenora, Ontario | collected...
CGTCACACGGTCATCCGGGCCGCACTCAAACCCAGTCACATAGGACTGAGCGTCGGTGTCATACGGTGCGTGAATGTGATGCACCGCAACCTCGACGGTTCTCTTGTCTGACGGCTTACGAGGTGGCAATGGTCACCCCGGCAATTACCTTGGCGATCTCTTTCTGAAGGCGGCGAAGGCGAATGGCAAGCATTACTGAGTAGTTCACCGTGTCCACCAGTTCCTCCTCAGCCCAAAGAAACAGGTCATCGAGGTTGAGCCCCTCAAAGTTCTGTACGTCGCCCTCCGAGTACTGATCGTCGCCCGTTCCGCGTACGCGGGTAATGGCGTGGACAACAAACGCTTCAATCTCTACTGCAAGTTCTTCACTAGTCATGGTGTGACTCCCTTTTCTGTAACGGCAAAGTACCAAAGGTGCCTTACCGCATCTTTGTTGTGTTCCTTATCTGACTTAGGCAGATAGTCGGTCCCGCCCTTCATTGAGTCAATGACGTTCTTGATGGCCGGTTCCTGATTGCGAACCTGCACAACTTTCCCCGATTGCTGTGCCAACCAGCAAGACAACTTGATTGCCCCAATGCACTGCGAAGACTGAAGGTCAGACCCCACAAGATCAAGGGCGCTGCTCTTGCGTAGCCTCCATGACTCGTAAATTACTGCGTCATAAGGGTCCTTGGCCATTCGGTGATAGAGGGCGATCACAAAATCCTGCCACGGAGTGTATCCGTGCGCGTGGACTTTGCAAACGCCATCGGCAATCTCACCGCGTGCCCATCCGGTCATCTCACCGGGGTCAATCGCCAGAACTGTGGTCATCCTTTCCTCCTTTGCCAAATAGGTAATGAAGATTTGCTAACCACTGCACACCAAGCCACCCGACAAAAGTTAGAACACAGGCGATCCCAGCAATGGTCAGCGAAGCAATAAAAGCATCAAACAACACGGTTACTTAGCCTCCGCGTAGGACCCGTGACAGATAATGCCCTCAGCCTTAAGGTCCAAAGACCCGTCGGGAACAAGGGCGCGAGCGGCCTCTGACATTGCGCTCTGAAGTGCAAGCAGACAAGCCTCGGCGTTCTCTGTCGGAACCTCCGCCACAATTTCATCATGGACAGTCAAGATTGGGTAGGCGTTGTGGTTACTCAGAGACTTACCTGAGATGATGAGGGCCTGCTTCATCACATCTGCCGCCGAGCCCTGAATGAGGGCGTTAAGAGCAACGTAGGCCTTGTCCTTCGGGACCAACTGAATACGCCGTCCGAGCGTCTTGACATACCCGCGGTTACGCACGGCTGCCCGGAGGCGTGACCACAGCACAGAGAAGTTCTCGCCAAGGGCAATCTCCATGCTCTTACGGAGTACACGGCCCTCGTCGGCCGTCATGCCTCCGCCAATGGTGCTCGCCAACTTGGGGCCACCTGCTCCATAGGTCATGGCGTAAAAGCCATTCTTCAAAGCAGAGCGTTTAACCGGCCAGTCGTCCTGATTTTCGGTTCCGTAGATCTGAGTACCGAGCCAGATAAATGGGTCGCCTTCAGTGATGATCTTCCAAAGGCCCTCATCGTGCATGTAGTAAGCCAACAGCCGCAGTTCGATTGATGAGTAGTCAGCCACAACAAAAGACATTCCCTCGTTCGGGACGATCATTGAGCGCATCTCAGGACCAGTGCGGATAGGGATGTTCTGAAAGTTAGGCTCGCGGCAACTCATGCGGCCAGTCCATGCACCACACTGAATGAACCTCGGGAACACCCTCTCCTTGCCTGCCATCGGGCGCAAGTAGGTTGTCAGGAACTTCTCTGACTGACGGTATGCCAGCAGGGTCGCAACCTCAGGCACATCCTCATACTTGTAGAGCACTCCCTTGTCTACGCGAATCTCTCCGCTCTCTGTCTTCTGAGTGAGCACAATGTTCGCCCCCTCAAGGAACGGGATGATGTGTGACTTGGAGTTCACGTCGAACTCCCCGCCGTTCATCTCATAGAGGGTGTCCTTCTCCTGCTCGGCCAGCGTCTCGTGGACACCGAGGAGGTCAGCCACGCGATCCGCGTCAATACGGATGCCCCTGTGCTCCATCCGAACGATGGTCGGGAGCAGGTCTCGCTCCATTTCATAGACCGCAAGGTTGTCGTCATTGGCCTTCTCAAGTAGCGTAAAGAAAAGGTCGTATGTAATTCGAGTGTCGTTGAGTGCGTACTGCTCAAGAGTCTCGGGGGCTGCCTTCCATACGTCGTAGTAGGCGCCCGCCTTGAAGTCACGCTGGTCCATCTTACGGATGATCCCCATAGCAAGCATCTGCTCACGAATGGCTTCCTCACCATCAGCGGCGTCAGCGTCTACATACTTCTTCGCCAAGGACTTAAGGCGGTAGTTAGGCTCACGCGAGTTGACCACCCGTGCAAGCAATTCGGTGTCGTGAATCTCCTTTGCAAGGATCTCGTCGAGCGTGACTACCCCTTCTGATACCAGCATGTGAATGTCAAAAGATGCGTTATGGAAAATCAGCCCGTCGGCCTCAAGGATCACCTTCCGCAACGCAGAGCACCCGTCGTTGACGAGGGCCTTGTCCTCCTCATTAGGGAGATAAAACATCCAGTCACGGTCGTAGTCACTTACTGTGGCAAGGAACGGACGGTCCCCTGCGTACCAGTTGAATCCAGTGGTCTCAGTGTCTACTGCAACCATGTACTTTTCATCTCGAAGATACGCGGGCCGATCCGCGGCAGTGGGCATAACACCCTTATGTTCAATCGTTGCATTTTCCACTCTGTACCTCGCTTGTTTAGCCATTTGTGCCCTCCGTTGTAGTTCCGTCTGTGAGCGTCTCATTGCTTTCCTTGACGCCTTCCACTCCACGCTGTTCCGTGAGAAACCCCGCGTAGAGGGTAGAGTCAACGTGTGTCTTCCAGTCTGTCTGTCCATGTTTTTTCCGTTCTTCTGTTTCCATATGACAATTTGCACAGATAAGTTCACAGGACCAAAACTCGTCCCAGAAATCATCCTCGGTTGGTGGCCACTTGCGTTCAGCAAGGAACGTCGCCCTAAATCGAGTGCCCCCAGTGACGTGTGTTTTGTCGGCTGGGTCAACGTGGTGAAAATGCAAGGCGCGTATCGAACGGTCGTACCCACAAAGTGAGCAGCCACCGCCCCGAAGGTGGACTAGAGATGCCTTCCTCTCTAGTCCACGCCTTCGGGTGGCTGTCCGTTTCTTTGACAAACGCGCCCGCGTCCCAGCGAGCGCCATGTCCTAAATGTCGGGCTGGTTGGTGGACGCGGCTGCCGGTGCGTCACCACGCGAGTGGTGCTGGCCACCGAAGAACTGCTGCTGCCTAAGGGCAGAGTCCTGACCGTCCTGAGTTGCCTCAGCCGACGTGACCATCAACATCGAATACTTAGAGCCGGTGGTCTTGCTGGTCGCCTCCGAAACGGAGAACCGGGCAATCGGGAGACCGCCCATGGCAAGGTTCTTGTCAATGATGAAGTTCAGAGCCTTGCTGGCCTTTAGCCCAGCGGTGCGCGAAAGCATAAGGCGCATCGGAACGTGCTCGTCAATCTCGGGAATGGCCACAACGTAGTGCCAGTTCACCCACACGTCGCGCTCCTGATTTCGGCGTGCCTCGTCGTACTCATCCTTGTCGAGCCACTCCATCTGGCCACCCTGCGGGAAGCGAGCGTATGACCGGCGACGGTCAAGGATGTATGCGTTAAACGCCGTGTTCCCGGAGTCTCCCCCGATGAGAAACGTCGGCTCGGGATCGTCGGCACCAAGGCCTACGATCACTTCGCCCGGCTGGCCAATCTTGTTCTGTACGGCCTGCGAGAGGCCCTGAAGCAGATAGATAGAGGGCAACTGACGGTCAGCAGTGTCAACGCTCTCGTACATGGAAGGCAGGTCAGTCGGAATTGCGACCGCGCTGCTTGTGGTAGAGACAACCTGTGTTTCAGACATAAAAAACCTCCGAGTAATGGTTAGTGATCGGTACTAATTGATACGTATTCCCGCGGGTACCAAGTGGTTCCCTCAGGAAGCGGTGCGCCATTGGCTACCGCGTCACGGACGTACTCGTTTAAACGAGCGCCCACCTCCTTCTCCTTGATGAACTCCTCCTCAAGGCCCTGCTTTCGTACCCATGCGACAAACTGATCCATGTCCTGCACCTTCGCGTAGATCGTTGACTTGCATGAGAATGTTCCGTTGTCTGTCTTGACAGTGAGTAGTCCGTTCTCCCGCATGAACTCGAAGACCTCTGCTTGAAAGGAATCGTGTTCCCGGCGGGCTTTCTTGGACTGCTCATCAAGACTCTGATAATCCTTCTTCAAGTCAGCAAGTTGTGCCAACTTTTCGGGAAGTACGTTGCTCATTTCTCCCCCTAGTATTTGATGAGATAGTTGAGGACGACAAAGGGAGGGACAACTGCGTGGCGGCTTGATGCGTTTGCGGCAGTTGAGTCAGCCACCGTAACTGTTGCTGTAGTTAAGCCTGTCGTACCCGGTGATCCGGTAGCCTGCGCCAAACCTCCCCCACTAGCAACGCCAAGCGTCCCCCCGTCCCAAGTCAGGAAATCCGCCTGACCGTTAGGGGAGTGACTGTGTGGAGGACTTGATGCCGTGTGCGGATGAGCAGACGTTCCCGACTCCGCACCTGTCAGCAGATGGGTTTCCTCCCCGCCCCAAGCCCCAACGCTGCGGGGCGTCATCGGGGTTCCCCCCGTAATTGCGGCACTGCCGTTAAGTGTGTTCAGTTGGTAACCAGTACCAGCGCCCATTGGCATACGACCACGCAAATCAGGGACGTTGAACGTAGCAACTGAGCCACCATAGGTAAACCCAATTACCTTGTACAAATCTGCGTACTTAGTGATGTCGTACGAAGAACCGTCACACAGCAGGTAACCCTCGGTAGCAGTGGCTCCGGCAAAAGGGATAAGACCGCCAGTGGGAACCAAGTGCTGGCGCACACCCAGTGACAGGTTCTTCCTCGTAGTGAATGAATTGGTACTCAAAGTGCACCCCCGAGAATAAGTCGTCGCATCTCGTCCTTGCTTTTGACAATGGGCATGACGCGGAGTGTGTCCACGGTGTCCTTTGCAACGATGTTGGTAATGGAGACATGGGACTTCTGGCCGATACGGTAGATTCGGTCGGCTGCTTGTTCCATGTCGGTAGGAGTCCATGAGGACTCAAGGAAGATCAGATCCGACGCTGCGTGCAAGGTGACTGCTTCGCCCAGTGTCTTGATCGTGGCGACGATCACCTTTACATCAGCGTCTTCCTGAAACTCCCTTACGTAGGTAGCGCGGTCGCGCTCCTTTGTGTCTCCCGTGATTGCGCGGCACTCAACTCCTGAGGAGCGTAGCCGATCTGCGAGTGAACGTACGGTTGCACGGTGCCACGCGAACACCACGGTCTTGTTGGGGAAGTTGTCGCGGATCATTTCCTCAGCAAGGTCAATCTTGGTACTGTCCTCCATCTTGTTCCCAAGCAGGTCAAGGCCAGTTGCAATCTGTCGCAACTTCGTCAACTGGGCGAGAACAGTGGTGGCCATGATCTGGTCACCGTCAGGAAGATCAGCAATGAACCGCTCAGAGAGTTCGTCGTATACACGGCGCTGCTCCTTCGACAGTTCTACCTCAATGGTCTGGTCAATGCGCGGAGGCAAGTCAGGCAGTTCGTCTTCCTTACGGCGCACAACCAGCAAGCCACCGAGTTCCTCCTGCATTGGCTCAAGCATCCCCTTCTTGATGCCCATGAACTCAGCACCCCACGGCCCCTGCAAGTACTGAAGAAAGCGGTTGTTCCAGTCGCGCCACTTCGATGAGTAGCGGTCAGGAACGAGCCAGTGCAGTGCGCCGAACAGGTCCTCAGGTGAGTTGATAACGATGGAGCCTGAGAGGGCAAGGCGGTACTTTGCCTTCACCTTCTTTAAGGCCTTGTAGAACATTGGTGCCTTACCGGACGATGAGCCCTTAGCCAGACGGTGAGCCTCGTCACACACACATAGGTCAATATCCTTGTGCTTCTCCCACTTGACGAGCCGCAATCCTTCGTAATGGCACAGTAGGATTCCGCGCTTTGACTTTGCAAACGCTTCGAGGGTGCGTTCGCGCTGCTTCGCAGTACCTCGGACGTTAAACACTGTCCAACGGTCATCAGCCCACTTCGCGATCTCAGGACGCCATACAGATTCCTTAGACGAGTTCGGTCCGACAATCACGATCTTGCTGGCGTCCAATTCGATTGCCGCAGCGATTGCACCGAAGGTCTTGCCAAGGCCTCGTGACCAACCGCAGTATGCCCCGCCGTCTTCCTTCATACGAGCAACGAGATACCCAAGGTCCACTTGCTGATACCGATAGAGCAGGTCGCGCATTTCCTTCGGCACGTTAGGGAGCAGGGCCGCTGCATCACGACCAGACGCCCATTTCGTAGCAAGGTCTAGAGGACGCATCCCGCCATTCGGCGGCGGCAATGCGGGCGCACCAGCGTCAGGGAAGTGCTTACGCACCATGGCGAGGGCGGCGGCAGAGGCAGTGTCCGTGTCAATCTTGTACGAACGCTCATCTGCATCCCAGTGGCAGCCCGGAATGGTGACAGCAACACGACGCTTCGCAGGGTCCTGTGTGACGGTAATCACTGACAAGTCAGGAGCCGAGGAACTTCACTGTAGGTGAGTACCAGTTGCCATTCTTGGTGGTGTGCTCCCACTCAACGGTGACACGGATAAGCCGGTCGCTCTCATTGTCAAGAGTCTCTAGCAGAGCGGAGACGGCAAGTGCCGTTCCCGCGCCCGTGTAAACCTCGGGACCGCGGGCGAAGATCGCGCCGCCGTTGGTTGCACTGGCAATGTGTACAGCAAGCACATTGGCTATTTGCACAGTGTCGAGGAGTGTGGTAGCCCTCTCAGTTGTTGGTTCCATATCTAGACCTCCTGTTGTTAGTGAGCGACCTCTGGTCGCATTAGTCATTGTAGCGCATTTGTCGTGAGTGTGCTTCTGATGTGCACAATCTTTTGCTTGTCGGAGCCTGAGGGAAGGTTAACCCCCTAAAGGGGGTTAACCAGACACCCAGATAGGCATAGAGGGATAGGCCGGTTCGTACTACACAATGTCCGGCATATCCATAGAATCCACAATGCTGTTCTGATCGCTGATGATCTCGTCAAACGTGATCTTCACAAGCGACTCATTCTCAGGGTTCGGACGCAAGGTGAATGATCGGCCAGTGGTCGCGCCGTTCCTCAACTCCCATGTCACGTTCCTCTGCTTCATACGCTCGTGATTGTCGTCCGACACCATCGGTGATGAGTGCCAGATCGAGCAGAGCGTGTCCGGGTCACCGCTGAAACGCTGTGTGCCAGTCATGGCATTAGCATCACGGCTTGCTTTACCCCCCGACTTGTTGTTGTGGTGAGAGAAGATCACTGTAAAACCTTCGGCCTGCAACTGTGCGAACATATCTAGAAGCGGGTCCATCTCATTCGACTTCGCTTGATCCGCGCCCCCTGTCATACGTTGCACAGGGTCGAACGCAAGAACCTCGGCACTACACTCATCTGCTGCCCGTCTTACGGTGTCAATAAGCGAGTCGTTTACACGCATCCTTGGGATAGTTCCGTCTCCAAGGTGATAGGTAAAGAAGTTGGCCTCTAGCAACTCCCTGTGGTCCTCGTCTGTGTCCTGCCAGATAACAAGAGCACGTTGCTGGAAGTCGAACGGCAGTACCTCAAACTGAAAGAGGAGTACCTTCGCAGGCCTGTCATTTGCAGGCTCATACTCACCTGCAAAGCGCGTGTTGGTTGCAAGTGCCCGAAGCCACTCAAGTTGCCAGAACGACTTACCAGACTTCTTGGCCGCGTGGATAGCAGCAAGCCCTCCGATAGGAAGAATGGGCTGCTTATACCAGTGGTTGTCATCGTAGTTACCAAGAGGCGCTGAAAGTACTTCTCCCAGTGAAAAGGTCAATCTTACAGGTGACTTTACAAACGCTTCGGGGTCTATTACATCGCGCCCGTTACGCAGCGCATACTCGCACCAGTCCTTCTCTGTGTCTGGCGGCGACATACGCCGGGCCTCCGGGAGATGCTCCACCAGTTTAGATGAACCGTCGTTGCCTGCCTCGTCATTATCAAGGGCCGTGTAAACAACGGGGTACTTCTTAAGTTGTGTAATGATTGTGTCAGTAATGTGCTTTGCCCCAGCAGGGAGGATCAGCACGTCGTAGTTTGGGACGAGGCGGTGCAACTGTGCGCCGTCTGTCTCTCCTTCTGCGACAATGCAGCCCTTCGTCTGACGAAGCAATGACGGGATAACCTTTCCCTTTACCCAGCGCACACCAACCTCTGATGCACGGGTGTCATCCTCCAACACTCGGTACTTGAGACCGTCAGGAAAAAAGTAGACGAGAGCATCCCGCCTGTTCCACTGTCCCATCCGGGTACCGATTGCCATAAAGTCCTCGCGGGTCAGGGCCTTGCGTTCGCATAGCCCGTCAAACAGCAAGTTACCTCCGGCTGCTGGCAACTCATCAAGCAGTTGCCAACGCTCCCAGCGAGCCTGCCCCTCGTCGTCATTGGCAAGCCCGCCCCACTCTCCGTTGCTAGCCAACCGGGTCACCGTTTTCGTCTGCACTACGGAGGTAGCCCTTCTGGTACAGCCCAGTCAGCAGTTCGGTCTCGTATGCCGTCCGTCCCACAAGCCCAATTGTCATCTCCTGCAAAAGCGTGAGGCGGTCGTTCATCACGTTGAGGATCAGTGGCTCCGCGATGCGGTGTGTTCCGTTTACAGGGATCGGCTGAAACGCACTCTCCCTCCCCGCCAAAGCCTCGGGGCCGTACAGGTCAATCATCTTCTCCTTGCGGTGCATGGCTACAACGTGCGCGGGGATCTCCGCAGGGGTACCGAACGACACTCGATTGACGAGGGTCTTAAGTATGTAATCACTTAACGGTGTCGGTGTAAACAGGTCGCTGTCCTTAACATCCTCGTTATTAAACACACGTCTCTGGATGTAGAAATCCTCGTGAAAGGTGTTGGTCAGATCATCCATTCCTACGTCCCCGTTTAGTCTTCGTGGTGGTTGTGTCATTGTAGCCGGAAAGTATGGCGCGTCCACGTTTGGAAAGCATCTTATTGTCATTCACCGGCAGGATCTTATCCACGGTCTTTTCCCCCTTGGCCATCGCTGGTCGGATAACCGGCCGACCGTTGCGGTTAAACCGCACAAAAAACCCGACAGCAAGCCAGCCCGCCTTCGTGACGTAGCGAATAGCGTCACCGGGCTCTACTGGGAAGCCGGGGTCAGTCACGCTCGTGCCCACAGGGTCACCGTGTGGCGTTCGTTCTTGCGGCTCTGCACACGGCCAGCCTGTCGCACAAGCCCGGTGCGAGCAAGTTCACTCGTACGAGACCGGACGTTCTGTGGTGTCACGACAACTCCGTGGTTAAACGCCATCTCGGAACTCACGATCACATGCAGTTCACGATGGGTCTTAGGTCCAGTCGAAAGCGCCGAAAGAACCGCGGTCTGAATTGCTGGTGCATAACTTGTCTTAGGCATGTATTCCTCCAATTAGTTGTTGCGATAGATGATTGTTGACACAGCCCACCAGATGACCCCAACGGGAATCATCAGAATGCCTATCCCAATGGAGATGACAATGGGCCAATAGAACAGTGCCCACAACAGGCCGATGAGGGTACTCATCGTAGTGTGACCACGACGCGCTCAGGGCGGGCAACGTGTGCAACGCCCTCCCAATCGTGTGCAGACAGAGCCTGCGAAGTTGCGCGGCGGTTTGCCCGCTCTGCAACTACTCGCAGTTTTGCGCCAACTCGATTGGTGTTCTTGGTCTTGCTCTGGTGCCTTACTCGGTTTCTCATTTTCTAGGCCTCTGTCTTTTGTGGTAGTTAGTAGACTGTCGCAGATAAATGTGATGCGAATGCGTTGGTGTTTGTTAAGACTGTGTTACGACTCGTCGGGATAGTTGTCCGGGTCCATCAGCGTGGCCTCTGGCCATCGGTGCCCGCAGTCACGGCACTTCCACACGTCGTCCGACCACGTTCCTTCGTCGTCAGTGATTACTCCGTGGTTGATAGCGGTGTCAGTGTGTGACGATCCGCAGTTAGGGCACTTGGGATCTGCGTACTTGTCCATCAGTTACACCAGTCCTCAGGCGGCTCGGGTGGGTGGTCGTTCCAGAAGTCTTTTTCGGTGTCGTACCCGTGGTACAGGTGGGCACCGTGAGCCTCTGCGTAGGCGTCGTTATTCTGACTGATCTCATGGATGAACTCCGCCCACGCATCACGAGCCTGTCTGACACGCTCCTTGCCCGTGTAAACATCGAACGGCACATCGTCGGAGTGGTCCTCGGACCACTTGTAATCCAGAACTTCGATTGTGACAGGGCTCTCCAAGTCGTGGCTAATGCTGATTGAGCCGTCGTCCTGTACCTCAATGATGATCGTGCTGCGATTAGTCATTACTAGACCTCCTGTTTCGTGGTAGTTTGTTTGTTGCACTTGTGACTAGACCTCCGAGTGCATCGGGGTGGGGTTGCGTGGTAGCAGCCCCACCCCACTTCTCTCCCCTCACCTAAATGGATCGGTGAACAGGAGCCAGATAGCGAGCGCCCCGGCAAGGGTGCCAATGATAGGCGCTCCCCAAGTGCTTTGTAGAATGTCTGCAAGAGTCATCATCTAGACCTATCTATTTAATATGGTAGTGGATACTGCGGGACTTGTCAAACGCTAGTCGTGTTCGACTGCCTCAATCGTCCATGTTGGCGTCCCGTACTCGCTCTCTCGTCCCTCTAGTACGGCGCTCACCTGTTCGTAGGCAATATCTGCTGACTGTTCCGGTGTGCCATCCATGTCGTCCATGTAAACGACGAGGCTGATGTACACCTTGTGGTTAGCCATAGACAATCTCCCCAAGAAGGCCACACTGAATGATGTTGTCGGCGTCACTAGAGTCAAGGTACGAGCCGTCGTTATCCCCAAGGGCCTGCATCAGATTCCGGGCGGTGACACCGTTGGGGTAGTAGGTCAGAATGGCGCGGATTCCCTGCACGACCTCCGCAATACCGAGCCGCTGCCACGGGCCGTTCCCGTCGTACTCCTCCACGGCAACGAGGAGAGGCAGGGCGTCGGGCTTACCGTCGTCAATGCCGATGCCGTCGTACTCCTTGATGACGGACCAGTAGCCGATGCCGCCCTCGCACCCGGTGATGATGATATCTCGCAGCAGGCGTTCGGGAATCTTGTGCGTGATCTGCACTGTGTAAACGGTGTCGGTCATCTTACGATCCCTGCCTCGTTGTACATGGACACGTCAATACCGTGTTCCTCGGAAAGGTAATCCATTGCCTCGCGGATAATCTCGTCATCATTGACGCTGTTGGAGGCAATGTAGGTAATGACCACGAGACTATCCTCTACGAACTCTACGGTGTAAGTGTTCATGGTTCTCCTAGATCGCCGCGTAGGGCGCGTCGTTGTTGGATGCCGCGGCCCGGTTGGTGAGAACGTCCGTAACGGCCTTGAGGATACCCTCAAGAGTGTTTACACGCTCGGTGAGGTTGCGGTTAGCGTCCATGAGGTTCGTCACGTCGTGTTCGGTGCCGCCCTCCTCGATCCTGTTTACACGAATACCGAGTTCCGTGACGGTGTTCACAAGGGCGTTATAGCCGTCGCTATCCGTGTCGTTCTGGCCGCCCTCAAGAGTGTTTACACGCTCGGTGAGGGACTCCATCTCGATAGGCAGTGCATCGTACCCCTCGTAGCCCATCTTATCGTCAATGGCCTGACCAACGGCGTCCGAGAATCGCCAGTTTTCGACAACCGATTCTGCTATGGAGTCATCGTCAATAAAATCAGACGAATCCATGCCCTCGATAATGTCTCGCACAACGGCCTCGCACTGGTTGGCCTGTAGAATCTCGCCGTTGTCAAGTGCCTGAACAATAGTGTCGCGGGAAACCTCCTGCATCTCCTCGCGGATAGTGTCAGCAATCTGTGCATACTC
>SESD01001653.1_pt1 | contig 12019 bp, 10 predicted proteins | sample 3171411 | NCBI WGS metagenome assembly SESD01 (sample SAMN06051880, study PRJNA518727) | freshwater metagenome | biome: subpolar coniferous forest; feature: holomictic lake; material: water; isolation source: holomictic Lake 442, 16.5 m depth | place: Canada: near Kenora, Ontario | collected...
AATTTGAATTGTTGTTTGAACGATTTTTGAATCCAGAGCGGGTGTCGATGCCCGATTTTGATATTGATTTTTGTATGGATCGGCGCGACGAAGTGATTGATTATGTGGCGAATCATTACGGACGCGATCAGGTTTCGCAAATTATCACTTACGGTTCGATGACCGCTAAATCCGTGGTGCGCGACGTGGGACGTGTGTTGAGTTTGGGTTATGGTTTTGTCGATAGATTGGCGAAATTGATTCCGACTGAAGTAGGCATAACGTTGACCGATGCGTTGAAAGGCAGCCCCGATTTGCAACAAGCCTATAACAACGAAGAAGATGTTAAAACGTTGATTGATATGGCGTTAATCTTAGAAGGGACGGCGCGAAATGCGGGAAAACACGCGGGCGGCGTGGTGATTGCACCGACAAAATTAACCGATTTCACGCCGCTTTATTGCGATTACGAAGGCAATAATCTCGTCACGCAATTCGATAAAAATGACGTGGAATCGGTCGGTTTGGTGAAGTTCGATTTTTTGGGTTTGCGAACGTTGACGATTATTGATTGGGCGTTGCAAACCATTGACGCGCAAAATGCGAAAAAAGGGCTGCCGCCCGTTGATATTAGCCAAATTCCGCGTGATGATTTTGCGTCGTATGATTTGTTGAAAAAAGGGCTGACAACCGCCGTTTTTCAGTTGGAATCACGCGGCATGAAAGAGTTAATCAAAAAATTATTGCCCGATTGTTTCAACGATATTATCGCGTTGGTGGCATTATTTCGACCCGGCCCGCTGGAATCGGGAATGGTCGATGATTACGTCAACGTGAAACACAAACGCAAAGCCGCCGAATACGCGCATCCGATTCTTGAGCCGATTTTGGAACCGACTAACGGCGTGATTTTGTATCAAGAACAAGTTATGCAAATTGCACGGGAATTGTCAGGTTATACGCTGGGTGGCGCGGATATTTTACGACGTTGTTTAAGTGGTTCAACACAAATTGTCGATGTCGCCACGGGTCAATGCGTTACGCTTCAAACTATTGCAGATAATCAAAATTATTGGTTGGGACGTGATGTTTTTTCGCTCGATTTAACGACACAAAAAATTGTTACTAAACCGATTTCTGCGATTTTCGACAACGGTGTGCGTGACGTTTGGGAAATTACCACGAAAACGAATCGTAAAATTCGCGCCACTGCCGACCATTTGTTTTACACCATTTCAGGTTGGCAAAAACTAGAAGATTTCAATGTTGGCGACAGTATTGGCTTAACAAAAAATTTACCGATTTCGCATGAAAATATAATCGGCGAAGCAGAGATAAAAATTGCTGCTTATTTAATTGGCGATGGTTATTTATCGCAAAAAAAACGGGTTGGGAATTATTTTTGCAACAGCGACGAATTATTGATTAACGATTTTAATGAATGTTGTTTTGAACTTTTTGGTAGAAAAACGCCCGTTTCTTATCAACATCACGAAGGCAGAAAGTCTGTCATGTATGCGCGTTTTTCATTTGTCGAATTTAACGCTTGGATTGACGAAAAACTTAAACGCGCACTTTCTCGCGATAAAGAAATTCCGTTGTGGGTTTATGAATTATCGTCCGCCCAATTAGTCTTATTTTTAGGCACATTATGGTCAACTGACGGCACGTTTGATATTTCAATTGGGCATTCGGATTACACGTCAACATCCCGCAAGTTAATTGAGCAAATTCAACATTTGTTATTACGTTTTGGCATTGTTGGATTGTTTAATGTAAAAAACTCGACGTATAAAAATCAGCCCTATTTTGCGTATCGCGTTCAAATTACAGGACGTGAAGATATGTTGAAATTTTATGATTTGATTGTGCCGTTCATGAGCGCGGCAAAGCGTGAAAAAGCAAAAATTTGTTACAACTTAATTGAGGCGAAACTTAAAACTCAATCGAAACATCAATTGCCTAGTGCCGTGACATATTTAATTGCTAATGCAAAATACGCAAGCGGAATGACTTGGTCTGGAATCGATGATGCAAGCGATTTTAAAAAAGGAACGATGTCGAGTGGATTAAATTTCAAAAATCCGCGCAGTGAATTATCACGTCATCGAGTAGCGAACTTTGCTCAAGTTTTCAATGATTCAAAATTACAAGCCATCGCTGAATCAGAAGTTTTTTGGGACAAAATTGTTTCGATTGAATTGATTGGCGAAGAGCGTGTTTTTGATTTAACCATTCTTGAAACGCACAACTTTATTGCCAATGATTTTGTCGCACATAATTGCATGGGCAAGAAGGATGCAAAGGAAATGGCAAATCAACGTGAGTTTTTTGTGACAGGTGCAGTAGCGAATAATGTTGATGCTGATATTGCTAATTACATTTTTGACTTAGTTGACAAGTTCAGTGGTTACGGCTTTAACCGCTCCCATTCAGCAGCTTACGCGCTCGTTGCTTATCAAACCGCGTGGTTAAAAGCGCATTATCCAGCGGCATTTATGGCGGCGGTACTTTCAGCGGATATGGACAATACCGAAAAAGTCGTCATTAACATCGACGAATGCCGTTTGTTAAATCTCAAAATTATTCCGCCGTCGATAAACCTGTCGGATTACAAATTCACCGTGAACGATAACGGCGAATTGATTTACGGTTTGGGCGCGTTGAAAGGCGCGGGCGAAGGCGCGATTTTAGACATGATTGACGAACGCAAAGCCAACGGTTTATTTTTGGGTTTGTACGATTTATGTCAGCGCGTGGATTTACATAAATTCAACAAGCGCGTGTCGGAAGCCTTGATTCGTGCGGGCGCGTTGGACGAATTCGACCCCAACCGCGCCGCGCATTTAGCCGAATTACCCACCGCGTTAAAAGTCGCGGAATACCAAAATAAAATGAAACTCGCGGGGCAATGTGATTTATTTGGTTTGGGTGGCGGTGAAGCGAACGAAGCAGAAACCGCCACGCCAACCTACACCACCACAGTCGAGGCGTGGTCGGATAAAGAGCGTTTTGCCGAAGAAAAAAACATCTTGGGTTTGTTTTTAACGGGACATCCGATTGATCAATATGCAGACGAATTACGCCAACTCGCGCCCAAAAAACTCGTGCAATTACTCAATGAAATTGTACCCGGTCGGCGTGCCATGCCGGTGAGAATTGCCGGTTTAGCGATTGATATTGGTTCGCGCCAAAACAAACAAGGCATTTCACGCGGCTTTGCTATTCTCGACGATAATACGGCGCGGGTTGATATTAGCGCGTATCGAGAAGTTTATGACGACAACAAGCAATTTTTCACTGCCGATTACAAAGACAGATTGTTGATTGTGGAAGGGCATTTAGCGATGGATGCGTATTTGAACACGCCGTTATTGACAGTAGATCGAATTTATTCGATTGAACAAGCTCGAAAAACGTTGCAACTCACCTTTAAAACCGGCAATCCGCCATTTGAAAAACTCGCGGAAATGTTGCAAACCGTCAAAGGGGGCGAAACGGTGGTGATGATTGATTATTTTGGAAATGACGCGCGGGTGATGTTGCGATTAGGGCAAGCGTGGCGCGTTGAAACGACAGACGAATTGTTGCATCAATTAAAATTGTGGCTAGGAAAAGACGCGATTCGGTTGATGTATTGATAATGCAAAAGGGTAATATACGTTATAATGCCGCCGTGTTCACTTCTACTTAAACAAAACTAATGATTTTAGCATCCGATTCCACTTCCCCGATTGATTTTGACGCAATTAAACAATTAACCCTAAATGAAGCAAAAGCTGTTGATCAACTGATTATCGATGAACTGCGTTCTGACGTGATTTTGATTAACGAAATTGGGCGTTATATTGTTGGCAACGGCGGCAAGCGTTTACGTCCAATGTTGTTATTACTCGCGGCGAAAGCCTTGGGCGAAGTCAACGAAAAACATTTAATTCTCGCCGCCGTTGTTGAATTTATTCACACTGCCACGTTGTTACACGATGATGTGGTGGACGAATCGGATTTGCGTCGTGGCAAAGAATCCGCCAATGCCGTTTGGGGCAATGCCGCCAGCGTTTTAGTCGGCGATTATTTGTATTCCAGCGCATTTGAAATGATGGTTCGTACCGACAATATGCGCGTGATGGGTTTGTTGTCGAAAACCACCACAGCGATTGCGGAAGGCGAAGTTTTACAATTATTAAATTGCAACAATCCTGAAACGACCGAAGCCAAATATCTGGAAGTGATTGCGCGTAAAACCGCAATTTTGTTCAGTGCCGCGACGCAACTGGGCGCAATCATTTCAGGTTCAACGATAGAAATCGAAACCGCGTTGGCGAATTACGGTCAACATTTAGGCATTGCGTTTCAATTGATTGACGACGCGCTGGATTACAAAGCCAGCGCGGAAGAATTAGGTAAGAATTTGGGCGACGATTTAGCGGAAGGCAAACCGACGTTGCCGTTAATTTACGCGATTCAAAACGGCACACTCGACGAAGCGGCGATTATTATTGACGCAATTAAAACTGGAAACCGCGACGTTTTCAATGACGTTTATGCGGTCGTCAAACGCACGCAAGCCATCACTTATACCGAACAACGTGCCGACGAAGAAGCACAAAAAGCCATCGACGCACTCGCCATTTTGCCCGAATCCGATTATAAAAATGCGTTGGTATTATTGGCAAAATTCGCGGTTCAACGCAATTATTAAAGCTGTCGAAGACGAGCGCGAAAATTAGCCGCGTATAAATTTTTACCCAGGTTTTATGAAATATCCCACGTCGTTTCACAATCTTTTTTTTCGGCTTTTATGCTTATTTGGATTGTTATTGATAACGATTTTAGAAGTTGGGCCCGTTCCGATTTCAGGTTTAGCATTGATGTGGGTGGTATTATTTCGACCGCAATGGTTTTACAATTTGGTGCAAAGAATTTATCACAAATAACGTGGTTTAGACTGTGGAAAACTTAATTATGAATAACAAAAACGGAGCAAATATGTCGTGGAATGAACCTGGTGGCGGTAAAAAAGATCCGTGGAGTGGTCGCGGCGAGGACAAAGATGCGCCTGAATTAGATGAAGCAATTCGCTCACTGCAAAAAAAATTAGAGCAAATTTTTGGTGGCGGTGGCAATGGCGATAACGGTGATAATTTTTCAGGAAATTCACTCAAAGGCTTGGGTTTATTGGTGGTTGGAGCTGGCGTACTTTGGGGGTTAAGTGGTTTTTATATTGTGGATGAAGGAAATCACGGTGTCGAAACGCGCTTCGGCAAATACATTGGCACCACGCAAGCGGGTTTAAATTGGCATTTACCCGCACCGATTGAATCCGTTGCTCTCGTTAATGTTAAACAACAACGCTTTATCGAAGTCGGTTATCGTAGCAATGGTAGCAGCGATTTAGCGGGTGGTTCTGTTCCAAAAGAAGCGTTAATGCTGACGAAAGACGAAAATTATGTGGATGTACGTTTAGCGGTTCAATATCAAGTTAAAGACGCAAAAGCCTTTATTTTCAACGTCGCCAACCCAGCCGCAACGCTTAAACACGTTACCGAAAGCGCACAACGTGGCGTAGTCGGTGGCAGCACAATGGATTATGTTTTGACCGAAGGACGCGGTGAAATTGTCGCGCAAATCAAAACCGAAATTCAGCAAGTGATGGACAGTTACAATTCTGGCGTGCAAGTGACCAGCGTGAATTTACAAGACGCGCAACCGCCTGAACAAGTTCAAAATGCGTTTGCGGATGCGATTAAAGCGCGGGAAGATGAGCAACGTTTAATCAATGAAGCGCAAGCCTACGCGAACGATGTCATTCCCAAAGCGCGTGGCGCGGCGGCTCGTAAAATGCAGGAAGCGGAAGGTTATAAAGAACAAGTTTTAGCGCAAGCGCAAGGCGAAACCAGTCGTTTTTCGCAATTGCTGACGGAATACACGAAAGCTCCTGATGTCACGCGCAAACGGTTGTACATTGAAACGATGGAATCGGTGTTGGGCAACACGAATAATGTGATTGTTGATGTGAAAAATGGCAGCAACGTGATGTATTTGCCGCTCGATAAATTGATGCAGAATCCACAAAATTCCACCAATGCGCCCGTTACGACAAACCCTGCGCCTATCGCGTATACCAATGTTGAACAGCCCGTTATTTCTCAAAATGCGCCGACCATTCCCAGCGTTGAACACCCCAATAATCGCGTTCGCCAAACCGACATGAGAGGACGTTAATATGAACACAAACCAAATCCTACTTGGCGCAGCAGGCGTATTTTTAGTCGGCATGATGAGCGTTTTCACGGTCAGTGAAGGCGAAAAAGCCATTAAATTCCAACTCGGTGAAATCGTGAAAGACGATTACACAGCGGGTTTGCACGTTAAATTGCCGATGATTAACAACATCAAACATTTCGACGCACGAATTCAAACGATGGATTCCAAACCCGAACGTTTTTTGACCGCTGAAAAGAAAAATGTCATCGTGGATTCGTTTGTAAAATGGAAAATTGGCGACGTAAAAACGTTTTATACCGTGGTTGCAGGCGATACGGATCAGGCGAATTTACGTTTAGATCAAATCGTGAAAGATTTATTTCGCAGCGAATTCGGCAAACGGAATATCAAACAATTGGTTTCGACGGATCGCGGTGAAATTCGCGAATTGCTGATTAAAAACGCAAAAGCTCCTGCGGCGGCGTTAGGAATGGAAATTGTTGACGTGCAAGTGATGCGAATCGATTTGCCTGAAGAAGTCAGCAGTTCCGTGTTTCGCAGAATGGAAGCCGAACGGGAACGAACCGCGCGAGAATTCCGTTCAGAAGGTGCCGAAGCGGCTGAACGTATTCGCGCCGATGCCGATAGACAGCGCGTCGTCACACTGGCAAATGCGTATCGTGACGCTGAAAAATTACGCGGTGAAGGTGATGCAACAGCGGCGGATATTTACGCGAAAGCCTACACTCAAGACAGCGAATTTTTCACGTTTTATCGCAGTTTGAATGCGTATAAAAAGACGTTCACGAGTTCGAGTACGTTGGTATTAGAACCCAATTCCGATTTCTTCCAGTATTTTAAAAATCGGAAATAAATTTTTAACTCGAACACATTTTTAAAACTAAACGCTCCACACTTGGGGCGTTTTCTTTGAATGGAAAAAAGATGCAACAAAATGATGCTTGGTTACTGCCCGACGGCATAGATGAAATGCTTCCTGACGAAGCGCAACGTTTAGAAATTCTGCGTGCAAAATTGCTCGAAACCTTTGCGAACTGGGGTTATCAATTAGTCGTGCCGCCGTTTATCGACTTTTTGGATTCGTTGTTGACGGGTTCGGGTCATGAATTGGATTTACAAACGTTTAAATTAACCGACCAAATCAGCGGGAAAATGCTCGGTGTGCGAGCCGATATGACTCCGCAAGTCGCGCGAATTGATGCTCATAATTTGAAACACGAACATCCAACCCGTTTGTGTTACGTCGGGACGATTTTGCACACACGCGGCGATGCGCTCGAAAAATCACGATCACCGATGCAAATCGGCGCAGAACTTTATGGTCACGCTGGCAAAGAAAGTGATTTAGAAGTGATTCGTTTGATGCTTGAAATGTTGGCAATGTCTGGCGTTTTGAATGTGCATTTAGATTTGGGTCACGTTGGAATTTATCGCGCATTGGCAAAAGAAGCTAATTTGACGCAAGCGCAAGAAAGCGAATTATTTGACGTGTTGCAACGCAAAGCGCGTCCTGAATTAAAAGAATTGCTCAAAAGTTATAACTTAACGGACGATTTAAAAATCGCATTGTTGAAATTGCCTGAATTGAATGGCGATAAAACCGTTTTGGCAAAAGCGCGTGATTTGTTTAAATCTGCAAAGGCTCAAAAAGCATTAGACGATTTAGAGGCAATTTCGACCGCTTTGGCGCGTTATTTTCCGTCGCTTTCAATCAGTTTTGATTTAGCGGAATTACGCGGTTATCACTATCACACAGGCGTTGTTTTCGCGGCATTTGTGCCATCAATTGGCAAAGAAATCGCTCGCGGTGGACGTTATGACAACATAGGCGCAATCTTCGGGCGTGAACGTCCCGCAACAGGTTTTAGTGCAGATTTGAAAGTTTTAACGGCTCTCAATAAACAAAATGGCATTGAACAGCCCGAACGTGAGTTGATTTTTGCGCCATACATTGAAGACGTAACTTTATGTGAAACGATTCGGGATTTACGCGCTCAAGGTTGGGCTGTGATTCAACAATTACCGAATCAAATTGGTGGTGCGTCTGAGTTGAATTGCACGGCGGTTTTGGTAAAAAATTCGGATGGTGTTTGGGTTGTTGAATCAATTTCTTAGGACTTTTTAATCATGCCAACCATCAGCCAGTTTTACGGCATCGTCATTCAAATGTTTTGGAATGAACACGCGCCACCACATTTTCACGCGACTTATGCCGAATATAAAGCGACGGTTGATATTAAGAACTTGTGCATTATGGAAGGCAGTTTGCCAAGGCGTGCAACACAATTAGTTTTGGATTGGACGGAATTGCATCAGGCTGAATTATTGGAAGATTGGGATTTGTGTTTGAGTAATCATCACCCAAAAAACATTTCACCTTTGAAATAGCCGTCATGTATTGGGACGTTATAGAACTCAAATCAATCGCGCCACGGACTTTAGAAATTCTGTTTGCCGATGGTTTGCGTGGCACAATTTTTATTGATGTCTCGTTTTGCACAGGTGTTTTTGAAATTTTAAAAGATGATGCAATGATTGAGCAGGCATTTATTGAAAATGGCGTGGTAACTTGGAAAAATGAACTCGACCTTGCACCTGATACGATGCACAAAGAAATTAAACACAACCCAAATCGACGCTATATTTTGAAACGTTGAAATCAATTTAAAAACAAAAGGAAAATAAAATGGCTACTTACAATTTAGCGTTTATAAGTGATGCCGATTTATTCCGTCACGTTAAAGAAACGGTTGAAAAATACCGTTTCACCATTGATTTAGAGGAGTTCAACAAAAACATTATTGACCCGATTAAACTCACTTTTGACGCAAAGGTTTATGACAAAAATATCCGTGATGTAATTGAGTTTGAAATTTTGCGGCAATTGGACAAATCGAATACCAATCACATTGGCTATTTTCATCAAAACATTTTCAAATATCTTGGCAATGGTTGGCGCGTTCCCGAAACAGGTTTTGACGTGGTGAACGACAAGCAAAAAATCTACGTCGAAATGAAAAATAAACACAACACCATGAATTCGTCATCTTCGCAAAAAACCTATATGCGAATGCAATCGGTGTTAATTAAAGATTCGGCGGCAACCTGTATGTTGGTTGAAGTTATTGCGACTAAAAGTCAAAACACAAAATGGATTGTGAGTTTAGATGGTGAACGAGTTGAAAATGACAATATCCGCCGCGTTTCAATTGACCAGTTTTATGCGTTAGTTACGGGTGAACAAACGGCGTTTAAACAATTATGTGAAAAATTGCCCTCGGTTATTGAAGATGTGATTGCCACCCTTGTTCAGAAAAATAGCGTTAATACTGTTTTTGCAGAACTTGAAAAAATATCGCCGAATTTATTGAAAAGCCTGTATTTGTTGGCGTTCAAAAAATATCAAGGTTTCGAGAATTTCGACGTATGAAATTTCGTTCGATTGAATTATTCGCGGGTGCTGGTGGTTTGGCATTAGGATTAGAAAAAGCAGGTTTCAATGCTGTTTTACTCAACGAAATCGATAAACACGCTTGCGCGACATTACGTCATAATCGTCCACATTGGAATGTACTTGAAGGCGATATTTCACAAATTGATTTCACACCGTATCGCGGAAACGTTGATTTTGTTTCAGGTGGTTTTCCTTGCCAAGCCTTTTCGTATGCGGGCAATAAACAGGGTTTTGATGATGTTCGAGGAACATTATTTTTTGAATTTGCACGCGCCATTCAAGAAATTCAACCTAAAGTTTTTTTAGGCGAAAATGTACGCGGCTTATTAAGTCACGATGACGGACGAACGTTAGCGACCATCAAAGCAGTAATTGCAGATTTAGGTTATACGTTGTTTGCATCGGATGTTTTAAAGGCGGTGAATTACCGTGTACCGCAAAAACGAGAGCGATTATTCTTAATCGGCGTGCGAAATGATTTAGTGGGTAAGGCGACATTTGAATTACCTAAACCACATGAAAAAATTATGACTTTGCATGAAGCGTTAAAAGCAGGAGAATTGTTCGATTGCGACGTGCCAAAATCAGAGGGACAGATTTATCCGCCGAAAAAGAAAGCGGTGTTAGATTTGGTTCCGCCAGGAGGTTGTTGGCGACATTTGCCCGAAGATATTCAACGCGATTACATGAAAAAAAGTTATTTTATGGGCGGCGGTCGAACGGGAATGGCGCGTCGGTTGGCATGGGATGAACCCAGTTTGACGCTGACGTGTTCACCTGCACAAAATCAAACTGAGCGTTGTCATCCAGATGAAACCAGACCTTTGACGGTGCGAGAATATGCACGAATTCAAACATTTCCCGATAATTGGCAATTCATGGGAACAATGGCAGCGAAATATAAACAAATTGGCAATGCGGTTCCTGTTAATTTAGCTTACGCTGTAGGTCAAAGTTTGATTGATTTACTTAAATCTATTATCAGCAAAAACATCAATTTAATCACAACGAGCGGACAGAATTTCATTCAAAGACACCTTGAGCAATTTCAGTTGATTGGGTTGTCGGTGGAAACGACGGCGTTGCTGGAAAGCTCAAGTGAGAAATTGGTTGGTTTTGAGAAATAATGAATCGAATTATTTGGAAATTAAGAGCTACTCGACAATTGATGAAGCTAGACAAATCAGCACAAATAACAATTCGTGATAATGTCGAAAACAAATTGCCTGTATTTCCTGATTGTGTCAGTGTTAAAAAATTGACCGACCACAAATACAGTTACCGTTTGCGTGTTGGTAATTATCGTGTATTTTTTGAATTCGATGGCGAAATTAGAATTATTGAAATTGAAGAGGTGAAAAAACGTGATGAACACACTTACTAATTATCAAACTATTTTAGGCGACAACGGAAAACCTACTTTTGTCGTGATTCCTTACAATGATTTCTTTCAATCCCGTCCGACGATAAAAGAAGGATATGTACCGCATGAAGTTGTGAGTTTAGTGGTTGATGGTTCAACGATGTTGCAAGCGTGGCGCGAATATCTAAGACATACTCAAACTGAAATTGCACAACAAATGGGGATTACGTTAGTGGAATATACGAAACTAGAAACCATGAAACGTCCATCAAAAAAAATGCGTCAAAAAGCGACAGAGGCTTTAGGTATTTCACTTGAGCAATTAGTCTATTAAAAACAAAATCAAAACATACAAATTTTAAATCTAAAAACTTGGAATCATTATGGCAAAAAATGTAGTAGTTATCGGCACACAATGGGGTGACGAAGGCAAAGGCAAATTGGTCGATTTATTGACTGAACAAGCATCGGCAGTAGTTCGTTTTCAAGGCGGACACAACGCAGGTCACACGCTCGTTATTAACGGACAAAAAACCGTTTTGCATTTAATTCCATCAGGGATTTTGCGCGAAAATGTGCAATGTTTAATCGGTAACGGTGTCGTTTTATCGCTCGAAGCGTTGTTTCATGAAATCGAAATCTTAGAAAAAGCAGGGCTTTCGGTTCGTAATCGGTTGTTGATTAGTGAAGCGTGCGCGTTGATTTTACCGATTCATATTGCGATTGACCAAGCGCGTGAAACGGCGCGTGGCGGCAAAGCGATTGGTACAACGGGACGCGGCATTGGCCCTGCGTACGAAGATAAAGTCGGGCGACGCGGTTTGCGAGCGGGCGATTTATTAAACGCTGAAACCTTCGCCGAAAAACTCAAAGAATTGGTCGAATATCACAATTTCATGTTGGTGAATTATTACCACGCGGAAGCGGTTGATTATGCCGAAGTGTTGGCAGAAACGTTGCGTTTGGGTGAACAATTGAAACCAATGATGACCGAT
>SESD01001655.1_pt1 | contig 12017 bp, 13 predicted proteins | sample 3171411 | NCBI WGS metagenome assembly SESD01 (sample SAMN06051880, study PRJNA518727) | freshwater metagenome | biome: subpolar coniferous forest; feature: holomictic lake; material: water; isolation source: holomictic Lake 442, 16.5 m depth | place: Canada: near Kenora, Ontario | collected...
TTCTGTTAAACCAAGTAAAGTTCGCTCTTAAGACGGTTTGCCTGCATTTTTAATAAGCACCATAATCCTTATAATTACAGTGAATGTCTATTAGTATGAATACGTATTGACAAATAATTTTATTCAGTATTCAGTTAAACCTGTTTGAACAGCACTGATTGTGTAAAAATAATTTGTCGTGTGTTCTTTCGCGCTAGATAAGCGTTAATGTTTTTAACTTTTTATTCAATTAGATTTATAAAGCGGATTTTTAAGTGCATCAGTATTCTTAAAAACATCATCACCACAAAGTAGGCTTTTTTATAACGCTTATAAGTATTTATACTAATATTTTATATTAAATTTTTGTGATTTAATTATCTCGCTTTATTTTTTTGTATGTAATTTAACTGGGTTTAACGCCCGTCAAATAATGTATCTTTAATCGAGGTGTAATATGTCAATAAGTGTAAAAAAAGTTAAAGTTAGTCAAGAAGCTTAATTATTCAGCGATACGATATTTCTTCCGGATCGTGATGCCAGGATTACAGAGCTTGCTTATTATAAAGCCGAAAGTCGAGGTTTTGAGCCAGGTCGCGATTTAGAGGATTGGCTGAAAGCTGAAGGTGAGTTTTTACTGTGACGTAACAAAGCTAAAGTTGAATGCAGGGGTTAGGCTTCGACACTAGTTGGCTTAAATTCAATAGATAAATAATTAAACAAGAGGTATATCATGTCTACTAAAGAAGTTAAAACAACAAAAAAATCCGAATTATTACCTAAATCACCATTAGGAAGTTTGTTTTCGTTTGATGAGTTTGATCATTTTTTTGATGATTTTCTTTCCCGCAGATGGCCTCGTGTGTTAGATTGGAATGTCTCTAATTTATCGGAAAGCAGTTTCCCTCGCGTTGATATTATCGATCATGATAACAATATAGAAGTGCAAGCGGCATTGCCGGGCGTTAAAAAAGAAGATGTGGAAGTTTCAATTAAGAATCAGACTATTACTATACGAGCATCCAGTAAAGAAGAAAAAAAAGAGGAAACAAAAGATAAATATTTTCGAAGAGAGATTAGTCGCGGTGAGTTTCAGCGCATTTTGGCGTTACCTGGCAATGTTGATGATGAAAAGGCAACAGCTACTTTTAAAGAGGGTATTTTGACAGTCAGCATTCCAAAAACAGAAATAAGTAAGCGCAAAAATATAGACATTAAATAATGATTGTTTGAGATCTTGTTTTAATCAGACATTAATTAAGGATGATTAATGTCCGATTAGAAATATAGCTTTGTATTGTATTGCTTTGTTTTAGCTTAAACACAATTAATCAACAGGATTTATTAAATGCTTATTAATAAAATTCTTATAGCTATAGCCGCTTTAGTGGTTATTATTCTTGGAATACAGACGTATATGATTGTTCAGTTAAATAACAGGGTCAAAGGCTTGAGTAATTTTGAAAATCAGTCAGGTAGCTTCCAAATTTAAACGCCAAGCCAACCTGGTTTAAGATTACCCAAACTTGTTCCGGATATAGATGTTTTTAAGGGACAAGCATGGAATTCCTATGAAGAAATGCAACACATGCAAAATGAAATGGAACAGCTTTTTGGGGACTCCTTTTCTCGTTTTCATATGAATACACCCTTAGGTGGCTTTACTAAAGTGCCTGATGTTGATTTACAAGAAAAACCTGATCAGTACATAGTGACAGTCAATGCACCGGGGGCCGATCTATCTTCAATGACGGTAAAGCTTCAAGATAAGGTTTTGCAACTCTCAATTAAAACGTAGCATGCAGATGATACACAAGCGGATGATGAAAAAGGTGATTATCATTTTCGTGAGCGTTTTTTAGGCGAGTTTCATCGAGCAATAAAATTGCCCGGAGCCGCTGATGCCGTTAAAATAGAAACTGTCTATCGTAACGGCATATTGACTATTATAATCCCCAAGGTTAAAGCCTAAAATTGCAGTTTAAGCAGTTTTAAAGTTAGCCTTTACCTCTTGTGCGCGTCCGAGTAGGAGATTTATCTTTTGCTGTTTCCATGGTTTCAAAGCGCTTTTCAATAAACTGAATGATCAAATCAGCGATGTCTTTTTCACTGGCTGCTTCGATACCTTTTAAGCCGGGAGATGAGTTAACTTCCATAATGACCGGACCATGATTTGAACGCAACATGTCAACGCCACACACATTTAGTCCCATTATTTTTGCGGCACGAACTGCAGTAGAGCGCTCTTCTGGCGTTAGACGAATTAATTCGGCACTACCTCCGCGATGAAGATTGGACCGAAACTCACCCGGAGAAGCTTGTCGCTTCATAGAGGCTACTACTTTATCACCGACAACAAAGCATCTTATATCACTACCACCGGCTTCTTTAATAAACTCCTGAACCATAATGTTGGCATTAAGCCCCATAAAAGCTTGAATAACGCTTTCAGCTGCATTATGGGTTTCAGCCAAAACCACGCCAATGCCTTGAGTGCCTTGTAATAGTTTAATCACTAAGGGTGCGCCACCAACTTGGGATATTAAATCTTCAATGTCATCGGGGTTATTAGCAAAGCCTGTCACTGGTAAACCAATCCCTTTTCTGGCTAGTAACTGAACTGACCGTAATTTATCCCTTGAGCGAGAAATGGCGACTGATTCATTAAGTGGAAAGACGTTCATCATCTCAAATTGCCTGAGTACGGCAGTACCGTAAAAAGTAACTGAGGCACCAATTCGAGGAATAACAGCATCAAACCCGGTTAAATCTTCGCCGCGATAATGAATAGAGGGGTTATGTGACGTTATGTTCATATAGCAACGCAGAACATCCAAAACCCTAACTTCATGTCCGCGGGCTTGTGCGGCCTCAACCAGACGTGCGGTCGAATAGAGTTTAGGGTTGCGGGATAAAATAGCTATTTTCATGATCTTTTTGATAAAGGCTTAGTAGAGGTATATTTTGTCATGAAACAGAGTTACAAGCATTAGAAAAACCTTTTTAATACCAAAACTGTTCTAATATTAAGGTATATCAAAAGAAGGTACTATAGGATGTTTTAATAACTTAACGGTCATGTAGCTATGGTTATTCTGAAGATACATTAGTATTTAACCACAATAAAAAAAGTTCATAACCAAGTGCTAAAACCACAGCGCCAATAAAAAGACCGATTACTCCCGCGCTGAGAAGCCCACCTATCGCACCAATAAAAATAATCGCCATAGGCGTTTTAACACCGCGACCTAGCAATATGGGTTTAAGAATATTGTCTATCAAACTGATGGGGATGCTCCAAATTAGAAATGCCACCGCGGTAAACGTGTCGGCCGTATAAAATAAATAAATAATAATTGGAACCACAACAGGCGCTACACCTATTTGGGCTATGGATAAAATCAGACAAAGTAATGCCCAAAGGCCGGCTGCTGGAATTCCTACTACCATAAAGCCTAATCCTGCCAGTAAGGATTGAATCAAGGCGACACCTAAAATGCCATTAGCCACACTGCGAATCGTTGCTTCTGTCAGGTCAGCAAAATCAGCGCCTTTTTCATTGGCAAGCTTTTGAGTGATTGCACGAGCAAATCGGTTGCTACCACTTGAATTAGCTAAAAATATACCGGCGATAATAATGGCAACAACAAAATTCAAAATCGCCATTCCAGCCCCAGTAGCTGCAGATAGTAACCAACTACCAATGACCTTAAACACTGGTGTTAACTGTTGTAAAGCGCCGTGAATATTCTCAGAGGCAAGTAACCAAAATTTGGCTAGTGGTTCACCGATAATCATTAATTTTTCGAGATTTTCAGGTGGTGGAGGAATTGATAGAGAGCCATCTCTCATCTTATTCGCCAGTATTTTTAGACCTTCGATCAGTGTTTCAGTCAGCATGGCTGACGGTACAATCATTAAGATCAGAAAAGCAAAGGTAAATCCTGTCGCTGCAAGTTTATGTCGGTCACCCAAGGCGGAGCTCAAGCGAATGTATAATGGATAAGCTGCAATAGCGATGATGATACCCCATATTATGGGTACTATAAAAGGCTGAACGATTTTGAAGCACCAAAAGGTAATTATCAGCAACAGAACGATACGTATAGACGCTTCTAGCGATCGTTTGAGAAAAATTCGGTCGCTTATTACTGAATTTGAATCAATCATAATTGGGTTCTTTGATTACGTTTTAAGGGTTAATACACTTTAGAGTTTCGTGTAATATTCTACGGAATCAATATAGGCTATATCGACTTTGCATACAATGCTTAGTGTCGCTAATTAAGAGTTTTTGGATAGGCTTAGCCTAATTAATACGCTTAATTATGTTAAACTGAGACTATTAAGTAACAATCAAAAGCCAATAAAATGCCTGAATTACCCGAAGTTGAAACAACCTGTCGAGGTATTGCTCCGCATATTCAAGGGCAAATTATTAAACAGGTTATTGTTCGTCAGCCTCAATTGCGTTGGCGAGTTCCTGAAGACCTCAATCAAATCTTAACCAGTCTTGTTATTAAATCAGTTTCCAGAAGGGCGAAATATCTGTTAATGACGACCAGCGCAGGCACGATGTTGGTACATTTAGGTATGTCAGGCAGTTTAAGGATTGTTACAACAGATCAGGAGGCTGGCAAGCATGATCATATTGATTTTATTTTTAACAATGGCGTCATTATGCGCTATAACGATCCTCGCAGATTTGGCGCGGTGTTATGGACTTCAGAGTCGTTAGAAAATCATCCGTTGCTTAAAGACCTAGGTCCTGAGCCTTTGTTGGAGGATTTTACAGGTGAATTGCTTTATTCACTATCCAGAAATCGTAAAGTACCGGTTAAGTCATTTATTATGGATAGTCATGTCGTTGTAGGTGTCGGTAATATCTATGCAAACGAAGCCTTATTTACGGCGGGAATTTTGCCTTTACGCCAAGCCGGGAAAGTTTCTTTGGCGCGTTATCAAAATCTAGTGAACTGTATTCGGGTAGTTTTACAAAACTCTATAGAACAAGGTGGAACAACATTACGGGATTTTGTTAATGAGGCAGGTAATCCAGGTTATTTTAAGCAACAACTCAAAGTTTATGGACGTAAGGGCTTACCTTGTTATGCCTGTCAGCAGCCCTTAACAGAAGCAAGGTTGGCTAATCGCTCAACGGTCTTTTGTACTAATTGTCAGCGTTAATGAGCTCAGCAATAGATGACCAAAAAATTCTAATTATTTGCTTTACATGTATAAATCCCTATAATCATCTTTGCTTTCAGGTTCCAGAAGATAGTCAAATCTAATGGTTAAACGGGAAGTCGGTAAGGTTTACCCCAAATCCGACGCTGCCCCCGCAACGGTATATAAGTAAAGATTTATCAGTACGCCACTGTGTTTATTAACATGGGAAGGTGATGGATCAGGCTAACGCCACTTATAAGCCCGGAGACCGGCCGTAAGCATAATTCGCAACAGCGGAGGGCTGTTTTGCGTGTGAATGCGCGCGTCTGTTTGTGTCTTTCATCTCTAATGTCCTCCGTTGTTATTACTCAATCTCTATGCGCGGGCGGCGCAGAGGACAATCATGCAAAAAATTATTGCCAGCTCCTTATTGCTTGTGGGTTTTAATCCGCAGTCACAAGCTCAACTTAATCCTAACGATAATTCTTTAGAATTACCTAATATGGTTGTGACAGCAACACGGACAGAAACTGCCAAGAACCAGCTGGCAACGGCTACTACTGTTTATACCCGAAAAGATATAGAACGCTTACAAGTTCAAACTTTGCCTGATTTATTAAAAGGCACAAGCGGAATTGATATTACCCAAAGTGGCGGTTACGGTAAAACGACCAGTTTATTTATGCGAGGCACTAATTCTGACGATATTTTGGTCTTAGTTGATGGTATTAAGATTGGTTCTACATCGTTGGGAACTTCACCATTTGAGTTTATCCCGATGGATTCTGTGGAGCGTGTGGAAATTATTAAAGGTCCTCAATCAAGTCTTTATGGTTCGGAAGCAATGGGGGGCGTCATTCAAATTTTTACCCGTAAAGGCGCTGAAACCGAGAAGCCAAGTATTACTCTTGATGCCGGTGGTGGATCTTATAGCACCTATAAGGCAGCTGGCACAGTTAGTGGAAAATGGAAAAATAATTGGTATACATTAGGGTCTTCGGGGTTTGGTTCTCATGGCTATAATAATCAACAGCCAACTTTTGGTCTTTACGGTGTTAATCAGCCTGATAACGATGGCTACAATAACGCGGCAGTTAACGCGAGAGTGGGCCATCATTTTGAGAATAATGGTGAGATAGAGGCCTTTTTCTTAAGAACACAAGGCACAACTCACTATGACGGAAACTATCAAAATAAAACCAATTTTATAGAGCAGGTCGTCGGGACATCAGCAAGTATGGATATTCTTAAAGATTGGCGCTCAACGCTGCGTTTTGGTCAAAGTCAGGATGATAATGATCAGTTTGCTCCCGGTGGTGCTTTTTCGAGTCAGTTTAACAGCACTCGTTGGAATGCCACTTGGCTGAATCAATTTACCTTATCAGAGAATCATCAAGTAACGGCAGGTTTTGATTATCGTATGGATGAGATTAATAGTTCAGAAAGTTATAACAAAAATTCTCGTTATGATACGGGGGCTTTTACTGAGTTACATAGTCGATTGTGGGAAGACCATTTTGTTAATGCTTCTGTTCGTTATGATAATAATCAACAATTTGGTGATTATGTAACGGGTAATGTAGGCTGGAAATATAACTGGAATTATGGAATAAGCTTGTTGGCAAGCTTTGGCAATGCGTTTAAAGCACCTTCGCTTAATGATCTTTATTATCCGAATTATGGTAATCCTAACCTTAAACCAGAAGAATCAACCTCCTATGAAACAGGAATTACTGGTAATCATAATTGGGGGCAGTGGGAAATTCGCGCATACCATACCAACATTGATAATTTAATTACGCCTACAATGGATCCGGTCACTTATAATTTTAGTGCTGAAAATATTGGTAAGGCACAAATTGAAGGATTGGAGTCAGAAATAGGTGCCCAATTAATGGGCTGGAATGGGAAGCTAACGATGAACCTTTTAAATCCTGTTAATGTTGAAACTAATGGCAGACTTCCCCGCCGGGCTAAAGAAATGTTGGCATTTGATTTGTCCAGAAGCATCGGCGCATTTGATTTAGGTGCCAACGTGCTGGCACAAAGTGATCGTTTTGATAACACACAAAATACTATTAAAGTTGCAGGATATACAACCCTTGATTTAAGATCAGCTTATCATTTGAATAAAAACTGGATGTTGAGCGCCAAGTTAAACAACCTTCTGGATAAAAATTATCAAACAGTTGATACTTACAATATGCCTGGAAGAAACTTTTTTCTTTCAATCCATTATAATAACTAAATAATACGCCATTGACGGCTTGACTATTAACCTACTACTTACTATAAAATCATGAACATAAAACAATGGCTAAAAGCTGAATATTTACCTATCCCTCTAATTGCGTTAATGGTCATGACTCGTTATCATCATTTCGGTGACGTATTGCACCTGCCTGATGCCTCTTTAGCCGTGTTTTTCTTTGCCGGTTTTTATCGTAATAAAGCCTTGCTGGGTTTTTTACTGATTTTGGCTGGTTTGATTGATTATCTTGCTATTAATAATGGTGTCAGTGGTTGGTGTATTTCACCTGCTTACGCATTTTTGATTCCAACTTATGCCGTTATGTGGTTTGCCGGAAGTTACGCGGCAAGCTTTAAAACAATGATAGTCGGCTTTTGGGTTAAGTCTGTTGGATTGTTAACATTGGCTACATCGACAGCGTTTGTAATTTCAAATGGTAGTTTTTATTTGTTCTCAGGTCAGTTCGGAGCAGTGTCCTTGGCAGATTATTTTGTAAGTGTTACTCAGTATTATCCATCTTACGTGGGCGCTGCCATGATTTATTCTGTTGCTGGATTAGCTCTTGTTAAGTTGCTGAAGTTATTGCACGAATTAAAGTCTAGCCACAAATCGGTATAAATAAAAAACATCGGGTAACATTTTTTTGTTACCCGATGATGGTCTAATCGGCCAACATGGCAACTGTATTATTTTATATCGTCCTTAAAATTTGCTCAGTGGAAAGCGATAATGCGCTAAACTGGACCAAATAGTTTTGGCAATAATAATTTTCATGATTGCAACCGAAGCAAATTCTTATCAACAACCCACACTAGCAGTCGTTAAGTCTGATGATGGACAGATGTGCGTCAAATTATCAGGTAATTGGAATCTTCGGAGTTTGATTTCAATGCCAGAGCTGCAAAAAACAATAAACCTTAATACCGTAAATGGTTTGATGCAATGGGATCTCCGCTCGGTTGATTCTCTCGATAGCGCAGCTGCTTTGATTATCTGGCAAGCTTGGGGGCAGACAATACCGCTTCAGTTGCAGATAAAACCCGAGTACAAACATTTGTTTGATCGTTGGCAATCTCAGAGATTACCGGATACTGAACAAGTTGATTCTGGCTTCAGTTTGTTATTTTATGATTTGTGGCAACTGATTGGGGGCTTTTGGCTACAGTTTTTGGATATAGTGACTTTAATGGGGCAACTGACTTTGGACGCAGGTTATCTCTTTCGTCATCCCGGTTCTATCCCTTGGACAGAAATTTCCATCACAATTTATGAGTCAGGTGTTCGGGCTTTAGGTATTACTGCGTTGGTGGGTTTTTTGATTGGCGTAGTGCTCAGTTATTTATCGGCCTTACAATTAAAAACCTTTGGTGCTGAAGTATATATTATTGATATTCTTGGACTGAGTATTATTAGAGAGTTGGGGCCTTTGTTAGCGGCCATTCTTGTCGCAGGCCGTTCTGGTTCTGCCATGACGGCTCAATTAGGTATTATGCGTGTGACTGAGGAGTTGGATGCTTTATCTGCTATGGGTATTGCTCATTCATTACGTTTGATTCTGCCTAAAGTAATCGCTTTGATGATAGTGATGCCACTTTTAAGTGCTTGGACGAGCGCATCCGCATTAATAGGAGGGATGTTTTCTGCGCAAAACACATTGGATATAAGCTATCAGCAATTTTTTCTTAAGTTGCCTAATGTCGTACCGTTACTGAATGTATTTATTGGTTTGGGTAAAGGTGTTGTTTTTGGCATTATGATTGCTTTAATAGCCTGCCATTTTGGTTTTAGAATTAAGCCCAATACCGAGAGTTTGGGTATCGAAACGACTAATTCAGTAGTTGCCTCTATTACTATAGTGATTATGATTGATGCTGTTTTTGCTATATTATTTATGGGAGTGGGTATGCCATGAGCCAATCCGATGCGATATGTTTGGAGCATGTATTTACCAGTTTTGGTGATAAAGTGGTGCATCAGGATATTAATCTTAGCTTGGAGCATGGACAAATATTGGGATTAGTTGGTGCTTCGGGGTGTGGAAAAACAACCTTACTTAGAGAAATTATTGGCTTGCAAGCACCTACACAGGGAGAGGTTTTTGTTATGGGACGATCTTTAAAAAATGTAACGAGTGATCATCGTCAGCGCTTGCGTAATAATTGTGGCGTGCTATTTCAAAAAGGTGCGCTCTTTAGTGTCTTGAATGTTTTTGATAATATCGCCTTTCCCTTGCGGGAGTTGGGGTTTAAGGATGAGGCTTTAATAAAACGAATTGTGTTTATGAAGTTGGCAATGGTTGGTTTATCGGATCATGACGCATGGTTAAAACCGGCGGACTTGTCAGGAGGTATGATAAAGCGAGTCGCATTAGCCAGAACGATGATTCTTGAGCCTGGTCTTTTATTGCTGGATGAGCCAACATCGGGTTTGGATCCTATTTCAAGTGAAGATTTTGTTTCTCTTTTATCAGAATTGCATGGCTCTCTTAATTTTACGGTCGTTATGGTCACTCATGATTTGGATATCTTGAGAGATTTATGTACCCAGGTTGCAGTGCTTGCTGATAATCAATTGATTGCTTATGGGACCTTATCTTCAGTATTAAGTTGTAAGCATCCATTTATTGAACAATTCTTTTATAACAGACGAGCACAACGGGTATTCCAATATAACGAGGCTACACATGGGTAGAGATAAACACGCTTTGATTACAGGCCTCTTTTTAATTGTTTTTGTGGTCGGTATAACGACAATTATTTATTGGATAGGGCATTTTGAGCGGCAAAGAAATGTTTATGTTATTTCAACCCGTGATTCTGTATCAGGACTTAATCCGGAGTCAACTGTTTTTTATCGGGGTATCTCGGTAGGCAAGGTGCTTAATATTCGATTTGATCCAAATGACACAGGTATTATTTTGGTTTCCATTGAAGTCGATAAAGATATAATTTTTACCAAAGGTGTTTTTGCAAGATTACGCTATAAAGGCGTGACTGGTTTGACTCAGATTCAATTAGACGATTCTCGGGCTTTACCTGCTGTTTTGATGCCTGGGGATGAGCCATTGTCCCGTATTCCTCTAGTTCCATCAATGAGTGATAAATTGATGAGTTCAGGAGAGGAGCTTTTGCAAAAAGCCGATTATTTAATGGTGCGACTGGGCGCTTTATTAAGTGATAAAAATTCAAAAAATATTGGCGATATTCTTGAAAATTTAAATACATTAACTAATCAGTTTTCCGAGTTACAAAATAGCCTTGACAAGACATTGGCAGGTGTTCCTCTTTTAACTAAAGATGCTCAAAGAACCTTGGTCCAAATAAATACATTGACTCAAGACTTGCAGAGCTTAATACATGACGTACAAAATTTGAGCATAAAGACAGGGCACCTTGTAACTACAGGTGTTAGTGCTACTGATATGATACTGCAAACGACATTGCCCAAAGCTAATAAAATGCTCGCCGAATTGCAAGAGGCTGCGCAGCAGGTGAAAAGAACGGCAGCCATGTTGGATAATAATCCACAAGCATTGTTGTTAGGACCTGATCGGCATGATTCCGGGCCAGGTGAGCCTGGCTATAAGGAGCCAATAAGATGAAGATTTCAGTCAGTGGTTTTCTGATTTTTTTTATAGCTCTATTAAATATGGGTTGCTCCTTTTCACCCAAACAACCCATATTACATGACTTCGGCTTACCCAATTTTGTTTCGACAAATAAAGTAATACCGACTGATGGTGTTGGCATTATAGTAGATGCTCCAACATGGCTTTGGGATAATCGTCTTCGTTATCGATTATTGTATGCGCCTCAAACACGTATTGGCTTTTATGCATTGGATCTTTGGGTTGCCCCACCACCTGAACTATTTGAGCAATTACTCATTTCCAGTGGAAAGATAAAAAATTACGCATTAATAATCTCGTTAAAGAGTTTTGAACAACAATTTGATGAGCCAAATCGATCTCGAGTTGTTATGAGCTTCTTGGTGGAGGCTTATTCAGTTGATAAGAAAACAAAAATAGGTGTTCAAGCATTTTATCTTGAACAGACAGCAATACCGGCTAATGCAGCAGGTGCTATCAATGGCTTTGCTAATTTGACTCGTCAGGCAGCCGACAAAATTCAGATTTGGCTTGTTGGTTTATCAGATAAATCGATAAAAAAGTTGTGAACCATAGAGATTTTAAGGGTATCGTATCGTATAGTGTACAATAAGATTTTAATTTAGATGGAGCCTGCTGTGGAAGCTTACCCCGAAAGAACTTGTTCAATAGAACGTTTAGTCACGCATCCAAAACTTGTTGCTGCCACAAAAGCCGGAACTAAAACCCAGCAACGCCGTGATGGCGTTTATGGTTTTCCTGGGGAGACATTTGACTTGGAAGGCATGACATTTGTTGTTACCGACTTAAAGCGTCAGCGTTTAGGTGATATGGCCGATGAACATGCACAAGCAGAAGGCTATCCTAATCTTGAAGTATATAAAGATATTATTTTAAGAATGCATGCTGGAATGACATGGAACTTGGATAGCTTGGTTTGGGTTCATGCCTTTTCTGTCAAAGTTTAAGATTAGCTTGTTTGCCAATCTAAGAGACATAAAAAGGAAATAA
>SESD01001656.1_pt1 | contig 12014 bp, 6 predicted proteins | sample 3171411 | NCBI WGS metagenome assembly SESD01 (sample SAMN06051880, study PRJNA518727) | freshwater metagenome | biome: subpolar coniferous forest; feature: holomictic lake; material: water; isolation source: holomictic Lake 442, 16.5 m depth | place: Canada: near Kenora, Ontario | collected...
CGCAGCTCTTTGAAGACCCCATGATCCAGTAAATCACGGCAATCATAGATCGCTTTTTCTCCATTTGTGAAGAGAAGGGATAAGGTATAGTCATCACCTGGCGTAACCTTTACGACTCGTGGGTTCATTGTTCACCTCAATGGTTCAATCTTGTAGGGTTGCTGCCCGGAGTGTCCAGACAATCATTCGGCAAAATATTGATAGCCTTGAGAAATTGCAATGATTATCTTGTCTGGACCTTTGCAGACACAAAACCGGATGGACATATCAATGATGCGGAAAACCGGATGGGTACATCAAAAAAATCTACAGTGGATGTTTAAAGCACGGCAGACAGTATCGTCCGCAGTGGCAACGAAGAGTTTATCATCATGACAAATATTTTCGAAACGAAGGCCGGAGATTTTTTCATATCAGACGGGCCCAAAAGCTGTAATACTGGCGAGTTCCCTGCTATTCGGGAATCGGTGTTCAATCCGGCGTTTAATTATGGCAAATTTGCCATAATTAAACATAAGGCTGGCCTCAACAGCCACAAAATCAGCAGCAACGATTCTCATCCTGATATTTTCTTCAAGCTTGATATGTGGTTTAGGCCGGAGTTTAACCCCGTCGAATTCAACGGGATTAGAACTGGAACGGAGGGGCAGATATGAGTGCTGAGGTGAAACCCGGTTATAAGCTGACTGAGGTTGGGGTTATTCCTGAGGATTGGGAGGTTTTTCTTTTGTCCGAGACCGCAAAGCGAATTACGGATGGTGAGCATTTGACTCCAATACGTTTATCAAGTGGTTATTACCTGTTATCTGCAAGAAATATTCTCAATGGTCGTATTGATTTGAGCGATGTCGATTATGTGGGAAAGGATGAGTATCGTAGGATAAGGCAAAGGTGTAATCCGGAAACTGGAGATGTCCTTATCTCATGTTCAGGCACTATAGGTAGAGTCGCAACGGTTCCTAACGGGTTAGAGTGTGTTTTGGTTAGGAGCGCAGCTTTGATTAAACCGAATCCTGAAATAATTAATGGCACGTTTGTTCAATATTTTCTTCAGTCAACAGCCGGTCAGAAACAGATCTTTGTCAGGATAAATCAAGGTGCCCAAGCCAATTTATTTCTGAATCACATTCAGGAGCTTCGAGTTCCTCTTCCACAAAAGGTATCTGAACAAGAAGCCATTGCTGAAGCGTTGAGCGATGCGGATGCCCTCATTGAATCCCTTGAGCAACTCATCACCAAAAAATGCCAGATCAAACAAGGTGCCATGCAGGAACTGCTCACCGGCAAAAAACGCATGCCGGGTTTTAGCGGGGAGTGGGATGTGAAGAAGTTGGGTGACCTTTTCAGATTTAGCGGCGGCTATTCAGCTTCACGAGACCAGCTATCTTCAGAAGGACATTGCTATCTTCACTATGGTGACATTCACGGATCGTCAAAAATGATCATTGATGCAAAAGATGATTACCAAAACATCCCAAAGCTCAATATTCCACTGAAGCGAATCGCGTCCAATTCGCTGCTTGAAGATGGTGATGTCGTATTCGTTGATGCCTCAGAGGATGACGAAGGCACAAGCAAGTACATCGTGGTCGTGAACAAGGATGACATTCCATTTATAGCAGGGCTTCACACCATTGTCGCCAAAAGCAAGACAGACGAACTGACCCATGAGTATCGGCGTTACTGTTTTCAAACAAAAGACATCCACCAGCAATTTCTTTTTTTTGCAGTTGGTACAAAAGTTTCAGGTATCAGTAAATCAAATATTCCGAAGCTGACGCTGCCAGTTCCTTCTTACCCTGAACAAGCCGCTATCGCTGAGATACTGATGGATATGGATTCAGAAATTGACGTGCTCGAAGTAAAGCTTGAGAAAGCTCGCCTGCTCAAACAGGGTATGATGCACAATTTGTTAACCGGAAAAATCAGACTGTTATGAAATTTGTTTCTGTTAATGGGAAACAATATCGTCTTCCCAGTGAGTTGAATTCGTTTCAACAGGAGTTGTATGTCCATCTTATTGACTGGAAATGGGCAAACATTTCAAAGGAACCTGGAGTTTCGCATAATCAGGAATTTGATGCAATCCTGCCCGATTCTTTTGAACGTAATGGGACATCGCCATTGATATACCATGGGGTAGCCGATAAACTCGAAGCTCATAGGAAGAAAAATGATTTTCGGATACATCAGCATTTCTATCATATGGCAAGCTCGCAGGCGGCCAATATCAATCTTTTTTTACCAGTCCTGTATCATTCGGCAGCCAATTCCATTTTACGTGAAATAAAGCCGGATTTTGCTTCACTTGCAGCAAAAGAACTTGATAACGGGTATTGCATTGAATTCTGGGGTGGTAACTTTCTTGGTGTTCATGGTGATACCGGGCTTCTTGGAGACCAGTCAACAATGTCCGGTACGGATTCTGATATTGCCATTGCCTATCATAATCATGAGGGTGAATTGTGCCTATGGTTGATTGAGCACAAGTTGACCGAGAAAGAATTTACCGCCTGTGGTGGATTTAAGAGTGAGAACAGAAAAAACGAGAACAAAAGAAAAATATCGAATTACGATTGCGACAAAAGCTTTTCTGATATTCTGGAAAACAAGAGCTTATGCTACTATCATGGCAAGCATGGGTTTCACTACTGGGATGTGACCAATGAAAACCAGCACTTTTTTATAAACCATTCCGGTCATGCTTCTTGTCCATTCAGAGGCGGCATGAACCAGTTGTGGCGAAATCAACTGCTTGCCTTGGCTTTAGAAAAGGAAGGGAGGTACAAACATGTGTTTTTTTCTGTCGTAAAACATCCCGGTAATACATCGTTGGATGAAACCTTGAGAGCATATCAGAATTTGATCAACAATAATCAGAAATTTGGCGTTTTTACTTCAGTGGATGTTCTCAGAGCGGCTGAAAGGTATTCTGATCCCCAGTTGAGTGAGTGGATTAAGTGGTATAAAACATTGTACAAAATTACATGATGATGATCGCAATTCGGCTTCAAGACAAGTTGCAGTTATCAATCAGGAAATGATGCAAAAGCTCTATTTCATGGGCGTAGTGAGGATTTTCAAACCAAAGTGAGGAAGGGCACACACCATGTTGAACTGGATTGCCAAATTTCTTCTTGCTTCAACGGCACTTTCGCCAATGTTGGGTGCGGTTGCCATCAACCAGATAGCACAAGCCATGCCTTGGAGTTGCTGGGTACCGTGGTTGGTTGCAGCGCTTTTGCTTGTGTTGGTTTGTTGGATAGTTCTCCGATATGCGGCGCAGAATGCTGAAAAACAGATGTTTTTGGTCAAGGAGTTTGAGGACAAGGGCAATGAAGTTCTGGCTTTTCTTCTGACCTATTTGTTACCTTTTCTTGCAACTGATAAGTTGGATTTTAATGGTGAATGGATAACCGGTGCCTATGTTATGTTCATTATAGTCGCAACCATTGTTCATGCAGGTGCCTTTCATTTTAACCCGGTCATGGGATTGTTCTATCACTTTTACTCTGTAAAGAACTCAGACGGTGTTTCCAATTTGCTCATAACTCGTCAGCCTCTACGCAAAATCGGGCAGGAACTGGAGACTGTTAAGCTTGCTCACAACATCTATCTGGAAAGGAATTGTTCCAATGCTCACTAATTTTCACCTTGCTGCTCTGACAAGAACAAGAGACCGTGTTCAGTTGAATGCCATTCTGTTACACCAGTCCCTGCAAAGTTCTCTTGCCGCAATCTGGAAAGAGCAACTTACCGGGTTTATGAATGGAATCGAAGAAATCAATTTCAATTCAGGTTATGCGCCGGAAGATCACGAGCGATTCAGGATAATGGATTATGTGCTTCCTGATGGATTAAGCGGTGTAACAAGCATGGATATTCAGAATCTGGATTCAATTAACAACCATGAAGAACATTTTGACACAATCCGTGCTCTTGTCGGCTTTGCGAGGGATGATGACAGGAATGAACTGGTTCTTTTTCAGAATTTTAGTCGTTCCCACGTTATCCAGCCCGGACGTTTTATTTTCTTACGGGGTGGTACTTATGAGAGTGACACACGCCCGGTGCTCACTTTGGATAATAAATTGAGTGCAGTCTATTGGCCAGAGGGCGGAAAATTGCTTTTTCAGAATTTCCGCATAACAAATACCTTCCTTTCCCTTGCAGATTATTACGAGGAGGCATCAGAGCGGGAGATTCGAGATATTCTCAATCATAATTTACTCGCACCTGTAGATTCCGAGACTCTTGCGAGAGGAGCGAATCAATGGTTTCGGAAGCGGTTTGCGATGCTCAGGAATTCCGGTATTCTTGATCAATACACGGCACCCCAAATTGAGCAACATGCAAGAGAATACGAGGTTGATATCCGAATTGAACACGATAAAATTGTGTTTCCGGTTGAAAAGGTAGCCGCCAAGAAGTTGTTGCAGTATCTGAATGAAGAGCTGTTTCGTGGCCCGATAACGGAAACGCTTTATGAAACTAACTCTAAACGGGAAACAGATTGATGAATTTCTGACTTGGTAGAGATATCTGGTTAGCTTGATGTCTGACTGAGTGGCACAAATCCAAAAAATATGGGTATTATTGATGGCATCGCGGTACGTTTCTGACAGCGTTGTGATGCATTAAGTTCCTTTATCTACAATACATAAAATTTTCTTATGGCTGTTACTTGGCTGCATGTTTCCGACTTTCATCTGAGTGATGGTGCTCCTTATGATCAGGAGGTTATCCTTCGATCTCTTGTCTCTTCAGTCAAGCATTTCAGGGCAGAAGGGCATGCCCCTGACCTGATCTTTGCCACTGGCGATATTGCGCAGTCTGGAAAGGCAAAAGAGTATGAGACAGCGACGAAATTTTTCGACGACCTGCTTGATGCTGCGGGGCTCAATCGGGATCGCCTTTTTATCGTTCCCGGTAACCATGATGTTGACCGCAAGGCAGGTAAATTTCTTGCGCGAATGATCGAGAGTAAAGATGATGCCGATGAATACTTTGGCACGGAAACAGCGTTACCGCATTTGACCCTCAAATTTCACGCGTTTTCTGAATGGTATAACAACTATTTCAAATCAATTCGGTTGTTTCCCACCAATACAACATGCAGTCCGGTAGAAATTCTCACCATCAACAACTGTCGTATTTCTGTGCTGCCTTTGAACAGCGCACTTTTCTGCATTGGTGATGATGACCACCAGAAACTCTTTGTAGGTCGCCGGTGTCTCGATGCAGCAAAAAAGCAGCTTGCAGCAGCAGACCTCACCATTGCCTTGATTCATCATCCTCTCGACTGGTTAAGCCCTGTTGAGCAAGCAAACATTGAGGTCACTCTTGAAACATCGGTTGATTTGCTGCTTCAAGGCCATTACCACTCTTACGATCAGGAAGGCATTGTTTCTGCGAATGGGGGATATCTTAAGCTTGCTGCAGGGGCCTCATATCAGACAAGTAAGTGGCCAAACACTGCCATGTACGCCACCTTCGATTGTAATCAAGTAACCTTTTTTCCTATTCGTTATGAGGATACCCTCCGTGAAGTTTGGACACTTGATACCAGTGTTTTCCCTTCACCGATACCGGGGCGTACAAATTCATTCACTAACTCTGTTAGTCTAATAAAAGCACAATCTGACAAACTCCATCAATCCTACAGAGAGCGTTATCGGGTAACGCTCAAAGAGGAGTTGGGTTTTATCCGCATGCTTGGAATGCCGGGTGTCGAGAGCATCAAGGTGAGCCTGAATGATGATACCTTTGTTCCCCTCCGTATGTCCGACAGGCAAGGCAGAGCTAACCTCTTTTCGAAAGAGAGCACCCTACAAGATAGTGACCATATTCGCTATCCTGACGAGATCATGAAGCGAGCTTACCATGATGGACGGGGTCGCCGAATGCTTCTCGTTATCGGTGATTCAGGTGCGGGTAAAACAACGCTTCTCAAGTATTACGCACTTTGTGCACTTGAGGATTACAAGAGGCTTGGATTTTCTGCTCCGGTCAATGTTTTTTACCTACCGTTGCGTAATCTTGCCCGTGATAAAGATGGACACTACATCGAGGCACTGCCAGCAAATCTTGCAGGATGGTCTGCAAAGCAACATCAAACCCTTGAAGGGCGTTTTTTCGATGAGTGGCTGCAAAGTGGAACCTCACTTGTCTTGCTTGACGGTCTTGATGAAATCAGCACTATCGAAGAGCGAAAAGAGGTGTGCTTGTGGATTGACGGCGCTTTTTGCGGCTTCAGCAAGGCCTTTTTTGTGGTGACATCACGGGCGACGGGGTATCGCAAAGATGAGGGGATTGAGCTTGAGTCAGAGTACGAACGTGCTGATGTGCAGGACTTCACGACGGAGCAGCAGGAGCGCTTTTTACGGAACTGGTTTATGGCAGCATTTTTGAAAGAGCCCTGTGAAAAGGGAGTCGAGCTGGCAACATGGCAGGAAAAGCAAAAAAAGAAGTCAGAAAAACGCACGACGACCATTGTTGCTCAGCTTGCAGTTGAGAAGAACAAGGGTTTGCGCCAACTGGCCGCCATACCCATGATTCTACAGATTATGGCCATTCTCTGGAAGGATCGGGACTACATGCCAGGTAGCCGTGTGGAACTCTACGATGCAGCGCTCAATTACCTGCTTGAATTTCGCAACAAACGCAGGAACATCAAACCGCTGCTCTCTGCAACTCATGCCCGGCAGGTGCTTGGGCCAGTATCGCTCTGGATGCAGGAAGCACTCAAAAAAGATGAAGCTGCAAAAGCCGATATGCACAATGCAATGCAGGAGTGGCTTGATACGCTTGATGCACCACCAACGGCGGTGGCATTTTGCGACTATCTGGTCAGCCGCGCAGGGTTGCTTGTTGAGACAGGCGGCAAAGAGTACCTTTTCCGGCATAAATCATTCCGTGAATATCTTGCAGGAGTTCAACTCAAGGAAGATCGTCCCTACGAGCATATCAATATGCTTGTGGCACATTTCGGGGAAGATTGGTGGGAAGAGCCACTCCGCTTTTTTATTGCATCGGTTGATGCAAGGGTTTTTGATGCCTTCATGGCAAAACTCTTCGATTCGCCACAAAGTGACCAGATGACACCAAAGCAGCAACTGTTGCTACAAACCATTATCGAAGAGGCTAAAGGACAAAAGGTTGATGCCTTGTGCGTAAAATTGCTTGATCCTGAAACGACAGAAAGCCGTCAGTGGGTGATTCTCGACTGCCTTAAAACCATTAATAAAACTGCGGCTCTCAACTCTTTGGAGCAGTTCAGAACGCAAAAACGTGCAAAGAACAGTGATGTGGCCAGCCGGGCTGAAGAGGTTATTCTTGCTCTTGGAGGTCAGTTGTGCGACCATGAGTCTGAAAAATGTTCCAGCGTGAACCTATTCTCACTTCGTAATCCGAACGAATACAACACTGAATATATCCTTATTCCCGGTGGAAGCTATCTTTATTCAGAGACACAAAAAGAGGAGTATGTATCTGATCTTTATGTGGCCAAGTATCCCGTAACAAATAAGCGTTATCGGTCATTTATCAATTTTTTACAGGAAAAAGTTTCAGCGGATAATTTATCACGATTGCATTCAGCATTTAAGGCTGAACTTGTTGCAATTGCAAATAACAAGTCATGGGGTGGACAGTTCAGCGATTATCTGAAGAGTGGACAGGGAGACTTGGCGGCTTTGTATAAATCCGATTATGATGAACATCGCAATTTTGACGGTGATGATCAACCGGTAGTTGGAGTGACCTGGTATGCTGCCCGAGCATATTGTCTTTGGCTTTCATTGCTGGAGGGGGAAGATAATCTTTACCGTCTCCCGACTGAAATTGAGTGGGAGTGGGTTGCTGGTGGCCGTCAGGGTGAACCGGTGCAAATAGTTCGCAAGTACCCTTGGCCAGAAGAAAAGGATGGGCTATCCTCAGTGTTTGCCAATTATAATGGAAATATTGGAGCAACAACTCCTACAGGCAGTTATCCTGAAGGAACAACACCTGAAGGGCTGTATGATATGGCTGGCAACGTATGGGAGTGGATGGACAGTGGCCATAGTGATAGTGATGATACTATTCATTTGTTGCGAGGAGGTTCGTGGAGTGATCAGCCGGATAGTTTGCGTTGTTCTTCCCGCAACAATGGAGTTCCAGGTGATCGATGTGGGGTTTTCGGTTTTCGTGTGGTTCGTTCCAGCCATTCTTTACGATCGCAGGGTAAATATGTGGAAGCTGAACAGCAGTATCATCGAGCATTGGAACTAGTTGAAATAGAACAGGGTAAAGAGCATTCCAATGTGGCACGGATTCTGAACAGTCTGGCAGAATTGCTCCAAGATCAGGGCAAATATAGTGAAGCAGAGAAGCTTTATTGTCGTGCACTTGAGATCAAGGAAAAAGCCCTTGGCCCCGATCACCTGTCCGTATCAACATACTTGAGCAAGTTGGGTGGGGTGTTGCAAGATCAGGGTAAATATGCGGAAGCAGAGCAGAAGTATCGCCGTGCGCTGGAGATTACGGAAAAACTATTGGGCAGCAAACATATAGCTGTTGCAAAGACACTTGAGAAATTGGCAAGATTGCTCCGGGTACAAGGCAATTATGGTGATTCTAACTTGCTCTATGACAAAGCGTTGGCAATCTGTGAAGGAGTATTGCCTGAAGTACCTGTTGATCTTGTTACAGCTTGCCTTAAAGGGGAGTGTGTAGCATCTGTAGGTTCAGGAATAGGTATTCGAGCTGGTATTCCCACGTTGTCAGGACTTGTGGAAGGTTTAGTGCAGGAAGCTGTTGCGACTGGGAAAATGGATGCAAAAACTTCTGATCGACAAATACTTGCATTGAAGAATGGGGAGATAAATGCTGTTGCAGATAATGTGGTGAGTGTTTTTGGGACAAATAATAAAGCTTTACTCGACTATTATCGCCGTTCAAGTACTTCGAGTATGCCGCCACCTCAAATCTATCATTTCTTTCCAAGGATTCCATTCGCGGCGTTTCTAACCTTGAGCTATGATGATTTCCTTGAACAAGTTTTAGCAGGAGGAGATTACGAGTGTGCTCTTACACCAAATGATTCTGAGCGGCTGCTTGAGCTTCTGGCTTCGCGCAAGAAACCATTTCAGCTCAAACAGTACGGAGATTTTAAACGACCAGAGACACTTATTTTTGCACCAAAGGATTTTCAGAACCTTGTGTACCGTAATCTTGCCTTTGCACGGTTTATGGAAGGCCTGTTTTTCTCTCGGACTATGCTTTTTATAGGAATGAGCCTTGACAGCTTGACAGATTATTTGAGTGTGTTCAGATTCCCTGCAGAGGTGCCCCAATCGCATTTTGCTTTGATCGCGGTGACTGAACAGGGCTGGGAGGTGAAGGCTGAAGCACTGAAAAGACGATACAACATTTCTGTCATTCCTTTCCGCCCAACACCTGGTTATACCGAGGTTGACATATTTCTTGGTGAATTGGCACAGAGTGTCGATTCGAGGAAAGGAGCTGCTGTGACAAATTTATTGTCACCTTCAGGCCCAAAGTTAACAAAGGTCGTTTTAGAGAACATTGGTCCTTTCCCGAAATTAGAGCTGGACTTTGAGGATAATTGGAAGATACTACTCGGAGATAATGGGGTTGGAAAGACGACTATTCTAAAGGCCATTGCGGTTGCTATTGTAGGTTCGGAAGCTCGACACTCGGCAGCACCATTATTGAGGATTGGTGAACCTGTTGGCAGAATCAGACTCGTAACAGTAGATAATTCAAATGGGTATTTAACAGAGATTCAACGGGTCGGATCCGGCGTAGAAATCGTCAGTTATTCCGGGCGTGCTCTTGAAGCCGAGGGTTGGGTGGCAATTGGTTTTCCCCCTTTACGTGCTACGTCATGGGCTCCGACTCAGGGGCCTCAGGGTATAAGTGTCAAGCGTCCCAGTGCTGACGATTTGTTACCTCTTGTTCGAGGCGTGCCTGATACTCGCATGGATGATCTCAAGCAATGGATTGTCAATACTGAGGCATTGAGTCGGAGGGAGGGAGCGCCTGATATAGATCGCAATCGAGCAAAAGAGGTCCTGAAAAGTTTTTTTGATATTGTCAATCAACTTACCGATCAGTCAATTGAGCAGTTTGAAAAAGTTACTCCAGATTTTCGTGTCCTAGTCAGGACAAATGATGGTCAAATACCAATCGAATCACTCAGTCAAGGTATGACCTCGCTTCTGAGCTGGGTAGGAATTTTGCTCCAGCGACTCTACGAAGTGCACTATGACAGTAACAACGTGACTGATCCAACGCAAGAGTATGCGCTTGTGCTCATGGATGAGATTGATGCACACATGCACCCAAAATGGCAGCAAACGCTTGTCGCCAAGCTGAAAAAAATCTTTCCAAACGTGCAGGTTATAGCGTCAACACACTCGCCATTGGTTGTGGCGGGTATGCCTGTCAGCCAGATTGTACGTTTCGAGCGTAACGAGGTTGGTCAGGTCGAAACTGTTCATATCGATGACGATATGTCGATTGGTCGTACCGATCAAGTTTTGACAGGCGATCTTTTTGGATTGAAAACGACTTTAGCTCTTGATCAGGAAACGCAGGCTTTACTTGAAGAGTATAATGGTTTACTTGCGGCGAGGTCTCGCGATTCTGATCAGGAACAGCGCTTCAATGAGTTATTCATGATTTTGGATAAACGTATTCCATCTTCTTTAGAGACGAAGCTCGAACGTCGAGCAAAGGATTTGGCTTTTACTGTTCTTGAGTTACCTGAACTCAACGGAACTCTTCTTGAAAAAGTGAAAGCAATTGCTGATAGCATGGGATGGGAGAAACGATCATGATTGCGATTTATTTTGATCTTGAAAATTTAAAGCCTGAGCATGTCAGCTTTTGGGAAAATTTCACAATTAATGCAAAGGCTGCTACTGATGATGTGGTGGCCGATTGGGAAGAATGGTTGCAGCGCAAGGAAAAAGAACCTAGTTTAGAGGAGTTTTCATACAAGTTCAATCAAGATATCTGGAAGGGTCTCAAGACTTGGCTTCTTGAAGAAGTATTTCATGGAAAATGTGCCTACTGTGAAAGTAAATTGGATTTGGATCGTTATTTGGGTGATGTAGAGCATTTTCGTCCTAAAGGCAGAGTTACGAGCGCAAAGGATCGAGAAAAACGTGAGCGAGTCACCGTGAAAGTCGAAAATGGGTTTGTATTGGACCATCCCGGCTACTTTTGGCTTGCTTATGATTGGAGAAACCTCATGCCCGCCTGTAGCGCTTGCAATTCCAGGGCAAAAGCTGATCAGTTTCCTGCTAACGCAGAGTGTCTTCTGATGGTACGATTGAGTGCTGAGGAAGTTAAAACTTTGCTTGCAGAGCCATTGGCAAGCAAAGTCTACCCAGAATTATACTATCTCAGTCCCGAAGACCTTGATCAACGCGAGTGCCCGTTGCTCCTTAATCCACTTAATCCCCAGCCGGAGCGTGATCCATGTGAACACCTGCGGTTCAGTATAGACGGAAGCGTGCTTGCTGTGGAATCCAGTGAGTTGGGAGAAAATTCCATTAATGTTTTCAACCTGAATCGTGATACCCTCAAGAGAGAGCGAAAAGCTGCGATTGATCGCATTCACGCTCAATATCTGATAGCATGCCGAGAACCGAGCGAAGATAACGAAGAACGACTTCAAGACAAGATAGAGGATTATGTTTCGGGAGTTGAACCTTACTCTGGTGCAGCACTCTACTATATCGAGTGTTTCTTGAAACGAAAGCTCCGAAGGAATCAAAGATAATGGCTTTAGATATAAACAATTGAATTCTTATCGTTTTGTTTGACTGGGCTGGTTATTCAAACTGCAAGATATTGAAAGTATTCACGGCTCAATTTATATGAAAACCCTCCGCATTTTCATCAGCAGCGTTCAAAAAGAGTTCTCGACTGAACGTGAGATACTGCGTGATTATTTGCGTGGTGATGCCCTGATGCGTCGGTTTTTTGAGCCTTTTTTGTTT
>SESD01001658.1_pt1 | contig 12011 bp, 9 predicted proteins | sample 3171411 | NCBI WGS metagenome assembly SESD01 (sample SAMN06051880, study PRJNA518727) | freshwater metagenome | biome: subpolar coniferous forest; feature: holomictic lake; material: water; isolation source: holomictic Lake 442, 16.5 m depth | place: Canada: near Kenora, Ontario | collected...
GTTCGTTCAGTGATGGCATCACTGCAATTCGTGGTTCCAGCGGGTCTGCCAGAAGCGGCGCAAAGATCGTTTTGGATGCCGGTTTCTGCAGCGGTTCTGTCGTAGCGTTACCAGGAGATACAAGGAGTGATGCGGCCAGCATGAAAGCTGTAGCAGAAAGAGCATCGATGCGTTTCACTGTGCTTGAAGGTTTATTGTTCATGGCCATAACGGTTTTACGGGGCAAGCAGGGTTTTCAGCACTGCCATGCGGATGGCGACGCCATTGGTCACCTGTTCAAGCAACATGCTTTTTGAGTAGCCCGGCGGTTGTATGCGATCGGCAACATGGCTTGATATCTCAATCTCCCGGTTGATTGGCCCCGGATGAAGCACCAGAAGATGTTTCTGTATCCGCTCAAGGCGTTCATCAGTAAGACCGTAATAGAAGGAATACTCTTCAAGGGATGGCAGGTATCCACCTGTTGCACGCTCAAGTTGCAGGCGAAGCACAATTGCGGTATCGGCCCATGCAATGGCCCTGTCAAGGTTGGTGAACAGGGTAACACCAAGTTTGTCGGCATCGGGTGGCATGAGGGTGACCGGACAACAGAGCCCAACTTCAGCACCAGTCGTAAGGAGGCCATAGATATTTGAACGGGCGACGCGACTATGGAGAACATCGCCGATAATGATGACCCTGAGCCCCTCAATTTTACCAAAATAGTCACGCAGGGTAAACATGTCGAGCAATGCCTGTGTAGGGTGCTCATGCGATCCGTCGCCCGCGTTGATGACATTTTTGGAGGTTATTGCCGTAACAAGATCCGCAGATCCCGAAGAGGGATGGCGCAGCACAAAGGCATCCACCTGCATTGCTTCAAGGTTTTTGATGGTGTCGCCGAGGGTCTCTCCCTTGCTGACACTGCTTGAGGAAGCGCTGAAATTGAGTGTTCCAGCTCCGAGATGACGGGCCGCGATCTCAAAGGAAAATCGGGTTCGTGTTGAATTTTCAAAAAAAACCAGAGCAATGCGTTTATTACGAAGAACGGGTTCAAAAGAGGGGTTTTCAGTGGTCAACTCTTTTTTAAACCCTGTGGCCATGTCGAGGAGTTTGGTAATTTCGCAGGCCGGTAGATTGCATAATCCTGTAAGGTGCTTCAATTCTTGCTGTTATTTGCGGCGTTTCAGGGATATATTTTTCAAATGTACAATAAAAATTGATGATGATGAATTACCTTGGGGAAGTGGGCTGTAATCAGTAAGCGCTTGGAAAAAGTCATTCCGTAATTCCGCATTGAGCGATGCTTGAAATAGTGATGGCAAATCGCGCGGGCTTTTGGAAACAAATATCCTTTACGATTGTTATGCATGAGATGAGTATTGCGATGTCAATCGTTGAGGCTGTGGTGGCTAATGCGCAAAAAGAGGGTGCTGTGCGAGTTTCCGGTGTTGAGCTTCTTGTTGGAAAACTTGCGGGCATTGAACCAGAGTCATTGAAATTCTGTTTTTCAGCGGCGGCAAAGGGGACTCTTGCCGAAGAGGCGTTGCTTGCGGTTGAGGAGCCGGAAGGGGTTGGCGAGTGCGGGGAGTGCGGTATGAGGTTTCCTGTCACTTTTTATTATGCCGAGTGTCCCGGGTGCCGTTCGCTTCGGATAAATATTGTCTCCGGTGAGGAGTTTCTGATTCAATCAATAACTATAGAAGAAGAGGGAGAGTAACAGAATGTGCGATACCTGCGGTTGTTCGACTGATGGCGGGGCAGTGCTCCGCAAACCAGGAGAGAACGATTATCATGTTCATGTCAGCGATGGCGCTCATGAGCATACTGGAGATGAGCATCACTCTTCAGCCAATGTCCAAGAGGGGCACCACAATCATGGGCACGGGCATCACCACCATGAAGGGAGCAGCCGGAAGATTGTGCTCGAACAGGATGTTCTTCAGAAAAACAATCTTCTCGCCGAAAGAAACCGGGGATATTTTGAGGCGAGGCACATTTTTGCCCTGAATTTTCTCAGCTCTCCGGGCTCGGGAAAAACCACTCTGCTCGAAAAAATTATTCCACTCCTGCAACAGTGCTTTCCGGTTGCCGTTATTGAGGGTGACCAGCAGACTACCAATGATGCCGACCGTATCCATGCCCTTGGCGTGCCGGTGATCCAGATCAATACCGGTTCAGGATGTCATCTGGATGCTTTGATGGTGAACCGTGCGGTCAAGGAGCTTGATCTACAGGATAATTCCTTGCTCTGTATCGAGAATGTCGGAAACCTTGTCTGCCCGGCGCTCTTTGATCTGGGTGAAGCGCTGAAGGTGGTGATTATCAGTGTGACGGAGGGCGACGACAAGCCCCTGAAGTATCCGACCATGTTTCATGAGGCAGATCTCTGCATCCTCAACAAGATTGATCTCCTGCCTTATGTCGAATTTGATGTGGCGAAGTGTCGGGAGAATGCCATGCGGGTTAATCATCATCTGGAGTGGTTTGAGGTATCGGCGAAAACTGGTGAGGGGCTTGCGGTTTGGCTTGAGTGGCTCAAAAAGAGATTGTTACACCATTGAACACTCAGGGGGAGGCTCGGCGGCGCTTGCTGGTTAACGGGATTGTACAGGGGGTCGGGTTCCGGCCATTTGTCTACCGTATTGCTGTCGGGTCAGGGCTGAAAGGGTTTATTCGCAATACCCCGTCAGGTGTTGTGATTGAGGTACAGGGCTCTGCCGAGCGTCTCGACAAATTTTATTGTGCACTGCAGAGCGACCCTCCACCGCTTGCCCGCATTGAGGCAATCGAAGAGAGCGCCATTGATTGCGTTGTGGAGGAGGGATTTGCCATTGGAGATTCGAGCCATGGTGCCGAGGTTGAGACACTCATTCCACCTGATATTGCTCTTTGCAGCGATTGCCGCCGTGAACTTCTGGATCCTGTAAATCGTCGTTTTCGCTACCCCTTCATCAACTGCACCAATTGCGGCCCTCGTTACACCATAGTTAAGAGCCTCCCTTATGACCGCTCATCTACCTCAATGCACTCTTTCACGTTGTGCCCGGAGTGTGAGCGCGAGTATCATGATCCTTTCGACCGCCGTTTTCATGCCCAGCCCAATGCATGCGGGGTGTGCGGCCCTGCACTTATGCTGCTTGACGCGGCTGGTTTGTCGATGATGGCGGGTGATGTGGCGCAGACCAATTGTCACCCTGAGTTTGCAAAGCCGTTGACGGGTGATGCGGTGACAGAAGCTGTTGTGTTGATTAAACAGGGGCATATTCTTGCTCTGAAGGGAGTTGGAGGTTTTCATCTTGCTGTTGATGCGAGTAATGAGAGTGCGGTAAGGAGGCTCCGGGAGCGAAAGGGGCGTGAGGCAAAACCCTTTGCGGTGATGATGCGCGATATCGTTCAGGTCAGGAGCTGCTGCGAAGTCAATGAGGGTGAGCTTGCCGCCTTGATGTCAGCGGAAGCCCCCATTGTGCTTCTCAACAAGAAGATGGGCAGCCCACTGGCGCCATCTGTAGCTCCGGGCTACGATCGACTTGGTGTCATGCTTCCCTATACTCCATTGCATGCCCTGCTCTTCGAATCGGGGCCCGCCCTGCTGGTGATGACCAGTGCAAATTTCAGCGAAGAGCCCATTGTCAACGACAATGATGAAGCGCTCTTGCGCCTCACAGGAATTGCGGATGCATTTCTGCTTCACAATCGCCCCGTCTACCTTAAATGTGACGATTCGGTAACCATCCACCTTTCAGGCGAGCTTCGCCATATCAGGCGGAGCAGGGGATATGTGCCAGCACCGATCACTCTCAGGGAAGGGGGGGCTACCGTGCTTGGAACCGGAGGAGAGCTTAAAAACACCATTACCCTGTTGAAAGGCACCCATGCGCTGATGAGCCAGCATATCGGCGACATGAAAAATTTTGAGGCATACCGCCATTTTGAGCATGTCGTTGAGCATTTGCAACATCTTTTTCAGGCCACACCGGAGCTTGTGGTGCACGATCTTCATCCCGGCTACATGACGACGCAGTGGGCACAACGCCAGAATATTCCTCTGCTTGGCGTTCAGCACCATCACGCTCATCTGGTTGCATGCCTTGCTGAAAACCGGGAGGAGGGGCCTGCTATCGGGCTTATTCTTGATGGTACAGGCTACGGAACCGATGGCACAATCTGGGGTGGCGAGCTGCTGATCGGCGATGCCGCCGGAGTGGAACGCTTTGCCTCACTGGAGTCTATGCCGCTGCCGGGTGGTGATGCGGCGGTCATGCAGCCATGGCGTCTGGCGCTTGGTTATCTTCACAGAAGCTGCGTTGATATGCCCGAGCTGCCATTCATGAAAGGGAGGGAGATTGCGCCGGTTCTTGAGCTGCTCGAAAAAAAGGTGAACATTGTTGAAACATCAAGCTGTGGCCGACTTTTCGATGCCGTTGCCGCGCTCTGCAACCTGCGGGGGGAGATCACCTATGAAGGAGAGGCAGCCATAGCGCTTATGCATGCAGCGAAGGGGACTGTGGGAGATAAAAAGTTTCACTACGCGTTGAACGGCGCACTACCGCCAAGAAAAACTATTGATAAAGAGGAGCCTCAGCAGCAAAAAAAAGGTCGCTGGATAATGATGGTGTCGCCAATTATTCAGGATATTGCCACTGCATTGCAAAAGGGGATGCCGGTCACTGAAATCAGCCAGAGATTCCACCGCACTCTGATAACTTGCTTTCTGGAGATAATTGGCAAAGCTGCCAAAGATGCCGGTATAAAAACAGTAGTACTAAGCGGAGGGGTTTTTCAGAACGAACTTCTCTTTATTAACTTGCACCATGAACTGCAACGAGCAGGCTGCAGGGTGCTCACTCACCGGCATGTTCCGTCGAATGATGGCGGTCTTTCGCTTGGCCAGGCGATTATCGGGCGCAATTACCTCAAAGGTATTCGTTAAGAAGTCCTGTAGTTTTTTATAATAAGCCCCATATATCATATTTCACCGATTCCTCCTATCGTTCAAAAAAAAGTCGAACCCATGTGCCTCGCCATCCCCGGAAAACTTCTCGAATGTACCACGGAAAATGGTCTCAAGATGGGTACCATTGACGTGAACGGTTCAAAAACAAGGGCTTGCCTTGAATATGTCCCTGACATCAAAGTGGGCCAGTACACCATTGTTCATGCCGGATTCGCCCTGAAAATTATTGACGAAGAGGAGGCCGCCGAGAGTCTGAAGCTCTGGCAGGAGCTGATCGACAGCGGAGCTTTTCAGCCCGACGAAGAACCGCCCTTTCCGGAATCTCTGTGACACTGACCCCAATGAAATACATCGACGAATACCGTGATCCGGAGCTTGCCCGGAAGCTTCTTGACGAGATCCGGAGAAAAGCAACCCGGCACTGGACAATCATGGAGATTTGCGGCGGGCAAACTCACTCCATTATCCGCAATGGCATTGACCAACTGCTGCCAGAGAGCATTGAACTGGTCCATGGCCCAGGGTGCCCGGTCTGCGTGACGCCCCTTGAATCCATAGAGCGGGCTCTTGCCATCGCCGGACGGGAAGAGGTTATATTCACCAGTTTCGGCGATATGCTGCGGGTGCCCGGCAATTCAAGGGATCTCTTCATGGTGCGCAGTGAGGGTGGAGATGTTCGCATTCTCTTTTCACCACTCGAGGCCCTGCAGATTGCCCGCGATAACCCTTCAAAAGAGGTGGTATTTTTTGCCGTCGGATTCGAGACGACCGCGCCGGCCAATGCCATGGCGGTCTGGCAGGCAGCTCGGGAAGGTATTGAAAACTTCAGTGTTCTGGTGAGCCAGGTGATGGTTCCCCCAGCCATGCGGGCAATTCTCTCATCGCCGGGGAACCGCGTTCAGGGTTTTCTTGCTGCAGGCCATGTCTGTGCGGTCATGGGTTACGAAGAGTATGAACCGGTGGCCCGAGAGTTTGAGGTGCCTATTGTGCCGACCGGATTTGAGCCTGTTGACCTGCTTGCGGGAATTTTGAAAACCGTCGAGCTGCTTGAAGAGGGCAGGGCTGAGGTGGTGAACCGGTATGGGCGGGTGGTGAGCCGTGAGGGCAACCGTGTAGCGCAGGAGATTATCAATCAGGTTTTTGAGGTGACCGATCGGCAGTGGCGCGGGATCGGCCTTATTGCCGGCAGCGGTCTTGGCCTCAGGGAAACGTTTGCGCAGTACGATGCTGAAAAAAAGTTTAATGTCGCCCATATCCGGGCCGAAGAGTCGCCACTCTGCATGAGCGGGAGTGTTCTGCAGGGGATGCTGAAACCCGATGGCTGCCCCGCTTTTGCCAGAGAGTGCACACCGGAGCATCCGCTCGGTGCCACCATGGTCTCATCAGAAGGAGCCTGTGCAGCCTATTACAACTTTCACCTCAAGTAACCATGACAATTACACCGCTCTGCCCGGCCCCCATTATGCAGCACGAAACTGTCCAGATGGCCCATGGTGCCGGGGGGCGGTTATCGCAGGCACTCATGCAGCGGATATTCATGCCGCACCTTCATAACACCTTTCTTGATCTTCTTGACGATCAGGCGAAGCTCGACCTTCCACAAGGGCGAACCGCCTTTACTACCGACACCTACGTGGTGAGTCCGGTGTTTTTTCCCGGAGGCAATATCGGAGAACTCGCCATTAATGGCACCGTAAACGACCTTGCTGTCGGCGGAGCAAAGCCTCTTTACCTCAGCGCAGGCTTTGTGCTCGAAGAGGGGCTTCCACTCTCGGAACTCGAGCTTATCGTCAGGAGCATGGCTGAAGCCGCCCGTCAAGCAGGGGTGATGATTGTGACCGGTGACACCAAAGTGGTTGGCAAAGGGCAGTGCGACCGGATATTCATCAACACTTCAGGGATCGGCATCATCAGGGAGGGAGTCAACCTCTCCTGCCGCAACCTCAAACCAGGCGACAGCATTATCCTCTCAGGAACGGTTGGCGACCATGGGATGGCCATCATGACCTCCCGCGAAGGCCTCTCATTTCAGTCGCGGATAACGAGTGACTGTGCTGCACTCAACGGCATGATTGATGCCATTCTTGACGTCGCCCCCACCTCAATTCATGCCATGCGCGACCCGACCAGGGGAGGTGTTGCCGCAACCCTGAACGAACTTGCCTCATCCTCCTCAATGGGTATAGCAATCAACGAAATAACTATTCCGGTAAAACCAGAGGTGCGAGGTGCCTGCGAACTGCTTGGCATCGATCCCCTTCATGTCGCCAACGAAGGAAAACTTGTCGTGGCCGTGGCCGCTGATGAAGCAGAGAAGGTTCTCCGCACGATGCACTCTTCTGAACATGGACGGGATGCCGTCATCATCGGCTCAGTCGTTAACGATCACCACGGCATGGTCGTCATGCTTACCGCTTTTGGCAGCCGACGCATTATCGATCTCCCCCTCGGCGAACAACTCCCCCGCATCTGCTGAGCTGAGCAACTTCTCCGCAGGTTGCTGTTCAGTCGATAGCAGTTTTATAGATCAGGTAGCCAACGCCGAGAAACAGCAGATTCGGCAGCCAGGCAGCAAGCGCCGGGTTCATAACGCCCTGGTTTCCCGCCATCAGAATGGTTTTTTGCAGGGCGAGATAGAGAAAACCGGCAAAAAGTGATATGGTTATTTCAGTGGCAAGTCCACCCCGCTTTTTTTTTGCAGACAGCGGCACTCCAATGAGAATAATGATGATCGAAGCGAATGGCATTGAGAGTTTGTTATGAAATGATACCATTGATCTCTCCATACCTGAAAAACCGGCTTTTTCTTTTTCAGCAAGAAAACGGTAATGGCGGAAAATGTCCATCTCATCGGGTTGCAGATTGAACTCTTTGAGGGTGTGCGGCGAGAGTGCCAGTTTTACCGGTTTTGACGGCACGAAAGAGAACTCCTCATGGGTTCCTGCAAACAAACGGGTTGAAACGTTCTGCATGATCCACTCTCCCCTTGCCGGATTATAGTGCATTGATTCTGCATCTATACGCGAGGTGAGGTGGGCACCAGTGAGCTCCTCAATGGAGACCGCAGAGAGAGTCAAGCGGTCAGGATCAAGAGTTCCTATTGATATTATCCGGTTCCCCGGCTCCATAAGATGAATATTATGGTTCTCTTTCCGTGAGTCGTTTTTGACGAAATATCGTTCTTCAAAGAGGTGAGTTTCGCGGAATGCTGCGGGGGCTATCCAGCAGGCGTTGAGCAGATTCATCGCCAGAATGAGCATGCCGCCAGCAAAAAAAGGGATCAGCAGTTGCCGCATACTCACACCTGCGGAGCGAATTGCCGAAAGTTCACTTGAAAGGGAGAGTTTGCCGGAAACAAGTATTGAGGAGAGCAGCGTGCTGATTGGGGAGGTGATCAGGATGGTGGCCGGAATGGTCAGAAAAAAAAAGCGGGCGACCTCCTGCGTGCCGAGATGGTTGTCCATCAGGGCATCAAGTCGTTCGACCATGGTGACCAGAATGAACAGGCCGACAAAGGCCGTAGAAGAGAAAATAAATGATTTCGCAAACTGCCTGAATATGTACTTGTCGAGAATTTTCATGGACATATCCAGGCAGGTGTGCAGCAAAAGGGTGGATTAATAGCCAAAAATATCATTAACCATCAGCTCTTTGACGGTGCCATACTTTTGCAGGGTCTTCATGCCAAGATTCTTTTTGTTGCCGAGCACCAGCATGACATGTTTTTTGTTGTTGAAATGGTTCTTGTGAAACTGTTCAACATCGGAGAGAGTCATGAGCCCCGCTCCCTTATAAATATCTTCTCTGATATCATGGTCATGCCCCATCCGGAGTGCCTCTTCGTAATTGAAGAGTACCTCTGTTTTTGTCAGTCGTTCGGTCGAAATTTTCTGCAGAATGCCGTTTTGTGCTGCGGTAAACAGTTTCGGTGATTTTGGCAGCTCTTTCATCAGGTTGCTGATTCCATCAAGAGCTTCGGGCAGTTTGTCTGCCTGGGTGCCGATATAACTGACGATATAGTTGTGCTCTTTCTTCTGTTTGGGAGTCTTGAAAACGGAAAAGACCGAGTAGGCAAGAGCTTTAGCCTCACGAAGCTCCTGAAAGACCACTGATGACATTCCGCCGCCGTAATATTCGTTGAAAAGGGTTGCTATTGGTACGATGGATGGATCGTAGAACTCGTCTCTGGTCAACAGAATGACCTCTGCCTGCGTCATATCGTAGTCAACGACATAGACAAGATTCTCGTTCTGCTCAAGATCTTTGTAAGGGTCGTTCGTTGGCGGTGTTTTGAAAGATTGAGGATAGCGGCGAACCGAACGGAGTTCACCCAGCACCTCCACTGAAGAGGCCGGGCCGTAGTAGAGCACCCGATGGCTGTAGTGCAAAAGCGACTGTACCTCATCAAGCAACTCCTTTGATGTCACCTTTTCAAGCTCACTGTTGCTGAGGACGTTGGTGAATGGCGAAACCAGCCCGTACTTGCCGTAACTCGCCATGGCTTCAAAGAGAATTTTTTTCTTCGAGAGTTTGTCGTCAGCCCGCTCTTTAATTACTCCTGCTTTCAGCTTTTCAAGAGCCTCTTCATCTGGCCGTGTATCAACCAGAAGCTTTTCAAGCAGCCGTATGGCGGCGGACGAGTTTTTCTGTAGTCCGGAGAGCTTCAGATAGACGTAATTGTCGGAGGTAAATGCCGAAAAGCTTGCTCCGATCTTGTAGAGTTCCTGACTGAACTCTTTGGGAGTGAAGTCGGAGGTGCCAAGATAGGAGAGGTAGTCGAGCGCAAGATCTATTTTTTTGCTGTTATTTTTTCCGATATCGAAGACATAGTAGAGCGAAAAAAGCTCATTTTCACTGTTGTGCAGGTAGTGCAGCTTTATATCAGGGTTGATGTCAAAAAACCCGATATCCTTTTTGTAGTCAAGAAAGGATGGTTGGGTTGATTCAGTTTTTTGTGCCAAAAGTTTTTCAGCAAAATGTGACGATGTATCCCTGTTTACCGTTAACGGCGTGATTGGTGGCTTCGGTATTTTTGTCTCACTTTTTGGGGTGCCGTGCTCTTTGTAAATGGTGACATAGTTGTTGCTGTAGTGCTTTCGTGCAAACTCCACAAGCCTCTCTTTGGTGATCTTCTGGAGTCGCTCCATCTGGCTGGTATGCTCCGGCCATGGCATACCCCAAACAAAGGCATCGACATAAGCCTCAACCCGTCCGCGATTGGTTTCGTAAAGTTTGAGTTCCTCGATTTTCATGTCATTGATTGCGGCTTCAAGCAGCCAGTCGGGGAACTTCCCCTCCTTGAGAAGTTCAAGCTGGCCGAGCAGCTTCTCCCTTATCTCGTCAAGGCTTTGTCCCTCCCTCGGTTTTCCGCTCAGGATGTGAGCTGAGTAATCTTTCATCATAATCAGCATCGAACCGGCATCAAGCACCTTTTGCTGCTGGTTCAGGTTGAGATCAATCAGGCCTGCGGTATGGTTGAACAGCACCTTGTCAACAAGGGTCAGATAGTCGGCATCGGAGCTGTTGATTCCATTGAACCTGAAGCCTATGACCAGCTCTTCAGATTCTGGACCTTTCACCTTGGTGACCAGCGGTTTCGTGACGGCCTCTTCCACGCCTGGCGTAAAGAGTGGTATATTTTTTGGTTGCAGCACTGAAAACTTTTCATCAATCAGCCTGATGGCAGCATCCGGATCGAAATCGCCGGCGATACAGAGCGCCATGTTGTTCGGCACATAGTAGGTGCGGTAGTAATCGATGACATTTTTGATCGATGGATTTTTCAGATGCTCGGCCTTGCCAATGGTGGTTTGGGTGCCGTAGGTGTGTTTTTGAAAGAGCCCGGCAAAGAGATTTTCCCAAATCTTGCGGCTGTCACTGTCCATGGTCATGTTCTTCTCTTCATAGACAGTTTCAAGCTCGGTATGAAAGAGCCGCATGACCGGATTGCGGAACCGCTCAGCCTCGATGCTGAGCCACTGGTCAAACTTGTTTGAGGGAATATCGTTGATATAGACGGTCTGTTCAACCCAGGTGTAGGCATTGGTGCCCTGGGCGCCGATGGAGCTGAGCAGCTTGTCGTACTCGTTGGGTACGGTAAAAGTGGCGGCTACGTTGGAAAGGGTGTCGATCTTCTTGTAAATTGCGGCTCTCTTCTCAATGTTTGCCGTTGAGCGGTACTGCTCATAAAGCTCCGAAATCTTTTCAAGCTCGACATGCTCTTTATCATAGTCAAGAGAGCCGAGGGAGTCAGTCCCCTTGAAGAGCATGTGCTCAAGATAGTGGGCAAGCCCTGTTGTCTCTGCCGGGTCATTCTTGCTGCCCGCGCGGACGGCAATGGAAGTGTAGATTCGCGGCTCGTCATGGTAAGGGCTCATGTAGACCGTCAAGCCGTTTTTGAGAGTATAGATTCTGGTGTGGAGAGAGTCTCCGGGAACGGTCGTGTATTGATATGGCTTGACGGTGTTCATCATGGGTGTACAGGAGGTTAAATGCAAAAAAAGTACCCCGATGGGGAACATGGGGATACCGCGTTTCATCAACAGTCGAAAATTTACCGGCATCAAAAAAAAGATAATAATGGTACTAAAAGCGCAAAAATGCAAACAAATAGCCAATTTACCGTTTTACAAACCGAAAAGAAAATCAGCAGTCCCCAATGTTACGTATATTATGGCCCAAGAACTAAAAAAGAGGGCAAAAACGGTAAAAACATCAAGAAGGGAGTGTTGTTAAATGGAAGATTGGGTTGGCGGAACATACAAGCTTGTCAGTCCCTACAGCCCGGCGGGGGACCAGCCAAAGGCCATTGAGGCACTCATAGACGGAGTGCGGTCAGGGAATCCCTACCAGACGCTGCTTGGTGTGACCGGCTCCGGAAAAACCTTTACTATCTCCAACGTCATTACCCAGGTCAACAAGCCGGTGCTGGTCATGAGCCACAACAAGACGCTTGCGGCACAGCTCTATGGTGAACTCAAGCAGTTTTTTCCGGATAATGCGGTCGAGTACTTTATCAGTTACTACGATTTTTATCAGCCTGAAGCTTACCTTCCCTCGCTCGACAAGTATATTG
>SESD01001661.1_pt1 | contig 11998 bp, 15 predicted proteins | sample 3171411 | NCBI WGS metagenome assembly SESD01 (sample SAMN06051880, study PRJNA518727) | freshwater metagenome | biome: subpolar coniferous forest; feature: holomictic lake; material: water; isolation source: holomictic Lake 442, 16.5 m depth | place: Canada: near Kenora, Ontario | collected...
CGCCGGACTGTTCTCCAGCGGTGGCCAGTCCCTCACCTCGGCCATGGTCTCCCCCTCGGCCGCTGCCGCTCTGGCCCGCTTCGCCTATGACCAGAGCCAGAATCCGGCGACCCTCACCCAGCAGGCAACCGCCTCGGCCCAGCAGTCTCTTCTACAGTCCGGGCTGAGCTTCCTGGCCTAGGTGTGACCGCCGGGTGCGGCGGCCGGTGCTAGGATCCCCGCATGATTCCCGGACGCTTGCGGGGCCTCTCGGCCAACCTGGGGCCGCTGTTCCTGGGCCTCCTCCTGGCCTGTGCCCGGCCGCCGAGCCCCCTGCCGGTGCGCCCCCCAGCACCAGCGCCCCGGGCCCCTGTGCGGGTGCTGCCCCGCCTGGGCTTTACCCTCCAGGCCGGGGCCTTCGCCAAGGTGGAGAATGCCGCCCGCTTCGCCCAGTCCCTGCAGGCCCAGGGCCTGGAGGCGGCCTACTACGCCTCGGGGGACGGCCTCTACCGGGTGCGGTTCGGGGACTTTCCCACCCGTGACAAGGCCCGCCTTCGGGGCGAGGCCCTGCGGACCGCCGGCACCATCGAGGCCTTCTGGGTGGTGGCACCGGATGGCTCCGGCCCGGCGGCCCCCGGCCTCCTGCGCCCCCACCCCCTGGAGGCGTCGGGTCTGAGGCTCAGCCTGGTGGACACCGCCCGGAGCTACCTGGGGGTGCCCTACCTCTTCGGGGGCACCACGGAGCGGGGCTTCGACTGCAGCGGCCTGACGGGGGCCGTCTATCAGCTGAACGGGCTCCGCCTGCCCCGCAACTCCCAGGACCAGTTCGAGGCCGGCACCCCCGTGGACCTGACCCAGGCCCGCCCCGGGGACCTCCTCTTCTTCGCCACCAAGGGTCCCGGTCGGGTCAGCCATGTGGGCATGTATGTGGGAAGAGGGGCTTTCATCCATGCCCCCAGCCCCGGCCAGGGCATCCGGGAGGACGCGGTGACCACCCGCTACTACCAGCAGGCCTTCCTCGGGGCGCGGAGCTACCTGTAGGGAAATCGGTTTTGGCATCCCTTTGGCGGATACCCCCTGTCCCAGCCGCTGGCTGGGCGAGAGGTGCCCAATGGATTCTGGATACTATGTCGCCGCAGGCAGTCTGAAGGCCCGCTCCTTCCAGCTGGAGGTGGTGGCCAACAACCTGGCCAACGCCGCCACGGTGAGCTACAAGCCCGACCAGTCCTTCTTCGCCCTCTTCAACAAGGCGGGCGGCAGCAACCGGCGCCTGCCCCTGAGCGCCGCCCTCAACGATGGCGTGGTCTTCGGGGAGACCGGCGTGGTCACGGACCAGGGCAACCTGCGGGCCACGGGCCGCCCCCTGGACTTGGCCCTCGAAGGCAACGGCTTCCTGATGGTTCGTACCCCCGCCGGGGACCGGGCCACCCGGGATGGCCGCCTCCAGATGGGGAAGGACGGTCAGCTGCAGGCCATGGATGGCAGTCCCGTGCTGGGCAAAAACGGCCAGCCCATCTCCATAGACCCCACCAAGGGGGACCTGAGCATCACCGCCGACGGCACCGTCCAGCAGAAAGAGGCCGTCCTGGGCCAGCTGGACCTGAAGGCCTTCGAGAAGCCGGGCTCCCTGAAGCGCTCCGGTTCGCTCCGCTTCGACCCCACCGGGGCCGTGGAGGCGCCCATGAAGGGCACCGTGGCTCAGGGTCATCTGGAGCAGAGTGCCGTGGATACGGCCAGCACCATGGTGGAGATGATCCGCCTGAACCGCCTCTTCGAGCTGAGCCTCAAGGTGGCCTCGACCCTCAGCAACGACCTCGACTCCAAGTCCATCAACGACGTAGCTATCTCCAGGTAGCTCCAAATTTTTCATCTATTTCCAAAGGGAGGTTCCCCATGATGCGTGCAATGTGGTCAGCGGCAGCGGGCATGAATGTCCAGCAGTTCAACATGGACACCATCTCCAACAACCTTGCCAATGTGAACACCACGGGCTTCAAGAAGGCCCGGGCCGAGTTCCAGGATCTGCTCTACCAGACGGTGAACCTGGCCGGCACCGCCTCCAGCAGCAGCACCTCCATCCCCTCGGGCATCCAGATGGGGCACGGCGCCAAGCTGCAGAGCCTGCAGCGGCAGTACAGCACCGGCAACCTGCGCCAGACCAGCAACCGCTTCGACATGGCCATCGAAGGGGACGGCTTCTTCAAGGTTACCCAGCCCGACGGCACCCTGGCCTACACCCGGGACGGTGGCTTCACCACGGACCAGAACGGGGCCCTGGTGAATGCGGCGGGCTACATGCTCGAGCCCCAGATCACCATCCCCTCGGACGCCCTGAGCGTGACCATCGCCCCGGACGGCACCGTGAGTGTCACCCAGCCCGGCCAGACCCAGCCCCAGCAGGTGGGCCAGATCACCCTCTCCCACTTCGTGAACCCCAGCGGCATGAACCAGCTGGGCCGCAACCTGATGCAACCCACCCTGGCCAGCGGCGATGCCATCGATGGCGTCCCCGGCACGGATGGCATGGGCACCGTCAACCAGGGCTTCCTGGAAGTCTCCAATGTGGATGTGGCGGAGGAGATGGTGAACATGATCATCGGCCAGCGGGCCTATGAGGCCAACTCCAAGACCATCCGCACGGTGGACGACATGCTCAGCCTGCTGAACGGCCTCAAGCGCTAGCCGTAGGGGAGCCATCATGCGCACCGCCGCCCTCCTGCTCCTCTGCGTCCCGGCCCTCATCGGCCAGGCACCGGCGACTGCTCCGGCCGAACGCCTGGCCGACGCCGCCCTGGCTTTTGCGCAGAAGGAGGCCGGCAAGCTGGGAGGCGAGCACCGCTTCAAGGTGGCTCAGCCACCACGCGTGCCTACGGTCAAGGCAGGCGTCCTGACCTTCGAGGCCTCCCACCTCAGCAAGCGGGAACCCCTGGGTCGCTTCTTCGTGGTGGTGGCCCTCCTGGTGAACGGCGAGCGGGTCGGCATGGTCCGGGTGGACCTGGAGGGCAGCTGGGCCGGCAACCTGCTGCGCGCCAAGGGCGACCTGGCCCGCAGGACGGAAGTGACCGCAGACCTGCTGGAGGCTTCGCCCTTCGAGGGGATTCCTCCGGACGGCGCCCTGGCGGAGGTCCCCGAGGGCAAGCGCATCCTGCGCCCCGTGGCCGCTGGCAAGATCCTCACCCGCACCGATCTGGAGCCCATTCCCCTGGTCCAGTCCGGGGACAAGGTGCGCCTCACCTCCACCCACGACACCCTCACCATCAGCCTCGACACCACCGCCCGCAGTCGAGCGGGCCTGGGCGACAAGGTGCGCCTGGAGGCTCCGGGCGCCCGGCGCTCCGTCACTGCCGTGGTCACCGCCCCCGGCGAGGCCCGGCTGCCCTAGACCTGGACGACCCTGCTCATCCCCCTTGGTTGCGGCAGGTTTCAGGCTATTCTTGTCCCTTGCGCGAGGAGGAGCCCATGGCTCACGAGGGACACGAACACGGACCGGACTGCAACCACGATCACGACGACTCTTTCGAGATCGAAGTGGTGGAGCTTGAAGACGAGAACGGCGAGAAGGAAGAGTTCGCCATCCTCGAAGAGCTCGACTTTGAGGGCCGCAGCTTCGCCATCCTCGCACCCCTGGCTGAGCTCCAGGCCCAGGAGGAGGGCACCGCCGATCCCGAGGACGGCCTGAGCCTTGAGATCTTCGAGGTCAAGGACGACATGTTCACGCCCCTCGAGGACGAGGAGCTGGCCGAGCGCCTCATGAAGCACCTCGACGAGCAGGAAGCCAAGCTCAAGGCCGAGGAAAACAAGGACTGAGCCCCATTTCCAAGCACACACGAAGGCCCCCGGACGGGGGCCTTCGTGTGGTTGAAAGAAGGAAGTAGGCTGGAAGGATGTTGCCCGACTCGATTCGCTTCGCTGGCCGAATCCTTTTCCTAGCGGAGGATCCGGCGCGGATCCTCCGCCAGCTCGAAGGCGAGGACCTGGAGCTCGAAGCGGCCACGCCGCTCAGGGACCAGATCAGCACGGACGAGATCACCCCGGCCCACATCTGCTACCACTTCGACGAGAAGCTGGGGGACTTCCCCTACCTGGGGCTGAAGTGCGGCAATGCCTTTCCCGTGAAGGCAGGCTCGGTCCGCGCCGGCGGCTTTGCTGTGAGCGTGGCGGGGAAGCGCCGGGGCAAGGGCAGCAGCCGGGAGGCCAGCCCCTATGCGGAGCAGTGCGCCGGCATTCGCCTCGTGCTCGCCGAGAGCTTCGAGCGCATCTACCGCCAGAACTGCCAGAACCTCGGCCTGCTCACCAGCACGGACCTGGGCCTGCTCCCACGCATCCGACGGGGCGAGAGCATTCCCCTGGCCGAGTTCACCGCGGGCCTGGATCCCGTCACCGCCGAGATCGTGCGCCGGGGCGGCCTCTTCGCCTACAACGCCGCCCGCCTGGCTGGCGAGGTGACGCCTCCGCTCCCAGGGACGGCGCCGCGGGCGATGACCTATGCGGAGAAGCTGCTGGCCCGCCATGCGGTGGCGGAGGCGACCTCAGGCCGCCTGGGCCTGCCCGCCGTGGCGCCCGGGGATGGCCTGTTCGTCAAGGCGGACTGGCGCTTCAGCCACGACTATGTGACCCCCATGGCCGCCCGCTTCCTGGCCCGTGCCCAGGGGCCCGATGCGGTGCTCCACGACCCGGCCAGCATCCTGGCCTTCCGCGACCACCTCACCTTCCTGCACCACAGCATGAGCCCCGAGCACCGGGCCCAGGGCCTGCTGGCGGTTGCGGATGAGCTGAAACCGGCCCAGGAAGCCTTCTGCCGGAAGCACGGCATCCGCCTCCACGGCGAGCTTGCGGACGGCTCCGGCAGCGAGGGCATCTGCCACGCCCTCATGGCCGAGCGCTACGCCTGCCCCGGGCAGGTGGTGGTGGGCACGGACTCGCACACCCCTCACGCCGGGGCGCTGGGCTGCCTGGCCTTCGGCGTGGGCACCACGGACATCGCCTGCGCCTGGGTGACGGGGGATGTGCGCATCACAGTCCCGCCCACCCTTCGCGTGCTGCTGCGGGGCCGCCTGCGACCGGGCGTCTCGGCCAAGGACCTGGTGCTGAGCCTGCTGGCCCGGCCCTTCATCCGGGAGGGCGGCGCCCTGGGCCATGTGGTCGAGTACCAGGGAGAAGGCCTCCTGGATCTGGACACGGACGAGCGGGCCACCCTCACCAACATGGCCGCCGAGATCGGGGGGTTCACGGGGCTGGTGGCTCCGGATGCCGAGACCTGCCGCTTCCTGCGGGAGCGCCGGGGCCTGGACTTCGCCGTGGAGCCCTGGATGCGGGGTGATGCAGACGCCGTCTACGCCCACACCCTGGAGGTGGACTGCGAAGCCCTGGGACCCATGCTGGCCCGGCCCGGGGACCCCGGCAACGGCGTGGCCCTGGCAGACCTGGCGGAGGCCGTGCCCATCCACATCGCCTACCTGGGCAGCTGCACCGGGGGCAAGCGGGAGGACCTGCGCCGGGCCTATGAAGCCGTGCGCAACGCTGCAGCAGCGGGCCGTAGGATTCCAGTGAGCGTAGCGTTCTATGTGCAGTGCGGCAGCGAGGATGTGCGGCGCCATGCGGAGGCCCAGGGCTGGCTGGCCGCCTTCGAGGCCGTGGGTGCCGTGGTGCTCGGCAGCTCCTGCGGGGCCTGCATCAACGCCGGCCCCGGCGTCTCCAGTGCACCCGACCAGGTCACCCTCAGCGCCATCAACCGGAACTTCCCGGGCCGCAGTGGCCCCGGCCAGGTCTGGCTGGCCAGCCCGGCCACCGTGGCAGCCAGTGCCTTGGCGGGGTACATCGTGGGGGCGGACGCATGACCGATCCAGTCCTTGCAGCACACTACCGGACGCTGCTGCTGGCGGGCCTCGCCCGCCCCGGTGCGCCGACCCTCGACCTGGCCGCCGGCCGGGTGCTGGTGGTGGACCCGGCGACCCAGCGCCTGGGGCTGCTGGCGGGAGGCCGCCTGATCTTTGAAGCCATCATCTCCACCGCCGCCAAGGGGCTGGGCTGCGTGGCGGACTCCTATCGGACCCCCACCGGCTGGCACCGCATCCACGCCCGCATCGGGGCCGGCGCAGAACCCGGCACCGTGTTCCGGAGTCGCGTCGCCACCGGCGAGGTCTGGCAGGGCGAGGCCGCCACGGAGGACCTGATCCTCACCCGCGTCCTCACGCTGGAAGGCCTCGAAGCGGGCTGGAACCAGGGACCGGGCTGCGACTCCCTCGCCCGCTTCATCTACCTCCACGGCACCAACCAGGAGCACCTGCTGGGGACACCGGTCTCCCACGGCTGCGTCCGCCTGGCCAACGTTGCCGTAGCAGACCTCTTCGAACACCTCGCAGAGGGAGATGCCGTCTTCATCGCCAATGCTGTGGCCAGACCAGGGCGCCCCCCACTGAGCGACCTCGGTCGTCTGCACTTCGCCGGTGTTGCCGGCAGCGGCATGAGTGCCCTGGCCCAGTTCCTGGCCATGCAGGGAGGTCGGGCCAGCGGCAGCGACCGCAGCTTTGACCGGGGCCAGCGCCCGGAGGCCCGGGCCCTGCTCGAGGCCCTGGGCGTGGTCATCCATCCCCAGGACGGCGCCGGACTCGCCGGCGACTGCTCGGGCCTGGTGGTCTCCACCGCCGTGGAAGAAGACACGCCCGATGTCGCCGCCGCCCGCCGCCTGGGCGTGCCCGTGCTCCATCGCTCGGAGCTCCTGGCCCACCTGGTGGCGCGCCACCGCACCCTGGCCATCACCGGCACCAGCGGCAAGTCCACCACCGTGGCCATGGCCTTCCAGATCCTGCGCGGCGCAGGGTTGGATCCCTCGGTCATCACCGGCGGTGAGCTGACCGCCCTCCAGGACGAGGGCCTGTGGGGCAATGCCTGGGCCGGTGGCTCGGACCTGCTGGTCATCGAGGCCGATGAGAGCGATGGCTCGGTGGTGCGCTACCACCCGGCGGTGGGCGTGCTCCTGAACCTCCAGCGCGACCACAAAGAGGAAGCCGCCGTGGCGGAGATGTTCCACACCTTCCGCGCCCAGGTGCGGGAGGCTCTGATCGTGGGGGAGGCTGACAACCTCCAGCCCTTTGCCCCCGGAGCCACCGTCTTCGGCTGTTCTGAGGGCGCCACCTTCCGCGCCGAAGACATCAGGACCGGGCCAGAGGGCAGCACCTTTACCGTGCAGGGACAGCCCTTCCGCCTGCCCGTCCCTGGCCAACACAACCTGGAGAATGCTCTGGCGGCCATGGCGGCCTGTGCGGCCCTGGGTGTGCCCCTGGCGGCCATGGTGGAGCCCCTGGCGACCTTCCGCGGCGTAGCTCGGCGCTTCCAGGTGCTGGGCTCAGCCCGGGGCGTCTCGGTGGTGGACGACTTCGGCCACAATCCCGCCAAGGTGGCGGCCTCGCTGCGCACGGCGCTCCTCCGGCTGGACGGGGGCGGCCGCATCCTGGCGGTGTTCCAGCCCCATGGCTTCGGCCCCCTCCGCTTCCTGCGGGCAGACTTCGTGGCGACCTTCACCGCTGAGTTGCGGCCCGTGGACAAGCTCTGGTTTCTTGACGTCTTCTACGCGGGTGGCACCGCCGCCAAGGACATCAGCAGTGCCGAGGTGGTCGCCGACATCGCCGCCCGGGGCACCGCCGCCGAGTGGGCCCCCTCGCGGGAGTGGCTGGTGACACGCCTCTCCGTAGAGGCCCGGCCAGGGGACCTCATCCTCGTCATGGGCGCTCGGGATCCCTCCCTGACGACCCTGGCACAGCAGATTCTGGCTGGGCTTACTTATCCAGCTCCAGCATGAGGGCGTAGCACTTCTCCAGCCGCACCTTCTGGATGCCGGCTGCGATCTTCTCGGCCTTCTCCTTTTCGCCCGCCAGGATGGCCGGAACAAGCTCCGTTTCCCGGGTGAGCTTGAAGGCCTCCCAGGTCTCCTTGAGCTCCTTGAACTGGGCGCTGCGCCCCGCCGGGGCCTTCAGCTTCGCCAAGTGGGCACTGACGGCGTTGGCGGTGTCCTTCACCAGCTTCTGCTGCGCCTCGTCCCGCTTGGCCCGGTACAGCACCATGGTCACCAGCTCCTTCCGGGCGACTTCCACCTCCCCCTTGAGGACCGCAAACTCTCCGGCGGCAAGCGGGAGCGTGGCTCCCAGCAACAGGGTGAACAGGGGCAGGAGCAGGGGCACCCTCATGGCAGCCTCCAAGCATTCGCCCGGGCGACAGGCCCGGGGGGTTGCCAAGTGGATCGGCCTCGCCCCGCCACTCTTGAGGACTGCGGTCATGCTTTCCCTGGGGACTGCCGCTATACACTCAAGACAAGCGCAAAGCATCAGGGAGAGCTCATGGACGAGGCAAGGACCATCCAGGCCGTGCGGGACCTGCTGCTGGGGCTGGGCCAGGACCCGGACGCCCCCGAGCTGCAGGACACCCCCGCCCGGGTGGCCGGCTTCTGGAAAGAGCGCCTCGCCGGCTACGGGGTGGACCTGGCCGCGGAGCTGCAGCCCCTCCCTGGAGTCTTGGCGCCCGTGCCGGTGATCCTTGAGCGCATCCCCTTCGTCAGCACCTGTGAGCACCACCTGGCTGCCTTCGAGGGCCACGCCACCGTGGGCTACCTGCCCGGAGCGGGTGGCACCGTGGGGCTCAGCAAGCTGGTGCGGGTGGTGCAGGCCTTTGCCCTGCGCCTCCAGGTCCAGGAGCGCATGGTCCGGCAGATCGCCGAGGCCCTCGAGACCCACCTCCGCCCGGCCGCCTGGGGTGTGGAGCTGGTGGCCATCCACACCTGCATGGGTCACCGGGGGGTCCGGACACCGGGGGTCCCCGTGCGGACCACCCTGCTGGGCGGCGCCTGGGCGACCCAGCCCCCGCCCCCTTTCCGGACCTGACATGATCGAGGTCCGCTCTGATCCTGACCGGAACCGGCTCTACATCACCATGGCCGGACGGCTCGAGGGCCCCGAGCGGCAGTCGGCGATCATGGCCATCCTGGCCGAGGCGGCCAAGCTCACCGCAGGCTTTGGGGTGGTCTCCGACATCTCCGGGCTCCATGCCTCCGATCAGGAAGGCTTCAAGGACTTCCTGCGCGCCAAAGAGGCCCTCAAACTCAGGGGCGCCGGCCCCGTGGTCCGGGTGGTGAAGATCCCCCTCAGCCGCATGCAGGTGGGGCGGATCAGCACCGAAGCCGGCTTCGATGCCGAAGAAGTATCCACCTTGGAAGAGGCGGACCGCTGGCTGGATGCAGCTGAAGGGAAACATTGACCGAGCCCACCACCCCCATCCGCATCTTCGTGGACGCCGACGCCTGCCCCGTGAAGGACGAGGTGTTCCGGGTGGCCCTCCGCTATGGCCTGCAGGTCTACCTCGTGGCCAATGCCCCCCTGCGGGTGCCCAAGAATCCGCTGTTCGAGTCCGTGGTGGTGGCCCGTGGCATCTTCGACGGGGCGGATGACTGGATCGTTGATCGCGTCACCCCCACCGACATCGCCGTGACGGCGGACATCCCGCTGGCGGCCCGCTGCCTGGAAAAAGGGGCCCGGGCCCTGGATGCCAAGGGGCGGGTCTACACCCCCGAGTCCATCGGAGATGCCCTGGCCAGCCGGGAGCTCATGGCCAACCTGCGGGCCATGGGGGACATGGGCGGAGGCCCGGCCCCCTTCACACCCCGGGACCGCTCCACATTTCTCCAGCGTCTGGACGACCTCATTCAGGCCATCCGGCGTGCCTCACGGTAGACTGGTCCAAAGGCAGGAGTGGGTCCAACCTTCGTGATGATCGGATAAGCCATGGCCAGGAAGCCCAACTACAACTTCGAAAAGCGTCAAAAGGACCTGGCCCGGGTCAAAAAGAAGGAAGAGAAGCTCCAGAAAAAGGCCCTAAAAAAGGACGCCCTGGGGAATGACATTCCGGAGCCTGAAGGCTCGGAGCCTGAAGGCTCGGAACCCCCCACCGAATAGGGTCAACGACTCTCGCTATTTCGTGAATTCGACTCTCGACCGGCCGGTAATTCTAGGCCTTCGAGGGTCGAATCGTTTTTGTATCTCTCTATTTTTTATATATTTAATGATTAGGCATGGCTCTGGCTATTCTCTCCTGCCGCCCCTTGCGGCCCTCCAGGAGATCCCATGTCCTTCATCGAGTCCAAGACCCACCAGAACCTCAAGGCCGCCTTCGCCGGCGAGAGCCAGGCCAACCGCCGCTACACCTGGATGTCCCAGGTCGCCGAAAAGGAAGGCCTACCCGAGGTGGCCGCCCTCTTCAAGCACAGCGCAGACGGTGAGACCGGTCACGCCCTCAAGCACCTGATGTACCTGGCGGCCCAGGCCGCCGATCCTGCTACGGGTCTGCCCCTGGGTGACACCCTGACCAACCTCAAGTCCGCCGTGGCCGGCGAGACCTACGAGTACACGGACATGTACCCCGAGTTCGTGCGGGCCGCCCAGGCAGAGGGCTACACCGAGATCGCCGCCTGGTTCGCCACCCTCGCCAAGGTCGAGCGCTTCCACGCGGGCCGCTTCCAGGATGCCCTGACCCGCCTCGAGGCCGGCACCATCGCCGCCCCCGATGCCGACATTGCGAAGCACGTCTAAGAACCCGCAGAGAGCTCCCCATGCTGATCACCTTCGACGCCGCCACCGAGCGGGCCCGCTATGAAGCCCGCCTGGGCTTCCTGGCGCGGCACGCTGCCCTGGCCCTGGTCCTGGCGGAGGGCATCACCTTCCAGCCCGAGACCTCGGACAGCGTCGAGGACCAGGTGGTGGAGACCCTCTGGGCCGAGGGCATGACCCTGGCAACCGCTCCGGCCGAGGATGTGGCCGAGTCCCGGGCGTCCTTTGCAGTGCTCTCGCCCCGCCGAGAGTACGGTGGTACCTCCATCGCCGCCACCGTCATGCTGGCCTTCCCGGACGCCCTCCGGGACCGCCGGCTGGCTGCCCTCCAGGCCTTCCCGGATGGCCTGCTGCTGGAGCTCTCCGATGGCTCCCGGGTGGCGCCCACCGTGGACCGGGGCACCGCTGGCCCCAACGATCGCCTGCCCTCCGTGCTGGCACTGCGCTACCTGCTTCCGGACGGCCTCACCCCGGCCGCCCTTGTCTCCAACCACGCCGAGGTCCCGGGCCGCTGGCCTGCGCCTGCCGCCTGGAGCACCTGGCTTTCCTAGGAGATCCCATGAACCGATCCGTCATCGAACATCTGAATGCCGAGCTGGCCACCGCCTTTGTCCTGGCCCTCAATGCCAAGCGCTACCACTGGACCGTCACGGGGCCCCACTTCCGGGACTACCACCTGCGCTTCGAGGACCTCTACACCGCCGCGGACGGCACGGTGGATGAGCTGGCTGAGCGCATCCGCATGCTGGGCGGCGTGCCCCTGCACAGCCCCGCCCAGATCGAGGCCCAGACCCGGGCCACCATCTCCAGTCCCTCGGCCCGCCTGGACCCGGACGCCATGCTCCAGGAGGCCCTGGAGAACGAGGAGGCCACCGTGGCCCTGCTCCATGCCGGCATCGAGCTGGCCAGCGCCGCCGGGGATCCGGGCACCGCCGACCTGCTCACCCGCTTCGTCCAGATCCACCAGAAAGAGGCCTGGTTCCTGCGGGAAATGGCCGCCTGATTCCCCCTTCTACCTAATCCCGACTTTTTTGGTAAACTACCCACCCAGCGCCCTGCGCTTTCAAGGAGAACTTCCATGGCCTACACCGCCAAGAGCTATGACCACCTCAAGGGTGGCGCCGTCAAGGGCCTCAGCGATGCCCAGCTGGACCAGCACTTCACCCTCTACAAGGGCTATGTCGGCAAGCTCAACGAGATCGAAGAGCGGCTGGCCACGGCTGACAACACCAAGCCCAACTACTCCTTCAACGAGTTCAGCGAGCTGAAGCGCCGCGAGTCCGTGGCCTTCAACGGCTCCTTCCTGCACGAGCTCTACTTCGAGAACCTCGGCGCTGACAGCGACGTGAGCGCGGGCCTCAAGGCCGCCTTCGACGCCGCCGGCGGCCAGGACAAGGTCATCGCCGACCTGAAGGCCACGGCCATGG
>SESD01001662.1_pt1 | contig 11993 bp, 9 predicted proteins | sample 3171411 | NCBI WGS metagenome assembly SESD01 (sample SAMN06051880, study PRJNA518727) | freshwater metagenome | biome: subpolar coniferous forest; feature: holomictic lake; material: water; isolation source: holomictic Lake 442, 16.5 m depth | place: Canada: near Kenora, Ontario | collected...
CTCGATGGTTTCCACCCCTTCGGCAATAACCTCTCGCTTGAAGGCTGCTGCCAGACCGATGATGCCCTGCAGGATGGCCAGGTCATCCGGGTCTTCCAGCATGTCGCGCACAAAGCTCTGATCGATCTTGAGCGTGGCAACCCGCAAGAGCTTGAGGTAGGTCAGTGACGAATAGCCCGTGCCAAAGTCATCCAGCGCAAAGTTCACTCCGATCTGGGCACAGGCTTCGATCACCTGGGAAACCTGGGCAATGTCTTTGAGTGCGCTGGTCTCCAGCACTTCGAGTTCAAGGCTGGCTGGCTCTACTTGCGGGTGCTTTGCCAGAGTGAATTTCAGCCGATCCACAAAGTCGCTCTGCTGCAACTGGCGCGCACCGATATTGACGCTGACTTTCATGTCCAGTCCCGCCGCCTGCCAGAGCTCTATCTGTGTCAAGGCGGTGTCAATGACCCACTCGCCAATGGAAACGGCCAACGCATGATCCTCGATCACTGGCAAGAATATAGCTGGTGACAGCAGTCCTTTCTCGGGATGCTGCCAGCGGATCAGAGCTTCGGCGCCAATGATCTGGCCGCTTCCCATGTTGACCTTGGGCTGGTAATGCAGGACGAATTCATGATTCTCCAGCGCCAGGCGGATACGTTCCACATTTTCGTGGTGGCCCCGGATGCTGCTGTCCAGTGTCGCATCGAAGATGTGATAGCGGTTCTTGCCTGCCAACTTGGCCTGGTACATGGCCTGATCGGCCTGGCGCAGCAGTTGGTCGGCATCGATGTCCTGTTCCTGGGGATAAGCAGTGACGCCCAAACTGGCAGAGACCTGAAGGCTGAGGTCTCCGACACGCACTGGTTGGGCACAGGCCTCCAGCATTCGGGTGAGCATGGGTCGGCTCGCTGCCAAATCCTTTAGGTCAATCAGCACTGCAACAAATTCGTCGCCACCGAGTCTGGCCAGACTGTCACCCTCGCGCAGTACCTGTTTCAAGCGTTGGGCCAGAGTAATGAGGACCTGGTCGCCAATGTCATGACCGTGCTGGTCATTGATGGTCTTGAAGCCGTCGAGGTCGAGATAGACCACTGCGAGCCGCTGGTTACGGCGTTGCGCTTGCGCCATTGCTTGCTTTAGCCGGTCGGACAACAACACGCGGTTGGGCAGACTGGTCAGTGCATCAAAGTGGGCGACGTGTTCGAGCTGGCTTTGATGCCGCTTGCGCTCGGTGATGTCGGAAATGGTGCCGATCAAGCGTAGGGCCTTGCCCTGGGCATTGCGCTCTACCACCATGCCTCGCCCCATCGTCCACTGCCAGCTACCGTCCTTGCACAACATCCGGTACTCAATAGTTCCCGAGCCGGCTTTGCCGTCCACATAGCGTTGCATCGAAGCAAACGCGCCTGGCGCGTCGTCGGGGTGAATACGTTTAGTCCATTCGTCCTGGCCGTTGCCGATTTCATCCTCGGCAAAGCCCAACATGGATTTGTAACGCGGCGAGTAAAAGGCTTGACCGGTCTGGACATTCCAGTCCCAAAGGCCATCGCCTGATCCTTCGACGGCGAATTTCCAGCGTTCCTCGCTTTTCTCCAGCAACTCCACAGCTTGTCTACGTTCGGCTATCTCCCGTAGTTCAAGCGCTCTCTGTTTGTAGATCATTCGTGCCGAAAACACTATGGCCAGAGTAAAGAGCACCACAAGGAACAGAGCAGCGACAGCTTCCTTCTGCCAAAGATCGAGATAGTCAACGTTGGCTTGACTGACGATGATGTACAAAGGATAAGTGGATATTCTTTGATAACTGATTGTTCGCTGAACATGGTCAAGCAAAGTTGTAACTTCAAGTGTTCCGCTGTCTGGGTGTGCCTTGAAAAATTCCTGTGTTTCAACGGAGACACTCTTGTTACCTATTGTGCTTCCAGGTTTTCCCAGTTCCGGGTACCGCACAATGATGCTCAGGTCAAGCTCGCGCAAGGAGATGACACCGTACTTGCCGAGACCAATGGCAGAAAAGAGCTTGGTGAAATGTTCCAGAGACAGTACACCGTACGCCATTCCGGCAAATGAGCCATCGGCACGGGTGACACGTCGTGCCAGCAAGATGCGCCACTTACCTATGATCCGACCTATTTCCGGTTTGGACATGACCAGAGCCCCATCGGTCTCTTTGGCCAAACGTTGGAAAATATCAACGTCGGCAATGTTCACCAACCCATCTTGTGGCAAGCCCGTTCCGTAACGGACGTTTCCGTCCACATCGGCAATTCGAATGCCCTCAAGTTCGGGGTAGTGAGTTGCGAGTCGTGCAGTAAAGTCATTAAGGCCCTTGCCATTGATGCCGCCACCATCAAGTTGCCGCTGGGTCTCCTCGACCATGGCAACGACGCCAACATTAATCTTGGCAAAGGTACCCGCTATGCTGCTCTCCAGGGAGTGCGCTAGATTTTGAGTCGAAAGCTCCGTCTGTTTCACAGCCTGCTGTCGAAGCTGGTACAGAGACAATCCCACTATCGTATAGAGAAAGAGACAGATAATAAGAACGCCTGCTGTCAGACTGAAGGCAAATCTGCGGGTCGTTATCACTGCACGTCCTCCTCCTGACAGGCGAACTACCGGTTGAAAGTACGGGTGCGCTTTCTGGTGCCACGAAAATCCCATGGACTAACAGGGCTTGCCCGAATATGATGGTACTCCGATCCAAGGGCTCGCCGACCTCTTCGAATGTTGGGAGAGTGGTTGTTGGCAGGTGTCAGATCAGCGATTCAGTATCATGGAGCCCGAGCCCAGGAAGCAAACTTCGCAATGAAACCCATGCTTGGCCGATTACTATTTGTACTGCTGGTCGTGCTCAGCCAATTTGGGTTGGCCAGCGCTGCCACTCCAGACTGTTCGCGCACGTATACCTTGGCGCTTCACGATCACGGACTGCTCTACTCCGCCGACACCGATACCGGGATTGACAAAGATGTCGCTGACGAACTCATCCGCCGCAGCGGCTGCAAAGTGACGGTGAGCCTGATGCAACGCTCGCGCATCTGGCAGTTCATCGAGTCCGGGGCGCTGGATTTCAGTCTGTCGGGCATAGCAAACGCCGAGCGCGACAAGTTTGCCGGTTTTGCCTGGTACTTCAGCAACAAATACTACTTGCTGGTGCGAAACGATGCCGGAGTCCGCAATTTGTCTGACTTCGAGAAGAACGAAAAGCTTCAGTTAGGTGTAATCCGCAGCTTCAGGTACAGCGAAACAGCTAACCGTCTGGTCGATGAATTACAAAGTGCCAATCGTGTGAGCCAGGCCGGGGGGCTCGCGCCGCTGTACCAGACGCTGATGCAAGGTCGTGTTCAGGGCATGATCATTGAACCCTTTGACTTTCCGGCGCTGGAAGAAAAGAAGATTCGCGAGTTAACCACGATTCTTGAAGTCAACGATTCCGCAGTTCCCCATGGACTGATCATGTCAAAGAAAGCACTCTCCGGCACGCAGCAGGAGCAATGGCGCGAAATCGTCAACTCCATGCGCGCTGACGGAACAATGCGCCGTATCTTTGAGAAGTATTTCAAACCTGAACTGGCGGCCGCCTTAGTGAGTTTTTGATCTCACCGAGCCATGACCCGTGCTCCTATAAACGTTGGCGCAACCCGTGTTGTCACGAATCTGCTACCGTGGCTCATTCTGGTCGTCACCCTCGGTATCACCTGGTTCACTTGGGATCATGAGCGCCAAAACGCCCGTCAGGCACTGCGCTTACAGTTTGACTTCGCCTTGCGTGAAGCGGTTAGTCGTGTCGAGCAGCATGTCCAAGGGCACGAACAAATGTTGCGCGGCGTGCAGTCGCTGTTTGCGACGACCCCTTTGAAGAATCGTGCAGCCTTGCACGACTATGTGGAAACCCTTCAACTTGATGCCAACTTTTCCGGCGTTCAGGCCATCGGTATTGTGGAATGGGTTCCCGCCGAACGCAAAGCTGGGCATCTTGCCGAAAAGCACGCCGCAGGGTTTGCGGACTACGCCATAGACCCTGACGGGCAGCGCGAGATCTATGCGCCTATCGTCCAGCGGGAGCCCTACATCGGTCGCAATCGCGCGCCTATCGGCAACGATCTCTGGCTTGATCCAGTGCGGCGAATGGCTATGGAAAAGGCCCGCGATTCGGGCATGGTGGCAATTTCTGGCAAGGTTCAGTTGAAGGTGGATGCCGGCTTCGTTGCTCCGCCCGGCTTCATCATGTATTTGCCGGTCTATGCACCGGGCCAGGCGCACGTCAACGTAGCGCAGCGACGAGACCATTTAATCGGCTGGGTCTTTACGTCCTTTCACATGAACGACTTCATGGCCAGTCTGTATGGAAGCCAGTCGGCCGGGTTGACGCTAAGCGTATATGACGGCACGGATACCGTCGAGTCATCACTGCTGTACCGCTCTGACGGCAAATCCGCCAACGATAGACCGTTGAGGCAAGCCGCATCCAGCGCCAACGAATATATGGTCGTGGCTGGGCACAACTGGACTTTGTCTTTGCGCACGCAGGAGGCATTTGAGAGACGATATGGCCACGGCATGGAATGGACCACCGCAGGGGCCGGGCTCATATTAAGTCTGCTGCTGGCCATTCTCGTATGGTTTATGGTGAACGGGCGGGATCGAGCTTTGCGTCTTGCCGGAGCAATGACGGAGGAATTGCGGCATATGGCACAGCACGACCTGTTGACGGGTCTACCAAATCGAGCCCTGTTCAGTGACCGTCTTAACCAAGAGTTGGCCCGCGCCAAGCGTCAGCAAGGACGCTTTGCCATGGCATTCCTTGATCTCGACCATTTCAAACCCATTAACGACAACTTTGGTCACGACGTGGGTGATCAGGTGTTGCGGCAGGTCGCCAAGCGACTTCAGGATTGTGTTCGGGCGGCGGACACTGTTGGACGCATTGGTGGTGATGAATTTGTCATGTTATTGGCGCAACTAAGCAATTCCGACGCGATTCTCGCGCTAACAGAAAAGATCCGCGAATGCCTGCGCCAGCCATTCTTTGTTGACGGGCACGAACTGCCGATTTCCTGCTGTATCGGGGTTGCTGTGTATCCCGAAGATGGCACAGACGCAGTTACGCTGACCAAGGGCGCTGACGATGCAATGTACCGCGCCAAAGCGGCCGGACGCGATTGTGTCCGACATTGCAACTCAATTGCGTGAATTCCAGTTGATGGCGGGTGCTGCGTACATTCAAATCATGACCGCTTTACTAACAAAGACTTAATGACCTGAGTGACCGGCATGGATCAAGCAGATTGAGAGGCTGCGTTTCGGCTACGTGTCTTTTGGAGTCATTGGCGGTTCATCCCCATTGAACGCTCACCCAACCGCGTAGGACTACGATAATCACAACTTCCTACCTCAAGTGCGTTGGTGAAAAGACTCCTCTTTTAATTGTGACGTTTTTTTGCCGACAACCGCAGCCTTGACGGGCGCGACTCGGCACGAGGAAGTTCCTTTCGTTCGTTAGCGCCCTCGATCAGGTCAAGAAATACAAACAGCAGAGCCCATAAAGATGACATCGATTAAGTACTACTGGGAAGATTTCACTCCTGACTGGCAATTTGAGTCAGCGCCGAGAATTCTTACATCGGACGAGATCATGGCGTTTGCGCGCGAGTACGATCCACAGTCCTACCACGTTGACGAAGAGGCAGCGAAATCGTCACCCTTTGGCGGTCTGATCGCCAGCGGCTGGCAAACTTGCGGCGTGGCGATGCGACTCATGTGCGATGGCTACCTGCTCCAAACCTCTTGCATCGGTTCGCCAGGACTCGATGAGTTGCGCTGGTTTAAGCCTGTGAGACCCGGCGATGCACTGCGGCTGCATTCGATAGTGATTGAGCAAACCCCATCGCAAAAGGATCCGACCCGCGGCACAGTGAAATTCCGCTGGGACGTGATAAACCAAAAGAACGAGGTCGTATGCACCATGACGGGTCGGCAGCATTACCGTCGCCGCACGCCGGCGCAAACTCAGAACCCTATAACTTGAATCTCTTGCGCCAAGGCACAGCCCCAAGCCCACACTTCGCAAAACGCATTCTGCGCATCCCTTTCTTGGAGTACGCCGTGAATTCTCCCTTGGGGCAATCTCTCGACCGGGGGTTCTGCGGTCGTAGCAGCGACAGTTACCCCCGATAACCAAGCATCCTCGCTGGCAGGAACAGAATGCTCTTGACCAACGCCAGCACCGCACCAATGCTGATACCGATCAGCTTCAGCGGGATCGAGATCAACCAGACGATGGGCCAGACCACCAGTGCCATCAAGGCCAAAGGCCAGCACAGCACGAACAGGATGCACCAGCCAATCAGTACAAGCAGTGTCTTCACTGACCTATGACCGGTGCGCCAGAACGTTGACCGTGTTCAGCGTGACGACAGTCCGAGTCTGCCCATTGCTGGCATACCCTTCCTGCGCCACGGCGTCGAACTTCAACAGCATGGCGCCGTTGATGGCCACCGTGATCAGCACTGCCACCAAAAGTGCGGCAAAGCGGGTTGTGCGATTCGTGTTCATTTGTGCTCTCCAATTTAAGGCCACTGCGGCCCGTTGAAGAGAATGTAGGGGTGCTGGTTTTTGATTGCACGGGCAATGCGACAGACTGCGAAACAGCGGGATTGAACTGGGAAAACCCAGGATGGATAGTGACACATGACGGCAACTTTTCCCGGGTCTTGCGGTTCAGTTCCCCCCTGTCCCGCCTATTCCTTGAGCATGATCTGGCAACCCAACACTGGCGCGGGATTCAAGTCTTGTCTGGGGACATATCCAACAGGAACTGCAAGCGGTAGGTGGAAACGGAGATGAAATCACTGGGATACCTGGCAAGTTCATCGACCAGTCATAAAGTAAGACTTACCCCCGACCGTGTAGTAAATGTCGTCAATAGTTTGTGTTTGCTGCGGGCGTGTCGAGGCACCGCCAGCAGCATTACCCTCGCCCATGAACGCCGCGTAGGCGCCTGTAAGTGCCTGATGGATGAAGCTGGGTTGGTAGCTTTGTTGTTCGCTCGCGATGGTTTGCATGAACTGCATCAAACCTGCCTCCAGTTGGCTTAGTGCCAGTGGCGGCAGTAAGCGCAGAACAATCGGATCCCCGGCAATGATTGTGTTCCAGTCCGCTGGAATTGCGTCCGCCGGGAAAAGTTGCGCTTCGATGCAACGGTAAATCGTGTTGTGGATCAGCCAAGCGTCATCCATTTGGCCCCACAGTGGATGGGTGCTATCGGGAACAACATCGTTGCTCTCGTGGAGATAGGCGGCTAGGCTCGCACTCACGGCTTGTAGCGCATAAGAACCACTGGCTTGAGCAAGTCGGGTAAATGCGCTTAGGCTAGCAGGAGCGATGCGAATGTACTGGGCCGCCAACTCAAGTTGCGCATCGTTTTGCGGTTGTGCCTCTTTCGGAGGGTCGCCTCGCAGGTTTCGCCCAGGGACCGACACGGGGGTGGCCTCATCCTGACCCCTCAAAGTGCTTAGCTTTCCTTCAATAAAGTCAATGAGAGTTCTGAACTCCTTGGATTCACGGTCCGACCGACTGCGTAGCCGCCCGAGTATGTCCACAAGTCTTTGTCGATTGTTACCCGCTGCTTGGATCTCCCCCAAGGTGTCTTGAATTACCTTGAGTGTTTCCCCAACCTTGTCGCGCAATTGCCCAACCGAACTGACAGCCTCATTGCAAGACTGCATGGCTTGGACTGCCCAGTGCAAACTGTCTTCGCCGCTGATGCCACGCTTGTTTCTGTATTCTTCGATGTACTGATGTAGCCCCTCAAAACGGGTCATTGCATTCAGTGCTTGTGAGTCCTCGATTTCCATCTCGCCCATCATCAATCGAGCAATAGCCGCTTGTATCCGCATCAATCCTGCGGTGTCATCTGCACTGTCGTAATCGACGCCGTAGAGACCAGCTAGCTGCGGGTGACGCTCTACTGGAGTGTCATCAATCAACACCGGCAACACGCGCAGTTTCAGTCTCAAAGCTGTATCTATCTCGGCAGCCACCCCCTTGGATTGCACCGCTGCAGCTGACCAGACCAAAATCATCACATCACGGGTTGCAAGCGCTTCGTCAATCCGAAGTTGAATGGTGTCGCCCGGTTTCAGCTGGTTGACATCCAGCCAGACATCAGCGCCACTGCCCATGGACTCCGCTATGCGGTGGGCAATTGTCTTGTCCTGCCATGAATGGCTAACGAAGAGCTTCATCGCTTTTGTTCCTTCTCAAACCAGGTTGTTGCGCAGGTAGTCACTTCCACCGCAATAAGCCGCTTTTACTCCCGTGCAATCTGGTGGAGTGTTCAAAACAATTCGCCTAAATCCGACAAATAATGCGGAAGCTATTTATCCGACAAAAAACAACTTATACACCGCCGGCGTCCCCCCACCCTTGCCGACCCAAGCTCAGCTCAGCCTTGAACGGATGTAGATCGAATCGTCGCAAGCCAAGTCAAACTTGATAGTCAAGGCAAATGCAGCGCGGCCACCAGAATCAAAGCCGCCTCGGTGGTGAATTCATCGCACTGGAGTTTTGCAATCAACTCACCCTTGTCCAGTAAAAGAAACTGCTCAACTTCACCGTCCTGATTGACCGGTTGCACAGCCTCCGGCACGATGCAGTGATACCAGTCGGTCTGCTCCACCACATAACCCGCCGCGTCATCAGAACAGGGTTTGCGCAGGTCAACACGGCCGCCCCAGCGCACTTGCTCCAAAGCGGTCAAGCGCAGACCGGCTTCTTCCCAGGTCTCACGCTCAAGCGCAGTCTGCACCGTATCCCTGGCCGACACCATGCCGCCCATCAAGGTGTCCCACAGGCCCGGATCATTGGCTTTGCTCAGGGCTCGCTGCTGCAACCAGAACCGTCCATCAGGCGCACGTCCGACAAGGTGCACGGCGCGGGTTGCAATGCCCAGTGGCCGCACCACACCGCGCTCGACGGTCGCCAACTGCTGCCCTTGCGCGTCGCACACGGCCAACTGCTCATTGCGCCACTGCTGTGCCACAGACCCGACCCGTGCCTGCAGCAACGCTTGGGCAACGTGCGCCAGCGCCAGCGTTAACTCACCTCGCACACGCCACTGCAAACTTTCTGAAGATTGTTCGCGTTGCAGCACCTCTGGCAGCACCGACGAACGCTGTAGATATATTTGACTCAAGTAGTCAGGCTCCACCGAGCCGATCACGTGCGACTCCCATATCAATGGCACACGCGACCGCAGCGGTGATCGATCAGCGCCGGCCGTCAGGCTCGACAACCATTGGCGGTCCAGCACCGAAGTGCTCACAAAGTCAAAATCGTGCAACCAGTGGTTTTGCGGGCTTCCAGGTCGCGATGCGCTTGCTGCACTTCGGCCAGCGGGTAGCGCTGGTCGATGCGAATGGTGACCTTGCCACTGGTCACTGCCCCAAACAAATCATCCGCCATGGCCTGCGTACTTTCCCGCGTCGCGATATGGGTGAACAAGGTTTGGCGGGTCACGTAGATCGATCCCTTGGGACCGAGAATGCCGGGCGAAAAAGGCGCCACTGGGCCGGATGCGTTGCCAAAACTGGCCATCAGACCGAGCGGTGCCAGGCAGTCCAGCGACTTGTCCCAGGTGTCTTTACCGACCGAGTCGTACACCACCTTGACCCCTTTGCCACCGGTTATTTCTTTCACGCGCGGCAAAAAATCTTCGTTCGAATAATTGATGACAAATGCCGCACCCAACTCCTTGGCCAGCGCGCATTTGGCATCCGAGCCGGCCGTGCCGATCAGTTGCAAACCCATCGCTTTGGCCCATTGGCAGGCAATCAGGCCGACACCGCCGGCAGCGGCATGAAACAGCACAAAATCGCCAGCCTGCAAACCACCTTGTGGCTGAGTGCGCTTGAGCAGGTATTGCGCCGTCAAGCCCTTGAGCATCATGGCCGCGCCGGTCTCGAATGTGATGGCGTCGGGCAGCTTGCAGACACACTTGGCTGGCATCACCCGCAGATCGCAGTAGCTGCCGGGCGGCTGGCTGGCGTAAGCCGCGCGATCACCAACTTGGAGGTGTACGACACCAGCACCCACCGCCTCCACCACACCGGCGGCCTCCATCCCGAGTTGCAGCGGCATCGGCATCTGATAGAGACCGCTGCGCTGATAGACATCGATAAAGTTCAAGCCGACCGCGTGGTGTCGGATGCGGATTTCACCGGGACCGGGGTCGCCTACGGTCACGTCTACCAGCTTGAGTTGCTCGGGGCCACCATGTTGGTCAACGCGAACAACGCGGGAAGTGAATGCAGTCATGTTGAGAATCCTCCAAATATTGAAACGTCCGGTATCGTGCCACGAAACGTTGCATGACGCTGTCGCCGGGTCAAAGCGAAAATAATTTCGTCTTCAGTAGGCGCCGGGGTACGCGCCGCCATCGGCCAACAAGTTCTGACCGTTGATATAAGCGGCTTGCTGGCTGCACAAAAATGCACAGATGGCGCCAAATTCTGCGGCTGTACCAAAGCGCTGCGCGGGAATAGTTTTTTTGCGCGCGTCAATGATGGCATCGACATTCAGACCGGTTCTCAGGGCAGCGCCCTGCATGGTGACTTTGAGCCGGTCGGTGTCAAAAGCACCGGGCAACAAGTTGTTGATGGTGACACCCTGGCTGGCCAGTTTGCTGCGCGACACGCCCGCCACAAAGCCGGTCAAGCCACTGCGCGCGCCATTCGACAGGCCCAGAATATCGATCGGCGCTTTCACCGCACTGGAGGTGATGTTGATGATGCGGCCATAGCCGCGCCCCGCCATGCCATCGACCGTGGCTTTGATGAGTTCAATCGGCGTCAGCATATTGGCGTCCACCGCCTTGATCCAGGCGTCGCGGTCCCAATCGCGAAAATCACCCGGCGGCGGTCCACCAGCGTTGGTCACCACAATGTCAAAGTCACGTCGCAGCGCAAACACCGCCTGGCGACCCTCGGGCGTCGTGATGTCCGCGGCAACACATTGCACGGTAGCTGCCAAGGGACGGGCCGTGTCAGCCATTAAATTTGCAGCCGCTGCCTGCAGCACCTCGGCACCGCGCGCCACGATCAGCACATGGACCCCTTCACGCACCAGCGCCTGGGCACAGCCAAAACCCAAACCCTTGCTGGCGCCGCACACCAGCGCCCATTTGCCTGCAATACCCAAATCCATAGTCACTACTCCATCAATTGCAAAAAGTTGCCACCATGATAGTGGCGAAATCTATCCCGGGTCTGCTCGTGCCCGACTGCCAAAGACAAAAATACCGGCAATCACCAATACGGTTCCAGCCAGCACCCAGACAGTAAAGGGCTCACCCAGAATCACAACACCCATCAGGATGGTGGACATCGGCCCGACCATGCCGGCCTGCGAAGCCAGACTGGCGCCGATGCGCTCAATTGCCATCATGACCATCAGCACCGGCACCGCCGTGCACAGCGTTGCATTAAGCACCGACAGCCAGATGACCTGCGGCGCAACCATGGCGGCAGTCCAGGGACGCAGAAGCACAAACTGTGCGATGCACAACAGGCAGGCGACCGTGGTGGCCAGACCAACCAGTCGCAAAGAGCCCAATCGCTGCACCAACTCACCGCTGAAAGTGAGATAAACCGCGTAGCTGATGGCGCTCAAAAAAACCAGCAAGGCCCCCAGCGCGACATCGTGGCCCTCCAGCTTGATCTCCTGGCCAAACACCAGCAGTGCACCGACATAGCTGATCAGCATGCCCAGGGCTTGCGGTCGTCTTATTTTTCGCTGGTAGAGCACCAGACCCAGCAGCAGTACCAGGGTTGGCGTGAGGTACACAATGAGGCGCTCCAGCGACGCACTGATGAAGGACAAGCCGGCAAAGTCAAGGTAGCTGGCGAGGTAATAACCGGTCACCCCGAGGCCCAAAACTCCTGCCCAGTCTTTGCGTGTTAGCGCCGGTTTGCCGCGACTGGCCCACCAGGCCATCAAGGCGAAAATGG
>SESD01001668.1_pt1 | contig 11965 bp, 8 predicted proteins | sample 3171411 | NCBI WGS metagenome assembly SESD01 (sample SAMN06051880, study PRJNA518727) | freshwater metagenome | biome: subpolar coniferous forest; feature: holomictic lake; material: water; isolation source: holomictic Lake 442, 16.5 m depth | place: Canada: near Kenora, Ontario | collected...
AAAGTGGCGCGAAAAACGCACATTCTAAAAAGACGCTGTTTGTATTTTCGTTCACCGCAGAATATGAACCGCCCATCACGCCTGCGAATGCTAACGCGCTTTCGTCGTCAGAAATGACTAAACATTTTTCATCAAACATAATCGTTTGATTGTTCAATAATTCTAAGGTTTCGCCATTTACAGCGTAACGAACGGTGATACCGCCGCTTAATTTTGCCGCATCGAAAACGTGTAACGGTTGACCTAATTCGAGCAACACATAATTCGTCACATCGACCAACGGACTGAGTGAACGCAAACCTGAACGTCGCAAACGTTCTTGCATCCAAAGTGGTGTTTGCGCTTTATTATTCACGCCAGAAATGACGCGAGCCGTGTAACGTGGACACGCCGCTGTTGCTTCAACAGTTACTACCAATTTTTCAGTCGTTGTGACCGCAACGGGTTCAATCGCGGGAATGTTTAACGGCATTTTATTTAACACCGCCACTTCACGCGCCACGCCTTCAACACTTAAACAATCGGCGCGATTTGGCGTTAAGTCAACTTCGATGCTGTTGTCGTTGAGCTGCAAATACTCCCGAATATCTGTGCCGATGGGCGCGTCAGCAGGCAATTCCATTAAGCCTTCGGCTTCGGCGACTAAACCTAATTCTTTTGCCGAGCAAAGCATTCCGAACGATTCAACGCCGCGTAATTTAGATTGTTTGATTTTGAAATCGCCAGGCAAAATTGCGCCACATAATGCGGCTGGAATTTTCAAACCGACGCGCACATTTGCCGCGCCACACACGATTTGTAAAAGTTCAGTTGCGCCGACATTCACGCGGCAAACGTTTAATTTGTCTGCGTCGGGATGTTTTTCCATTTCGACAACTTCACCGACCACCACACCGCTAAATTCTGCCGCGACGGGTTCAACCGCATCGACTTCCAAACCCGCCATCGTGATTTGCGCGACAAGTTCTTCCGTACTGATTGCGGGATTAACGTAGGTTCTTAACCAAGTTTCACTGATTTTCATAACGTCCTTGCCTTAGTTAAATTGTTGTAAAAATTTGAGGTCATTTTCAAAAAATAAACGCAAATCGTTGATGCCGTAACGCAACATCGCCAAACGTTCTACGCCCATGCCGAAGGCAAAACCGCTGTATTTTTCGCTGTCGATTTTGACCGCTTTGAAAACTTCAGGGTGAATCATCCCGCAACCCATGACTTCGAGCCAACCAGTGTGAGAGCAAACTCTGCAACCTTCGCCGCCACACATGACGCATTCAATATCGACTTCGGCAGACGGTTCGGTGAATGGAAAATAAGACGGACGGAAACGAACTTGAATATCTTTTTCAAAAAATGCGCGTAAAAATTCATACACAACGCCTTTCAAATCCGCAAAACTCACGTCGGTATCGACTAAAAAACCTTCGACTTGATGGAACATCGGCGTGTGCGTAATGTCGGAATCGCAACGATAAACACGACCTGGTGCAATGACTTTTAAAGGTGGAGTTTCAGATTCCATGACGCGAATTTGCACAGGTGACGTGTGCGTGCGTAAAACACGGTGCGCGTCAAAATAAAACGTGTCGTGCATGGCGCGTGCAGGATGATGCGCGGGAATGTTTAAGGCTTCAAAGTTGTGATAATCATCTTCAATTTCAGGGCCTTCGACCACTTGAAATCCCACGCTCGCAAAAATTTTATTGATGCGACGCAAAGTCGTTGTGACTGGGTGTAATCCACCGACTTTTTGCCCACGACCTGCAAGTGTTACGTCGATACGCTCACTCGCCAAACGTGCTGTTAAAGCGGCTTGTTCGAGTTCAATTTTTTTTGCGTCGAGTTTTTCTTGAAACGCATCTTTGGCTTGATTGATAACTTGCCCCGCATCACGACGTTCTTCGTGCGGCAATGCGCCAAGTTCTTTCATTTGCGCGGTAAAAATGCCTTTTTTACCTAAATAATTTACGCGAATCGCGTCAAGGCTAGTTAAATCAGTTGTTTTTGCAAGCTCATCTAAGGCTTGCTTGAGAATATCATCTGTAGGAGTAGACACGATTTTATTTATTGGTTAATTTAAAAAGATGTAATTATATCATGCGCTTGCAGCTATCGAAAATCGTAGCGTGAGTTTATTTCAAACAGAAGTCGATTTAAACGCAATGATGTCGGGTAATTGTATGGCGACTCTTGAAAGAGTCCGTTTTGCAAGTTGGAAATACTGTCCAAGTTGAATCAAATGTGGAATTTCTTTGGGATTAAATACGAGTGACGCAATAATTTTAGTGATTTCAATCTCGCCATTTTCGTTTAATGCTTTTGAAACTGCTTGGGGTAAATCCATTGTAGATGGGTCGGCAATCGTCCGAATCGCTAAAAACGGTAGGGCATAATGTTGAGCCACTTCGGCAATCGCACCACTTTCCATATCGAGTGCAATCGCGCCCGTTTTTGTGAAAATATCTTGTTTCGCGCCAGCGGTTGAAACGATTTCATTGCTATTAAACAATGCACCTTTATACGCCGCGATTTCTGAATCTAAAACGTTTTTTGCGTGCTGATGCCACGTTGCATTTACAGACATTTCTAAGCTGTCGCTATTCAATAAACTATCGGCTAAAACTAAATCGCCCATTTTCAAATCGGGACTTAACGCAGCGGCGCAACCCCAGCTCATCAATTTTGTCGCGCCTTTTGAAACTGCTAATTCAGCGGCTTTACGCGCATTTTCTGCACCCGCGCCCGAATAAATCAAAATGATGTCGTCGGTCAAAAAGATGAATTTGCCGCGAATCATACTGCGTTCCCACAGCGCATTCGGGACAGTTTTTAGAGTGCTGAGTTCTTCAGAAAGGGCAACGATAATTCCAGTAATCACTTTTTATCCAATTCGTTACGATAGCGAGCCAATGCCCACAAAGGGAAAAATTTATCGTAACCATGATATTTCAAATAGAACACTTTTGGAAATCCTGGTGCGGTGAAACATTTGTCATTCCAAACACCGTCGGCTTGTTGCGTGCGTAAAATGAAATCACAACCCGCTTTAACTTCATGGCTTTTGCCTTCGCCCGCCGCGCATAATGCTAACACCGCCCACGCCGTTTGAAATGCGGTACTAAATTGATATTTGCCACTAAAACTCGTGTCGTGATAACTGTAATTATCTTCACCCCACCCGCCATCCGCGCGTTGGACGTTTTTTAAAAACGCCACGGCTTTCGTGTACATCGGGTCATTTTTTGGCAAATCAGTTTGTTCTAACGCCAGCAAAACTGACCACGTTCCGTAAATATAATTTGTTCCCCAACGTCCAAAAAATGAACCGTCAACTTCTTGTTCAGTTCTTAAATAAGCAATCGTGCGTTTTAACGGTTCGGCATATTCAGGATGATTTTTAGCCACTTTCGCCATCAACATCGCACAACGCGCACTCACATCAGAAGTCGGTGGATCAAGCAACGCGCCATGATCGGCAAATGGAATTTCGTTCAAATAATAGTAAGTATTATCAACGTCAAACGCACCATAACCGCCATTTTTCGATTGCATTTCCATAATCCAATGCGTTGCGGCGTGAATCGAATCGTCGTGTAATTTCGCGTTTTCAGATTCTGCCATGGCAAATGCCACAACCGCTGTGTCGTCAACGTCGGGATAATGCGGATTATTGAATTGAAACGCCCAACCGCCGCCGCCTTTGACATTCGGACGCGAAATGCGCCAATCGCCTGGTTCGTCAGTGAGTTGTTTCGATTTTAGCCAATCGTAAGCGCGATTCAAACTGCTACTGATTTTGGGTTGAATGGCTGTTTTTTGAATTTCTTCCAACGCCAACGCACTCAAACCTGTATCCCAAACGGGTGATAAACACGGTTGGCAATAAGCGTCTTTTTCGTTAATCACGAGTAATTTATCAACCGCTTTGCGAGCGGTGATAACTAATTCGTGATTTTTGTCATAACCCAATAACAACAACGATTCATACGCGCCAACCATCGCAGGCATAATCGCACCTAAACCGTCTTCGCCGTTCAACCGTTCGACAATCCAAACACGCGCTTTTTCAATCGCTAACTCATGGGCATTTTTTGGAATCAACGGGCGCGTCATGCGTCCTAATTTGTCTAAACCCAAAAAGAATTTATTGAGCATTGTGCGTTCAGGAAAATAATGCTGTTCTTCGTCTGGATGCGTCACGAATAGTTCAAGAATGCTGACGTTGTTGGGGTTTTTCGCCTTCGCTTTCAAGGTGCAAATAATAAACAACGGAATCATCACCGTGCGCGACCAATACGAAACTTTGTCCAAATGGAACGGAAACCATTTTGGAAACAGCATAATTTCAACAGGAATATACGGCACGCCTCGCCAAGGTAATTGTTCAAATGTCGCCAACGCAATGCGAGTAAAAACGTTTGCTTTCGCCGCACCGCCTTCGCTTAAAATCCATTCACGCAATTTTGTCATGTGTGGCGCGTGAATATCGTCGCCCGACATTTTCAGCGCGTAATACGCTTTCACGCTGCAACTCAAATCACCTTTTCCGCCCGTGAATAAAGGATAACTACCATCTTTGGATTGGCGCGAACGCAAATACACCGCGAGTTTTGCCTGCAATGGCTCATCAACATCGCCGACAAAGTGCATCATCATGACGTATTCAGCTGGCATCGTGCAGTCGGCTTCGAGTTCAAACACCCAATAACCGTCCGCGTGCTGTAGGCTCAATAATTTGTTCTGCGCCTGTTGAATGGCGTTGTCTAAATTGTAGGCTTTTGAGTGAATGGGCGTTGCCGAACTCGCGGGCGAATGTGAAACGTGGTCTTGAGATTCTTTAAACATGACAGTCGTCCTTGAAATCACGGTTTAGTTTGATAAGTCCAATCGGGTGAAACAAGTCCGCGACTGGCAAAGTTGAAAAGTTGAGTTAATAAATAATCACTGCGAACGCTTAAATTCGTGCTAATAATCGTGGCTTTCACGCTGTTGCGGGTAATTTTGGCTTGTTCAGAACGATTAAATTTCAAATTACTTTTGATTTTTCGCAACGTTAAAACCGCCATTCCCAACGCCCACAAACAAAATTTACGAATGCCCGTTTCGTGCGCGGGAATCAATAACGTGTAACGCAACGCATTGTGCAAATGCCCGTGCGCGACGCTGATTAAATGCTCTAAACCTTCGCTAAATGCTGCATCGTTGGTTTCAGGCGTTAAATTTTTCAAATCAAAACCCGTTTCAGTGAAAATATCTTGCGGCAACCAACACACGCCACGTTGCGCGTCGTCCCAAATGTCTTTCAAAATGTTAGTCATTTGCAAACCTTGACCAAACGAAACCGATAATTTCATCAATTCAGATTCACGCGCGGCGATTTCGGGCGAATAATGACAAAACAATTTCGCTAACATTTCACCGACACATCCCGCAACGTAATAACAATATCTATCCATATCAGCGAGCGTTTCCAAACCATCGTGCAAATTTTTCGCTTGAAAAATCGGCATTCCTTTCGCCATTGTTTCGACGCATTCGGAAAGGGCTTTAACTTGCACGGGATCAAAACTGTGCGTGATTTGAATGACTCGCGGAATAACGTGAATCAATTGATGTTCGGCTGGAATTGTTTGATTAGATAAAAGTGGCGCGAGTTCTAATGCGAAAATTTCGGATTGTTCGCCTGTTTTTACAACATTGATAAATTCATCGCAAAAATGTAGTTTTTGACGCGGTGAAAGTGACACTTCGTCTTCAATCGTATCGACAATGCGACATAATAAATACGCATTGGCAACCGCTGGAAATAAGGCTTTGGGAAGTTGTGGAATCGTTAATGCGAAAGTGCGAGAAACACCTTCAAGCAAAACAGCTTGAAATTGGTCATCGGACAAGTCGTGTAACGATTTTGAATTATCTAAAACGGCTTGAGTTTCGTTCGTCATTTTGGTGTGTGAAATCGAGGGGTTATGGTTTAAAAAAGTAAGTTTTATGTGCGTAATCATAGACTGTTTGTGGGGGATTTGCAAAATGATGTTGTTTTGTTGTGAATCGTAAAAATAGCAAATCTCAAAAATTGATTTACTGTAAAAACAGCAGGTTATTCGTTCAAATTAAGTGAGTACACGATAAAATTTGGCAAACGCTGGAGTACGGCTTAAAAAAAGGGTATTCTAACAAGATTGCAGGTAAGCGTATGAAAGCACACTATTTTTTATAACGCCCTGATTTTCAAGTTAGATTGCTTGTTGTTAAATTACGACAGTAACATCATTTATTATTTTTGGAGAGCAATTATGGGCGTTCCTTTACGTCAGCAGTTGGCGGTTGGCAGCTATTTAATTAAACAAAAACTCAAAGGCGTAAAAAAATATCCGCTCGTGTTGATGTTAGAGCCTTTATTTAAGTGTAATTTGGAATGTGCAGGCTGTGGAAAAATCGACTATCCCGATGAAATTTTAGACAAGCGTTTGACGTTTGAAGAATGTATGCAAGCCGTGGATGAATGCGGTGCGCCGATGGTTTCAATTCCTGGTGGCGAGCCACTCATTCATAAAGATATGCCGCGCATTGTTGAAGGTTTAATTGCGCGTAAAAAATTCGTTTATTTGTGTACGAATGCGTTGCTGTTGAAAAAACGCATTGATGATTACAAACCGTCACCTTATTTAACTTTTTCGATTCATTTAGACGGAATGCAAGCGCGTCACGATGCGTCCGTTTGCCAAGATGGTGTTTTTGACCGCGCTGTTGAAGCGATTAAATTAGCGTTAGATAAAGGTTTTCGCGTCAATATCAACTGCACACTTTTTCAAGGTGAAACTGCTCCAGAAGTCGCTGAATTCTTAGATTACGCGACTGAATTAGGCGTTGAAGGTATCACAATTGCGCCAGGTTTTAGCTACGAACACGCGCCAAAACAAGACGTTTTCATCAAAGGAAATGACGTAAAAGAATTATTTCGTGGCATTTTCAGAATCGGTAAAAACCGCAAATGGAAATTAAATCATTCATCGTTGTATTTAGACTTTTTAGCGGGTAATCAAGATTACAACTGCACACCGTGGGGTAATCCAACGCGCAACGTTTTCGGTTGGCAAAAACCGTGTTATTTGTTGGCTGACGAAGGCTATGCTGCAACATTCCAAGAATTGCTCGACACCACACCTTGGGACAATTACGGTAGTGTGAATAATCCGAAATGTGCGAGCTGTATGGCGCATTGCGGTTATGAAGCGACAGCGGTTGAAGATATGTTAAAACACCCTATCAAAGGTTTGATGACTTCACTTTTAGGTATTAAAACGGAGGGTGAAATGGTCAATACCGCAGCACCTGTTGTAACACCTGCTTCAACGTTGGCGGGTATTCCAATCAATGTCGAACACACAAAATAATTTCGCGGAGAACGTGATGCGATTAACAAAATTAGCTGTCGTCGCTTTTATATTCAATAGTTTGTTGGCAACATCAGTTTTCGCGCAAGAAGAAAGCGCGTCAGCGCGACAAATTATTGATAAATTTCAAACTGATTTAATTACTGTTATGAAAGACGGTAAAAAATTGGGTTATTCGGGACGTTACGACAAACTCGAACCTGCCGTGATAAATAGTCATGATTTGCCTAAAATTGCCCGAATTGTCGTAGGCAAAGAATGGGAGAAATTGAATGACGAACAACAAAAAAAATTGACGGATGTATTCAGCAAATTAAGCATCGCGTCTTACGCGCATAATTTCAAAGAATTTGGCGGCGAAACTTTTACCATTGATTCAGAAGAAGAAACAAAAATGGGCGGCGTGGTCATTCATTCACATTTGGATTTACCTGACGACAAGCCTGTTAAGTTTGATTATATGCTCAAAGAAAAAGGCGCGAGCTGGCGAATTATCAACATCATTGCCAATGGTGTGAGTGATTTGGCATTGAAACGATCAGAATATACCGCTATTTTGCAGCGCGATGGTTTCGATGCGCTAATTGCAAAAATTAACGAAAAAATTGATAACTACGCGAAACAATGAAGGTAAGAAAATGACTAAAAAAACTTTGGTAACTTTGATTTGTGGTGTTTTATTTATCGCTAACGCACAAGCAAAATCAAATGATCCTTACGAAAGTTTCAATCGTAAAATGTATAGCTTCAATGACAGCGTAGACACTTACGTTGCGTCACCTTTATCCAATAGTTATAAATTCATCACGCCACAATTAGTGCAAACTGGCGTGTTCAATTTTTTCAATAATTTGAAAGGCGTTAATGTTGTTTTGAACGATGTATTACAAGCAAAATTTTCGCAAAGTGCCGCTGATTTAGGACGTTTTACTTTGAATTCAACCGTTGGTTTAGGTGGTTTTATTGACGTTGCCAAACATATTGGACTTGAGCAAAGTGAAGAAGATTTTGATCAAACGCTTGCTGTTTGGGGCGTGCCGCAAGGTTCATATTTAGTATTGCCGTTTGTCGGGCCTAATACGGTTCGTGGTATGCCAGCGACTGCATTCGATGCGGCGACTAATCCCGCCAGTTATGCTAGTGCTATTACTTATTATATCAGTGCGCCCGTTCAATTTATGTCTGCTGTAAATGCGCGAGCAAACGCAGAGGGTTCGTTAAAATTCATCAACGAAGCAGCACTAGATAAATATGTTTTTACTCGCGAATCATTTTTGCAATGGCGCAAAAACTTAGAAAATGATGGCAAAGTCAGTTCAACAATTGATGATGACTTGATGCTCTCAGAAGAAAAAAGTGTGACAGGTTTAAATTTACGTTTGAATAATTATAAACAGTTTGAAATTGCAGCAAAATCGTTTGGTAGCGTTGCACAAAAATTTGACCTCGCAGCACAAAATTTTGAGCAAGCTACTCGAAAAATTGAACATTTAAAACATCGTTAAAAAGTTAGATAAAAAACCGTTCTTTGAGGAAACTCGAAGGGCGGTTTTTTTGTGCGTGTTATAATTGCCAAAATTATTACCTTATGAATTTAGGATTTATGAATCATTTTAATTACTGCGACAATCAACTTTTTGCCGAAAACGTAGCTGTTAAAACTATTGTCGAAAAACACGGCAGCCCTTGTTACATATATTCACGCGCAACATTAGAACGGCATTGGCACGCATTCAATGATGCTTTCGGTACGCAAGCTCATTTAATTTGTTATGCCGTCAAAGCCAACTCAAATTTAGGCGTTTTGAATGTGTTGGCGCGATTGGGTTCGGGATTCGATATTGTGTCAATTGGAGAATTACAACGTGTTTTAACCGCAGGTGGTGACGCAAAAAAAGTTGTATTTTCAGGGGTGGGAAAACGTGAAGACGAAATCCGTGCCGCTTTAACACTCGGAATTCGCTGCTTTAACATTGAAGTTTTCGACGAACTCGAACGCATTAACAAAATCGCGGGAGAATTGAACGTCATTGCGCCAGTTTCATTTCGCGTAAATCCTGATGTTGATGCCAAAACGCACCCGTATATTTCTACTGGTTTGAAAGAAAACAAATTTGGGATTGCGATTGAAGACGCTTTTGCCGCTTATCAGCACGCGGCATCGTTGCCAAATATCGAAATTGTGGGAATTGATTGCCACATTGGTTCGCAATTGACTGAAACTCGTCCATTTTTAGACGCGCTTGATAAAATTTTGTTATTGATTGAAAAACTGAAAACCGCTGGCATTACGTTAAAACATTTGGATTTGGGCGGTGGTTTGGGTATTCAATATCGTGATGAACAACCACCTGAACCCGCAGAATATATTGCAGCAATTTTGGCACGTTTGGGCGAAACCGATTTAGAAATTATGCTCGAACCAGGTCGTGCCATTGTTGGCAATGCGGGAATTTTGGTTACTCGTGTTGAATATCTCAAACCGACTGAACATAAAAACTTTGCCATTGTCGATGCGGCAATGAATGATTTAGTTCGTCCCGCGTTGTATGGCGCGTGGCAAGATATTGTGCCTGTTGATTTAGAAAGTGTTGCACCTAAAATAACGTGGGACATCGTTGGTCCTGTGTGTGAAACAGGAGATTTTTTAGGCAAAGAACGCGCATTAAAATTAACGGCAGGTGATTTACTTGCTGTGCGTTCGTCGGGGGCTTACGGTTTTACGATGAGTTCAAATTACAATTCACGTCCGCGTGTCGCTGAAATCATGGTTGATGGCACTGCAATTCACGTTGTTCGTGAACGCGAAACCTTGGCGCAATTGTGGCAAGGCGAATCAGTGTTGGCAAAAGCGAAGAATAATTCAGTTCTATCCCAACGTGACACGCGAGTTTTGTGGCATCCGTGTACGCAAATGCACGACCACGAAAACTTTCCGATTATTCCAATTAAATCAGGGCAGGGCGTTTGGCTCGAAGATTTTGATGGCAATCGTTATTTAGACGGAATTAGTTCGTGGTGGGTAAATTTATTTGGGCATTCTAATCCGACGATTAACGCCGCGCTGAAACACCAAATCGACACGCTGGAACACGTTATTTTTGCGGGTTTTACGCACGAAGCCGCCATTGAACTCGCTGAAAAATTAGTAACGATTACGCCTGCTGGATTGTCACGTTGTTTTTATGCCGATAACGGTTCAGCGGCCGTCGAAGTTGCGTTAAAAATGAGTTTTCATGCTTGGCAAAATCGCGGACAAACTCAAAAAACCAAATTTATAAACCTCGAAAATAGTTATCACGGTGAAACGTTGGGCGCGTTAGCGGTTGGTGATGTCGCGTTATACAAAAAAACTTACGCGCCATTGCTCATGGATGTAATCACGGTTGCCAGTCCTGATTGTTATTTCAGAGAAGACGAAAGTTGGGCGGATTATTCGACGCGCCAATTCGCCCATTTGGAAAAAATTTTAGAACAAAACTCGGATGAAGTTTGTGCGGTCATTATTGAACCGCTCGTGCAATGTGCAGGTGGAATGCGAATGTACGATGCGATTTATTTGAAATTGCTGCGAGCCGCGTGCGATAAGTACAACGTGCATTTAATCGCTGATGAAATTGCGGTTGGTTTTGGGCGAACAGGAACGCTGTTTGCCTGTGAACAAGCCGAAATTTCACCCGATTTTTTATGTTTATCGAAAGGGTTAACGGGCGGCTATTTACCGCTTTCAGCGGTTTTAACAACGGATGATATTTACGCGGCGTTTTATGACGATTATTCGAAACTCACCGCGTTTTTACATTCGCACAGCTACACGGGAAACGCCTTAGCGTGTCAGGCAGCATTAGCGACGTTGGGGATTTTTGAAACCCAAAATGTGTTGGCAAATAATCGTGTTTTAGCGGCGAAAATGTCCGAATTATCGCAACGGTTTTTGAATCACCCAAATGTCGCCGAAGTGCGTCAGACCGGCATGATTGTCGCCATCGAATTGGTCAAAAATAAACTTACCCGCGAACCCTATCCGTGGCAAGAACGACGTGGTTTGCAGATTCATCGTTATGCGTTGTCGAAAGGTGTGTTGTTGCGACCATTGGGCAACGTGATTTATTTCATGCCGCCGTATGTAATTACGCCCGACGAATTAACCTTGATGTTTGACGTGGCGTGGCAAGCCATCACGCAAAATCAATAATTTCGTTTTTTGGCGGCAAACCGTCACGCCTTGTTTATGCAACAGTGGGTGACGGTCACTTTTTGCACCGACCACTTCCTTCAAAATCCGTTGCACAAAATCCTGCGACGGCATTTTCAAACTCAAAAATTCAAACCATTGCCGTAAAATCAAACGTTGTTCTGTTGGCGAATACGTTACTAATTTCGGAATGTTTAGCGTTTTATCATCGACATTAAAAACCGTTTCAAATTCCGTTTGAGCCATTTTTGAAATCAGCATTTCCGCTTCTGCACAATGCGTCGCAGTTCGCGCCACGGTTTTATCAAGCGATTGCCAACGTTGTTTTAGTTGCGGAATAATTTCTTGGCGCAAAAAGTTTCGGTCATAAATT
>SESD01001671.1_pt1 | contig 11943 bp, 17 predicted proteins | sample 3171411 | NCBI WGS metagenome assembly SESD01 (sample SAMN06051880, study PRJNA518727) | freshwater metagenome | biome: subpolar coniferous forest; feature: holomictic lake; material: water; isolation source: holomictic Lake 442, 16.5 m depth | place: Canada: near Kenora, Ontario | collected...
GAAGATAATGATCCCGCTTCATATCCCCCTCGCCTTTGAGAATCGATTGGATCACTTCGGTAGCCAATGGGAAAGACCACTTGCTCGAATCCCGCAATTTTCCATCTTTGCTCAGGATTCCTCCCCAAGAATAGAGATGAGCAAGAAATCGATCTTGGTCAAAAAAAGGAGCCGCCACAATCGCGTGGTATTTTTCAGCCAGAGGAATGGTCCAGTTCCGGTAGTCCTCCGCATTCCGTTTGGCACCATGGAAAACGAAAAAGATCGGTCCGTTAGAAAATCCCTTCGGTTTATAGGTGTAGACCTGAATCGCCCGCTCCCCCTCCCCAACCGTCAGCTCCCCTTTCCCTTCGGGCATACCCATCGGTGTGCCAGCTTCCAGTCGAAGGACTAGAAAAAGCGCTAGGCCAAAAACGATTAGTTTTTTCATTAGCTAGGAAATACGCTCCACGGGTTCGAGTAGGTTTTTCTGGAGCGTCTCCGCACTGACCTCACCCTCCCACCGACTAATCACAATCGCGGCAACCCCATTGCCAATAAAGTTAGTCAAAGCACGACACTCGCTCATAAAACGGTCAATTCCCACCAAGAGCGCTAGGGAAGCCAGCGGAATTCCAGGCACCGCCTCAAGAGTCGCGGCCAAGGTAACAAAACCTGCGCCCGTCACCCCACTCGCCCCCTTGGATGTGATCATCGCTACGGCCAGCAGAGCCAGTTGATGTTTCAAATCCATTGGGGTGTTAGTGGCTTGCGCAAGAAAAACCGCCGCCATCGTCATGTAAATATTCGTCCCATCGAGATTGAAGCTATAGCCCGCGGGTATGACCAGGCCAACGGTGGACTTTGCACAACCCAGTTTCTCCATTTTCTTCATAATCCGAGGTAAGGCCGTCTCCGAAGAACTCGTCCCAAGCACGAGGAGAAGCTCATCTTTAATATAGAGAAGGTACCGAAAGATCGAAACCCCTGCGAAGCGGAGAATAAGGCCAAGAACCACCACCACAAAAAATCCAGCGGTCAGATAAAATCCCGCCATCAAGGCGAAGAGCTTATTCAAAGAAGCCAGCCCGTAGTTGCCCACGGTATATCCCATCGCCCCAAAGGCGCCAAGCGGCGCAAATTTAACCACAATCCCCATCACTCCAAAAAATAGTTTAGACGCCTCCTCCACCACACGAAGAACCGCTTGTCCCTTACAAGGAAGCAAGGTGATCGAAAAAGAGGTCAGGATGGCAATGAAGAGAACTTGCAGCAGATCGCCCGAAGTAAAAGCACCAAGAAAACTTGTAGGAATAATGTTCATCAAGAAATCTGTAGGACCACTGGCGTGAGCTTTGCTCAGATAAGATTGCGCCACCTGCGGATCAAGTGTGGTGACATCCAGGTTAAAGCCCACCCCTGGCTTCAGCATATTGACGACGACCAACCCGATGAGCAGAGCCAGCGATGACACCACTTCAAAGTAGAGGAGTGTTTTCCATCCCGTCCGTCCTAGTCGCTTCAGGTCTCCCATCGAAGCGATGCCATGGACTACGGTGCAAAAAATGATCGGGGCGATCATCATTTTCACTAATTTAATAAAGCCATCCCCTAAGGGCTTGAGCGATGTTCCGAATTGCGGGAAAAAATAACCAACGAGAATACCCAGCCCTACCGCTAACAAGACCTGAACATAGAGAATGCCGTACCAAGGCGTCCTCTGGTTGATTGGAGGGGCAGGATTCATACGACGATTTTAATCTTCCTCGCCTGCGAAGAGGAGCCTAATCCCCCGATGAACATTTTCCGCACCCTGGACCTTTTCCCCCACCCTTACCAAAAAGTTTTTTTACTAAATAAATCACCGCACCCAAGACGATCAATCCCACTGCAACGATCTGCGCCTTCTCGCCCATCTAAGAAAATCCTAACGCTCTTCCCACTCCCTGCACCAGCCATGCCGCCAGATAAGCTAAGCCCGTCATATAAAGGAGCATGAAGACGGGCCATTTCCATCCTCCCGTCTCTCGTTTGGCTACAGCCACTGTACTCAAACACTGCAGGGCATAGACATAGAAAACCAAAAGAGCCAGGCAGGTCAATGGAGTGTAAATCAACGCTCCATCAGGCCATGTTGCCGAGCGCATCGCCGTGACTAACCCCTCCTCCTCTCCCCCCACATGATAAACAATCGACATGGTGCTGACGAAAACCTCGCGTGCCGCTAAAGAGGCCACCAATCCAATACCAATCCGCCAATCAAACCCCAGCGGTCGCAGGATTGGTTCAAGCCCATGCCCCATTTGTCCCGCAAAGCTTCCCGCCAACTTTTCCGTGGGATCGTCAGAAGTATTTGGAAAGCTTGAAAGAAACCAGAGAACAATAGAAAGAGCCAGAATTACCGTACCCGCCCGACGAAGGAAAATGATGGCCCGTTCCCACATCCGTAGGCTGACAGTTTGGAACGAGGGCATTCGGTACGGCGGTAATTCTAAAATGAGTGGAGGGGAGCCACCCCCGAGAAGTTTCTTGCGAAAGAGCCAAGCGAGAATGAAAGCGGTTCCTGTCCCTAGGACATACAGACCAAGCATTGCCGCCGCTTTTCCCCAGACAGGGACTAAGGCTACCGGCACCGCCGCCGCCAGCAGAGTGGTGTAGACAGGGATGCGAGCCGAACAGCTCATCAAAGGAGCCACCAAAATTGTGGTCAGTCGGTCTTTGGGATCTTCCACCGTGCGGGTTGCCATGATTCCTGGAATGGCGCAGGCATAAGAACTCAAGAGCGGAATGAATGACTTTCCACTCAACCCCACCCGATGCATCACCCGATCCAGAAGAAAGGCGGCCCGTGCCAGATATCCCGAATCCTCCAGCAACCCAAGAAAGAAAAAAAGAATCAGAATTTGAGGAAGGAAAATAACCACCCCGCCTACCCCAGCCAAGATTCCATCGATCAACAGATCGCGGAACAATCCTGCGGGAAGTGCGTTCTGGATCGCTCCTCCTGTCCAGGCAAAGGCGCCATCAATCCAACCCATCGGATAGGCCGCAATGGAAAAAATGGACATAAAAAGTGTCAGCATCATTCCAACTAAGACGATCCAGCCCGCCACCGGATGCAAGACCACCGCATCAATCCAATCCGTCCAAGTCCCACCTAGTTTTCCACTTCCGATCCCCGCTTCCCCGAGCATTTTGCGCACATACTCATAGCGCGCGTGCACCACCGAAGCCGACCAGTCGTACGCCTCCTTACTAAATCTTTCGCGCCACGCCGTCGCCAACTTCCTCGCTCCATCGGGCCCTACGTTTGACCCCGCTAAAAGTTCGAGCGCTTTCCCTTCCGCTCGCAGTTCGCTCGGTTCACTTTGCCGCCAAGCCGAGGCAATCTGCCCTACCGCCACCGCCAGCGTTGGAGGCATCGTCCACTGTCGTGGGCCAGGTTTGAGAAGCCGCTGGCCAAGCGCGGCCCGTAGTTCCACCAGCCCTTTACCCCGATGAGCTTGGGTCGGAATGAAGGAGACCCCGAGCTTCTCACTCAGCTGGTCAGGATGCAGACGGATCCCCCGCGCCTCGGCCACGTCCACCATGTTCAGTGCCACTAAAACAGGTAAACCCAACTCCATCACCTGCGTTACTAGGAAAAGATTTCGCTCTAGATTGCTGGCATCAACCACGCAAAGCACCGCGTCTGGTTTCGGTAGACCAGCAGATTCCCCCCGTAAAACTTTCACTGCGATCTCTTCGTCAGGAGAGCGAGCCGCCATGCTGTACATCCCAGGGAGATCAATTAGTTCGACCGCCTCCCCATGCAAGGTAAATGCGGTGCCGGTGTGCTTTTCTACCGTGACCCCTGGGTAGTTGCCCACGCGCTGACGCAGCCCCGTCAAAGCATTAAAGAGGGTACTTTTTCCCGCATTTGGATTTCCGACAACGGCGATCCAACGTTTCGGCGAATCTTGGCTCATCGGAAAGACGGGGAAACTTCCCCGCGCATTGGGTGGTTCAGGACTTTCCGTCCACGTGTTCGACCAAGATCTGCTTGGCCAAGCGGGCGCTTAAGGCCACTCGGGTACCACAAACCCAGCAAACCAGATCAGCCCCGCCTCGAATTTTGGTGACCAAGGCATTTTCACAAAAACCCATCTCGCGCAACCGTTGGCAAGTGGTCGGAGCGCAGTTCAGATGCCTCACCCGCACCTCATCCCCAGAGACCACTTGAGTCAGATCCAAGGAATCTCCCTCCGTGCGGTTTTTCGACGTCTCCATAGGGAAACTTTGCCTTGTTGGGACCGAGTTGCAAGTACGCACAAAATCGTCGAAGGTCCCACCGCTAGACGCACCAACGATAAAGCATCAGGTAAACCAGCACCCCCGTGACTGAGACATACATCCAGACGGGCCAGACCCAAGGGGTCAACTTCTTGTGCTTCTCAAACTGACCCGTGGCCGCAAACCAAACCACCGCCAAAATAAACGGCAAATTAACCACCGCCAAAATAGTGTGGGGGATGAGGATAAAGAAGTAGAGCACCCTCACCCATCCCTGCATCGGAAACAACTTCGGCCCTACCGTGAATTTATGCAAAAGATAAGAGGCTAAGAAAACCGAAGAGACGCAAAAGGCGGTCACCATGATTTTTTTATGGGCCTCCTTATTTCCGCGTTTGATCTGGATCCAACCCGCCAGCAGAAGCGCCGCCGTCAACGAATTGAGAATCGCGTTGAGCAAGGGTAGGTCATGCAAAGTCATTTGGAGGGCACCTCTCGGCTCTCCCGCATCAGGTCTCCGAGATCGGGCAAAACCCGCGCGAGAAGATCCGCATCGGTTCCGTTGTAATACCCACGAACTCGACCCTGCCCATCCACCATGGCGATCTTCGTGCTGTGAAGCATTTTCCCGTTTTGCGCAACAGTCTCAGGTGGATTTTCTTCCACCGCCAATTTAAATCCCTCACGAGCGATTCGATAAATCTCAGGCAAAGGCCCCGTAAGAAACCACCAGTTTTTTCCTGCCCCATACTTCTGGGCGTAGACCCTCAAGCGTTCTGGGGTATCAACCGCAGGATCCACCGTAATCGAAACCACTCGAACTTTTCCTTTAGTTCGGCCTACGGCTTGAGCCAGCTCTGCCAACCGACTACTCAGGACAGGGCACGGCCCGGGACAAGAGGAGAAAAAGAAGGCAGCAAACCAGATCTCGCCTTGGCAATCGGCTAAGGTACGCGGTTGGCCATCTCGTTCGATCAATCGGAAATCAGGAATCTGCCCGTAGATGGGCAAGGCCCGCACCTCCTGCCGTTCAGAGGATATCCAGATTTCCCTTACCCCAGCGGCAATCACCGCCATCAGCCCCACCACCAGAAGAGCCCAGACAAACGCTGTAAGTTGTCGATTGGCAGGCTGAGGTCCCGGCGACGCCGGCACCGGCAAGGTCACGAACGCCGACTAACCTGCAGGGCGCAGGCCATAACCAGCAGAAGGGTCGACGCAATCACGATCGAAAAGTCGTGCGATAGATCGAGAGGCAAAGGCATCCCTGGCCGAGTGGCCAGAAGACCTGCCAAAGCATCATGCCCATAGCTGAGAGGATTAAACCGCATCAGCGTCCGAATCCACTCGGCCGCACCACTGGCGGGGAAAAGCGCCCCGCTGAGGAACCAGAGAGGAACAAAGAATAAATTAATCAAAGCGTGAAAGCCTTGGGTGGAGTCCATCGGCCATGCGAAGAGAAATCCCAGCGCAGTCAGGCCAACCGCAAGCAGGGCAATCATCGCCACCAGGTACATCAGAACCCGCGCGTCGGGATGGTAATCAGTATAGGGAGCAATTAAGACGACGATCAGGGCTTGGAAAACAGCCAAAAGAGTTCCTCCGATCAATTTGCCAAAAAGAATCGCGGACCGCCCATCGGGCGCCACCAGCACTCCCTGCAAAAATCCCTCTCGCCGATCTTCAATTACCGAGACCGTTGAAAAAATCGCCGTAAAAAGAATGATCAGCAAAACGATACCTGGGAAAAAGTAGGTCAGGTAGTCCGCTCGTTCCCGAATCCCCGATGAGGCCAACGACCGACCGACCCCAGAACCCAGAAGAAACCAAAAGATGACTGGGGTCGCCAAAGCACCGATGACTCGGTTTTTTTGACGCAGAAACCGCACGATCTCGCGCAGAGCGAGGCTGGAGGAGGCTTGCATAATCATAGGTTAAATCTCCCCTGGGGTGGACGACCAGAGTCGCCCAGTTTTTTGTAGGAATAGATCCTCAAGGGTGGGCCGACAAAGAGTCACCGAAGTGGCTTCCTTGCTGTACTCCCGCCAAAGTCGAATAGCCAAGGGAGCGGCCAGCCCACGAAGAGGAACCACCTTCACCGCGGCGGGTTCCACCGTGACTTCAATCTCCCCTTCCTTGCGAATGCGGGCGGCCAGTTTTTTAGGCTGGTAGGTACCGATACGAACATACTCCTTGCCCAACGAGGAGCGCAGTTCTGAAACCTTCCCTGAAGCCACAGAGTGACCTTGATCCAAGAGCAGAATTTCATCGGCGGGCTCCGCTTCTTCCAAAAGATGGGTGGTGAAAAGTACGCTCAATTTTCGAGAGTTACGGATACCCGAAATAATGCTCCAAAGCTCTGAGCGAATTGCCGGATCCAATCCTGTAGTCGGCTCATCCATCAGAAGAATGCTCGGGCGGGTCAGGAGTACTTTGGCAATCTCCACCCGCCGACGGAGTCCGCCCGAAAGACTTTCCACCATCTCCCCTCCCCGATTTTCAACGCCAAGCGCTTCCAGATTCTTGTTGATCCGCTTTTCCAGATCGTAGGTCTCGAGACCATAGAGGTTGCCGTGGTAACGAAGATTTTCGCGAACGGTCAGTTTCATGTCCACCGCTGGATTTTGAAAAAGAACCCCGATCTTGCGCCGCACGGGAGTAGGAAAGTGGCGTAGGCTACGACCCGCGACAGAGATTTCCCCGTCTTGCAAAGCAAAGATGGTTGAGATGAGTTTAAAGAGAGTCGTCTTACCACTGCCATTAGGCCCGAGGACGCAGAACATCCCCCCCTCTTCCAAACGAAGATCGATATTTTCTAAAACGCGCTTGCGTCCATAGGAGTACCCAACCCCGTCCGCCTGAACCGCACATAACGATGAGTCAGCCATGAACTTAGAAATTGGGGAGAAAATTCTATTGGGTCAAGCCGTCTCCCATGGCTTGACCAAGAAAAATGGAAGTAACTTAGGACGCCCGCGAGTAGGGCGCCCCATTTCCGATAGGGGCTTGCAGACGAACCGGAACGCCTTGTTGTTGAAGATAACCTTCAATTTGGGTGAGAGAACGAGTGGGCAGAGGCTTGGAGGCTCGAGAGGTACAAAGGGAAAGCTCACACTGATGGGCGATTTCTCCCGCATCCATTCCCTTAGACTTGGCGTGCTCAACCGATAGGAGCAACCGGCTTTTCCAGTAGTTCATCCGGTTATCCGCACACACCTGGTGTTCCTCATCGATGACCGCTTGGGCAAAACCCCATATCTCACGCTGAAGATCCTCAGCAAGGCGAGTGGCATGGACGCCAGGTGGATGATGATGAATACGCGAAATCATGAGCAGGAGGGAAACAATCATCCTTTCTTACGGTAAAGTCAATAATTAATATTACGCCTTATAATAATAAAATATTTCACAAGTATCTGGTTTGGAGGGCTTTCCAGTACAAACAAAAAGCGTGGGTGATCAAACCCACGCTTCTTGCCAAACACTAGGAGATGTAAACGAATCTGTAGTAATAGACAGGCAAAGGGGCAAAACGTTCAAACTATTTTCAGCAATCTCTACCCCCAACCAACCCCTTGGGTACGCCGCCTAATCTACCGAAGAAATTTGAGAAGAAGAAAACCCCCGATAAGGAGCAGCAAAAGGATGCCCAAGATGACTTCGAGATAACGGTCGATTTTAGGGCGAATGGCAGGTCCATATCGGCGCAAAAGTTCAGCCTCCAGAAAAAATCTCATCGCTCGGGAAATAACCGAGGCGATCGAAAAGGTCACCAAGTTCATCCCAGTTGCTCCAGCGGTGATCGTGATCAACTTGTAAGGGACCGGCGTCATTCCCTTAATCAAGACGATCCACCCTCCGTAAGTATTAAAGATATTCCGAAAAGCCTCAAACTGGGTCTGTAAATGGTAAAAGGCGATAATCGGCGCTCCCACCGAATCATAAAGAAAATGTCCGATGCCGTATCCTGCCCAACCCCCAAGCACCGAGGCCCCCGTACAAGCCAGTGCGTAAGTCCACGCCCTCGAGGGATTAGCCAAAACCATCGGAATCAGTAAAACATCCGGAGGAATAGGAAATATCGAAGATTCCAAAAAAGAAATAACCACAAGAGCGGGAAGCGCATAAGGAGTCGCCGCCCAGTGCAACGTCCAAGCGTACATTTTGCGAATCGGATTGGTGTGGCCTTGAGGATTTTCCATCGGGCTCTTCTGCCCTTTAAGCTCCACCACCACTTTGCCCACTCGCAACCGTTGGATCCTGTTCCGCAAAACAAAGAGCAGAAATCCCCCAATCGCCAGCGCCGCCAACCCCACTACTCCGTTCGTAGAAATCGCCCCCCTCGCCCCCAATACTCCCGCTAAAACCAAAATGGCAAGGGAAAGAACAGTCGAGAAAATCATCGTGGGGTGGAAAAAGAATACTCAACTACTTCAGCAACTCTTCAATCTGCGATTCTTTCAGCGACATGGGATGCCCCACTATCGATTTCTCATTGAGAGCTAAAAGATCCGAACCCATCGGTACCGTCGAAACCGTCATAGGTACAATCGCGAAGAACATCCTCATCCGCAAATTATCACTCTCCCATCCAACCCATGGCAAGCCTTGCCGAAGCTAGGCCCCAACCGAAAAATGAGCTGGTACCGCCACACTCGCCTCCCAATCATTCCCACGAAAGGGCACCTTCACACGCTCTGCATGCAAAAACATACCCTGTTGCCCCGTGCTTTTCGTAAAGATCCTGTTCTTTTCAAAATCTCCATACGTCCGATCCCCCACAATCGGTAGATTCCTCTGCGAACACTGAATCCGCAGTTGATGCGTCCGCCCAGTCTTTGGCTCCAACTCCAATAAACTCATCGGGCCACAAGGCCCCTTCCCCCGCGCCCTTTCCTTCATCACCGCTTCCGCCAAAACCCCCTGACCCATCCTCGCCCGCGCCCGACCCCGATCCTTCATCACCTCCATTCGATCCTTCCACACCTCACTCGCCCGAGGCGCCCAGCCGAAAACCAAGGCCACATACCGTTTCTTAATTTGGTGCTGGGCAAAAGAGTACTGCACCTCCGCCGCCGTCTGCTCCTCATCCGCCACCAAAATCACCCCTGACGTCCCCGCATCCAACCGATGTAATAACCACACCTTCCCCCCTCCCTTGTCCGGCGGCAAATGATACGCCTCATCCTTTAAAGAATAACTGCAGGTCAACAAAGCCTTCGCATCCCGACTCCCCTCCTTCGGTTGCGAACGCACCCCCTCCGGCTTAGCCAAGGCGTAAAGCCCCGCCGGCCCCACCCCCACCACCGTCACCCCAGACCCTAACGGCCAATCCTTTTTAAAATCAATCGCCACGCGTTCCATTCTCCAATCTTTTGGCCTGAAAAAATTCTTTTAGCAAATCCCGACACTCCTCCGCCCTCACCCCGCCCGTCACTTCACACTGATGATTCATCCCCGCAAACTGCAATAAGTTCATCGCCCCACCTGCCGCACCCATCCGCGGATCCGTCGCCCCATAAACCACCCGCTTTACCCTCGACAATACCAGTGCCCCCGCACACATCGGACACGGCTCCTTTGTCACATAAACCGTTGCCTCAGTTAATCGCCAACCGTCCAACTCGCCCGCCGCCGCCGTCACCGCCAACATCTCCGCATGAGCCGTCGCATCCTTCAACTCCTCCACCTGATTATGGGCCCTCGTCACAATCTTTCCCTCCACCACCAGCACCGCCCCCACCGGCACCTCCCCTTTGGCCACCGCCTTACGAGCTTGGCGTAAGGCCTCTTCCATGAAATGTTCATCACTCACCCCAACACTCTGATGAATCCCGACCTCCTGCAAAAGATCAAATCACCCGCCCACGCCTGGCTCCCAGGGCCCCGTACCCTCCTCCGCCTCACTGGCGCCGACCGCCTCCGCTTCCTCAACGGCCAAGTTACCCAAGACGTAAAGAAACTCCTCCCAGGCTATGCCGTCCGCTCCGCCATCATCACCTCCAAAGGACGACTCGAAGCCGATCTCCACATCGCCGCCACATCCGACTCCCTCCTCATCGAAACCGATTTCACCCTCCGCCAATCCCTCCACACCCGACTTGAAAAGTTTATCGTCGCCGACGACGTCACCATCGAGGACATCTCCCTCTCCTACAACTTGGCTCATTTTCTATCCCTCTCCTCACCACCCACCGATGCGCCAAGAGATTTTCTTTTCTTCCAATCTCCCCGCTTTCGTGAACCCGGCCTCGACCTGTGGATTCCCTCCAACTCCCCCTACCAACCCGCCTCCTCTCCCCTGCCCGAATGGGAACCACTCCGCATCGCCCGCGGACTTCCCCTTTGGGGCATCGACGTCGGACCCGACACCCTCCCCCCCGAAGCCGGCTTCGAATCCGATGCCATTAGCTCCACCAAAGGCTGCTACATCGGCCAAGAAGTCATCTCCCGCCTCCGTAGCGTCGGCCACGTCAACCGCCACCTCTGTGTCTTGGCGACAGCCAACCCTCCGAAGCTCCGCCCGGACGCGCGAGCGGAAGGGATTCGGAGCGAAGGAGGGTCGCTACCCCCTTCCACCTGCCCCAGTTTTTCTCTACCCGCTCCCGGCACCTCCGCCGACGGCAAAGCCATAGGTACCCTCACCAGCCTCACTCCCGTAGACGACCACGCTTTCGCTCTCGCCATGATCAAGCGGGACTACGCCACAGCGGGAAATTCAGTATTGGCCGGCGGAGCAACTTGGACCATCCTTCGACATGCTTAAATCTATCGTCTCAACAAAGATTATCGCTCCCTTCACCTTTGCCCTTCTTTTCGCTTTTGCCGCGCGCGCGGCGGAAACCAACACCCCCACCCCAAAGGAAACCACCGACATGAAACCCACCCTCGTTGAAGAAGATATCGTCACCCTAACCACACCTGATGGCATCATTGTCATCAAGCTCGATACCGTCAAATGCCCCAAACACTCCGAAAATTTTAAAAAACTCGTCAAAGACGGATTTTACGACGGCACCACCTTTCACCGCGTCATCCCAGGATTCATGATCCAAGGTGGCGATCCCAAAAGTAAAAATGCCGACGATCGTGGCTCCCACGGCACTGGCGGCCCTGGTTACACCATCCCCGCGGAAATCGGCAATAAGCACAAGCGGGGCACCGTCTCCGCCGCCCGACTCGGCGATGAAGGCAATCCCAAACGTGATTCCAGCGGCAGTCAGTTCTTTATCTGCGTCACCGAAACCGCTTTCCTCGACGGTCAGTACTCCGCCTTCGGCGAAGTCATCGAAGGGATGGACGTAGCCGATAAGATCGTCGCCAAACCGCGGGACCCACGGGACAACCCCAAAACCCCCGTCACCATTCAGGCCAAACTCGGTCGCCCGAAAAACTAACCCTTTCGGACAACAAAAAACCCAGCCTCGTATTTATCGAGGCTGGGTTTTTATTTTTCGAAAAGTTACTTCTTATCGGAGGGGGTGACGTTGTTGGTGCTTTTCTTTTTTGCACCACTATCGTTGTCTCCACAGCTACCACAGCCTTCACCAGCCATAGTCGCAGACGCCAAACCAACTACCAACCCCAACACAGCAAGACGAATCATTGATTTAATCATGATCGAAAGTTAGAAAGCATTCGCCATGAACGCAAGTCAGCTCGCGTTTATCTTTTTTAAAACATTACCCAACA
>SESD01001676.1_pt1 | contig 11927 bp, 10 predicted proteins | sample 3171411 | NCBI WGS metagenome assembly SESD01 (sample SAMN06051880, study PRJNA518727) | freshwater metagenome | biome: subpolar coniferous forest; feature: holomictic lake; material: water; isolation source: holomictic Lake 442, 16.5 m depth | place: Canada: near Kenora, Ontario | collected...
GCGTGACTGGTACCAAATCAAGCAGTACCGGCTTGGCGTAGATGGCCAGTGCCCGGATTGCGGCGCGGTCCTGGCTGGACGCTTCGGCGCACGCGGTGGCAACTTTGGTCGCAACAGAATTCCGATAGCGATTGGCACGGCCTGGTAGCTGGCGGCGCATTTCGGGTGCCCACAGTAAGATACCGGCTGTGATGGATGATCAAATCTTGAAGCTATCGACGTGACTTGGAGCTATCCGCTGGCAAGGAGTCGGCCCGAGTCACAGCGCATGTCGATGCCAGCGCTGCTGATGACAGCGCTGATGCATCTTGCATTGCTGTGGTTGGTGCTGCAGTCGGCCCCGGTGGTGCAGACGGTACGCTCTGTTGTGCACTATCTGGCACCGATCACCCTGCTGAAGGAAAAGCCATCAATTGCACCCCCGCCCAAGCGCATCAGCGTGCCACAACCGCTGCCCGTGCGCCCCTTGAAAGCGTTGCCCGAGCCGGTCCTGCCGGTGCCAGTGGTGACGGCTCCCAAGGCGATAGAACTGGCGCCCGAAAAACCAGTGGCGCCGAAGTTGCAGCCGGTGCTGCCAACGCCGGTAGAGCCGGTTGCGCTTCCTGTTCCACAGGAACTTGTGGTGCCGCAAACTCCGGCGCCAGTCCCACTGCCCGTGCCACCGAAACCGAAACCGGAGCCCGTCCCAATTCCAGTTCCAGTTCCGATCCCCGTTCCGGAGCCTTTGCCGGAGCCAGCGCCAGCACCAACGCCCACACCAACGCCTACACCAGCGCCGGTAGCTGTGCCAGCGCCAGTACCAGCAGCAACGCCGGCACCGGCAGCGCCAGTCGCACCGACACCAGCAGCAGTTGCGGTTCCTGTGGCTGCACCTGCGCCAACCGCCGCACCACCTCGGCCTGCGGCCATCACGCCGGTGGAGCAGGCACCGGCGGCGCCGCAGCCTTCTCGACCTGCTGGTGGTCAGGCTGCCACTGGCGCGGTCAAGCCGCTCACTGGCCTGTACCCGAATATGTACAACCCGTCGCGCCAGCGCAGTCTGTCGGAACTGGCCAACGAGCAACTCAATGGCGGGCGGCGGCGCGACCCGTTGGCAGAGGGTGTTGGCGCGGCGGAAATTCCGGATTGCATCGGTCCTAACAGTGGCGGCAGTTTGTTTGGTCTGGTGACCATCCCGATTGCAGCAGCTACGGGAAAGTGCAAGTTGTCAAAATAGATCCGCCGCAAGCACGCTACCCATTCATTCATTCATTTTCCAAAGCAAACCAGGAAAGCATCATGTCCCAACGACTTCCCATCACACGACGCAGCGCTGCGGCCTGGCTGCTTTCATTGGCGCTGGCATGGTGCAGTGCCGGCTTGGCACAGGCGCAGCCAAGCGCGGCGCCGGTTACGCCTGCCGCTTCAGCGGTGACCGCGGCGCCGGCCAATGACGTCGCCGCCATTACGCCGCCTGGGGCGCAGACTGCAGGCAATCCGTATGGTCTGCGCGCGGTCTGGGAGCAAGGCGATCTGATTTCAAGATCAACGCTGCTGATCCTGGCTGTCATGTCCTTGCTGAGCTGGTACTTCATCATCGCCAAGCTGCTGGCGCAGCGAAGTTTGAACGCGCAGGCGCTGGCAGCCAGGAGAGCCATCGCCAGCACTGATTCAATGCGGCGGCGCGCTGAAATGATGGATAAGGCCAGTGCGTTTCGTTCCATCATGGATTCGGCGACGGATGCGGCGCGTCGGCACGCCAGCCTGGCCGGGCAGGTCGACATGAACTCGTGGCTCAGCCAGGACATCGTGCGCTCGGTGGGGACCCTGCAAATGCGTTCGCAGGAAGGCTTGTCGGTGCTGGCTACGGTCGGCTCGACAGCGCCATTCGTCGGCTTGTTTGGCACCGTCTGGGGTATTTACAACGCACTGGTGACGATTGGCATCTCGGGCCAGGCCTCCATCGACAAAGTGGCAGGGCCGGTGGGCGAGGCACTGATCATGACGGCGCTGGGTCTGGCGGTGGCAGTGCCCGCGGTGCTGGGCTACAACTGGCTGGTGCGGCGTAACCGGGTGCTGCTGCACGCCGTCAAGGGTTTTGGTTCCGAGTTGCACACGCTGCTGCTGGTGGAAATTGACAAGCGCCAGCGCGCTGCAGTGGGCACCAGGGAAGAGTAGGCCATGGCCATCAGTTACACAGAGGCTGACGACGATGACGATGTTGTGTTGTCCGAAATCAACACCACACCGCTGGTCGATGTGATGCTGGTGCTGTTGATTATTTTTTTAATCACCATCCCGGTCATCAACACGTCGGTCGCGGTGCGTTTGCCCAAGGAAGCCAACCAGCTGCGCCAAAGCCAACCCGAGACGGTCGTCATCTCGGTCGACGCAAAAGGCGGCACCTACTGGTTTGATGCCCGCCTGGCCGACCCGCAAGGCCTGCAGGAAAAGCTCAAGATGATTGCCACGCGCACACCACAACCCGAAGTGCATATCCGGGGCGATGCCCGCTCTGACTATGAAGCGGTGGCCCGCGTGCTGTATGCCTGTCAACAGGCCGGCATCACGCGCGTCGGCTTTGTCACCGAGCCTCCGGCAAATCGCTGAGGTCAGACCATGGCAATTGACTTTGACGATGGCCTGGACTCCGGTGACCCCGAGGTCACTGCGGGCATGAACATCACCCCGTTGATCGATGTGTTGCTGGTGCTGCTGGTGATGCTCATCATCACCATTCCGATCCAGTTGCATTCAGTCAATATGGAAATGCCCGGCGGATTGCCACCCCCGACAGCGACCGAACCGCTGGTGGTCAGAATCGAGGTGACAGCGCAAAACCAGTTGCTTTGGAATGGTGAGGTGTTGCTGAGCCGCGTCGTGCTGGCCCAGCGACTGCAAGCCGCTGCCCAGCTGCGAGTGCAACCCGAGATCCACATCCGGCCTCATCGCAATGCCAAGTACGACACGGTAGCGGCGGTGCTGACTGCAGCGCAGCAGCAGGGCCTGCAAAAAATTGGCGTGGTTGGTTTGGACGAATACGCCCGTTAAGGCGTCGACGGGATCGCAATTAAACCGTCAGCTGCCAGTCTGAGTACGCGGTCAGCCCGCACTGCCGCCGCCTGCGAGTGGGTCACCAGCACCAGCGAAGCACCGTGCTGGCGCGTTTGCTCAATCAGCGCGTCCATCACTTTGGCGGCGGTGCCGGGGTCGAGGTTGCCGGTTGGCTCGTCGGCCAGCAGCAGACTGGGGCGATGGACCAGGGCGCGCGCAATCGCCACCCGCTGCAACTGACCACCGGAGAGTTGTTGTGGCAGGCGTTGACCGAGCCCGGCCAGGCCGACGGCTTCCAGCATGGCCTGCACGCGCAGTTCGTCATGCTGACCCAAAAGCAGCAAAGGCAGCGCCACATTCTGTGCCACGTCCAGGTGCGGCAGCACATGAAAAGCCTGGAATACAAAACCTGTTTTTTCACGCCGCAAACGGGCCTTTTGATCGTCGTTCAAGCGGCTCAGGTCTTGCCCGTCCAGTAGCACCGAGCCGCGGTCCCAGCTGTCCAGACCCGCCATGCAGTTCAGCAGCGTCGACTTGCCCACGCCCGACTCGCCGACGATGGCGACGAACTCGCCGTCGGCAACGGTCAGCGACACGTTGTGGAAGACCGCGACATCACCGTAGTGTTTGCTCAAATTTGTGACAACCAGGCTCATCGGCGGCCCTCTGCAAAAACCTTGGCAAGTGTCAGCACTTGATCGAGCGCATCAGGTGCATCGCAGGCCACGACTCGGCGCTGCGGCATGGAGCGTAGCCAGGTGAGCTGGCGCTTGGCCAACTGGCGCGTAGCGAAGACACATTTGTCGCGCAACTCACTCATCGGCCACAAACCATCGAGTGCCTCCCATGTCTGGCGGTAACCGACGCATCGCATGGCAGGCAAATCAGCGCTCAAGTCGCCGCGCGCGCGCAGGGCTTTGACTTCATCCACCAAGCCAGCGGCCAGCATGGCGTCAAGGCGCTCGGCAATGCGTTGGTGCAGCCAGGCTCGGTCAAGCGGCTCCAGTGAAATCAGCACTGTGTCACCAGCCACAAATCCAGGAGCCTTCAGTGCTTGAGATCCGTTGGGAGAGGAGAGAGCAGTTTTTTCCCTTGCGTTGTGAAAGAACGACAGGGGTTGCCCCGACAGTCGAAACACTTCCAGCGCCCGTGAAATGCGTTGCGAGTCCAAAGGATTCAGGCGCGCGGCGCTCACCGGGTCCACCTGTGCCAAGGCGGCGTGCATCGCGGGCCAGCCCAGTTGGCGCGCTTCGTCTTCCAGTTGGCGGCGAACGAGAGGGTCAGCTTTGGGCATATCGTCCAACCCATCAAAGAGAGCCTTGAAGTACAGCATGGTGCCACCCACCAGCAGCGGCATGTTGCCGCGCGCGTTGATGTCGCCAATCAGACGGCCAGCATCGGTCACGAACTCGGCGGCGCTATAGGGCTGCAGCGGGTCGTGGATGTTGATCAGATGGTGTGGCACCGCCGCCAGTTCAGCGCGGCCCGGTTTGGCCGTGCCGATGTCCATGCCGCGATAAACCAGTGCCGAATCGACGCTGATGATTTCAACGTCATGTTGTTGCGCGATCGCCATCGCCGCAGCGGTCTTGCCGGAGGCTGTCGGCCCCGCCAAAGCGATATACGTTCTGGCGCTGTAACTGTGGCGCGGAGCTTCAGCGGTCACTGCTTGACCCATGTTTTTGCACTACCGTCCACGCTGCCAGCGCAATCAGCACGCTCCAGAACCAGATGCCGTAGACCAGCGGAAAAACCGTGCCATCCATGTGGCCACCCAGCCAGCTGCCGACTACAAATGCAGCCAGCATCATTAAAAAGCCGTTCAGCGCCGATGCGGCACCGGCCGCTTGAGGAAAGGGACCCACTGCGCCACTTTGACCACACGGTTGATGCACGCCATGGGCCAGCATGAACAGGTAGAACGGCAGCATGATGGCCCAAGGCGAGCGCAACCCGCTCAGCGCCAGCACGGCCATCAGCGTACCGCCAGTCAGCGTCAATGCACCTGCGATCGCCACCGAGCGTCGCACGCCAAAGCGCGGCAGCAAACGCCGACACAAAAAAGTGCCCAACAAGTAGACGAATGCCATTGAAAACATCAGCAAGCCGTAGTGTGTTTTGCTTAAACCCAGTACTTTGATAAAGACAAACGAGCCGGAAGCCAGGAACGTAAAGAGACCACCATAGGATGCCGTCGACAGCGCCGAAAAAGCCAGGAAAGTGGGGTTGCGCAGAATGGCAAGCCAGGTGCTTGCCAGGGTGGCGGGTTGCAGCGCCTGCAGACTTTTTTGTGGCACCGTTTCAACAAAACGCAAGGCAATGACGGCAAGGCAAATCGCACCAAATATCGCCAGCGCCAGCAAGACGATGCGCCAGCTATACAGTTCCGACAGCAAGCCACCCAGCGGTGCGCTCAGGCAGGCAATGACGCCCAGACCACTTAAGCCCTTGGACATGACGCGCGCACCCTGCAGCGGGGTGTAGAGGTCGCGCACAATCGCGCGCGCGCACATCACACCCGCTCCCATGGCAGCGCCTTGCAAGGTGCGCCACACAATCAGCCAGCTCATACTGGGGGCCAGCGTGCTGGCGATGGATGCCAGCACGTAGGCCGTCAGACCGACCAACAAAACAGGACGCCGGCCAAAGCGGTCCGACAACGGCCCCCAGATCAACTGCGACAAGCCAAAGGACAGCAGCAGGGCGGTCAGCGTCAACTGCGCTTGCGCCATCGGCGCGCCAAAACCCTCGGTCAATGCCGGCAGCGCGGGCAGGTATAAATCTGTGGTAACCGGTTGCAGACCCAGCAGCAGCGATAAAATCAGAATGGTCAGACCGGGTGGCATGGCGGTGGGCAGTTTGGCAGGCATTGGGGCAAGCGTATCAGATCAAACAGCGAACACCCGGCTTGCTGGATCTGTTGCATCACACCAAACGACGTCACTCCTCATGCAGCACCGTCCCATCCAACTGGGCATGCTGAAGTCGCAACAGCCAGGCACCCCAGGCAAGGGCGGTCATCACGGTCATGGCACCCAGTTTGTGGGTAAGCGCGCCGATGAGCTGGGCTTTAGGCAACAGCCCGAGAGATGAGAAGAGAAAGATCCAATCGTGCCCGCCTTCCTCCCCCGTCATACCGGACAGCAGCATGAGCTGGGGCTGCAGCGCGTCGTACATATAGGGCGCCAGGTCAAGCAGCGATACGCCCACCAGCCATAAGCCGATGCAGGCTCCGTAGGGGTCCCGGTTTCTTAGCAACAAAGCACCGGCCAACACGGCAGGCATGATGAGTTGCCCCAAGCTGCCGCCCAGCACCATCATCCATGGGCCAAACAGCCTGAACACCACATGACCGGCCTCATGGAACACCAGCAGAGGTCGGTGCAGAAAGGATGCGCCAATTTCACCGGTGCGATAGTCCTGTCCAATCAATAGCAAGCCCCAGACTGCAAATCCGGCCAGTAGCGAAAGGCGCAGCCAAAAATTCATCGCATCCACACGCTGGGGCACATGCAACAACAGCTCGGTGATCGACAGCGGGTCTGGCTCGCGCAATCGCATCGACTGGCCGCTGTGCCTGTTGCGCTTTACTCCAGGAGCAAAAGGTTCTTCGTCCTGCTTCAATGCTTGAGCCACCTTGGCCAGAATGACACCACACGTCGGGCAGGATGCTGGCAGAGACTGGTCGTTTGGCAGCGGGGCATGGCCGCATTTTGGACAGTGAGTGAACATGGGCGCGGGTATATGTAAGACGGCAAGGCGCATTGAATAGATACTATTTTGCACATGCTTTCGCAGTAACGTTTAACGGCCGCGTTTTGACAAGGCTGCGGAGGGCTTTGGGGACGATGAATGACCAGGGATAGGGCGCTGCCCTGAAGTTACCGAGAGACTTTTAACTGAGAGTGAGTTGGCTTGCCACAAAGCTGCCGGTCACGCCAGGCAGCTGTATGGTTGCCTAATTTAGTTCCAATGAGGAGCTGTTTGTCGCATTCAACCTTCTACCCGAATCTGATCAAATACACCCGTCAAATTCGCTCCACAAGCGCCTCAAGCTCGTCGATCGGAAGCGGTCGGCCAGACAGATGACTATCATTCTCCGAGATGGGAATGAAAGGGAGCTTGAGAGTCGTTGTTCAAGTGGGTATTTCATAAAACCGAACAGAATTTCGCCCCGCATCCTTGGCCTGGTACATTGCAATGTCCGCCAATTTCAGAATCTCCTCTTCGCTGTGTAAGAGTCCGAGGAACAGCACGACGCCTATGCTGGCACTGCAATGGTGTTCAATCCTGTGGCTCGGTTGTGTTTCATCGAGGTGAAAGTCCAACTCATATACATCAGTCAAATTGGCCCTGACCTTCTCGGCCAAAAGCCCAGCCTGCAGTTGCGACTGCTCCCGATCAGCGGTGAGGTCGTCCAGCAGCACAACGAATTCGTCGCCACCGATGCGTGACACAGTGTCGATCTGCCGGAAACAATTCTTGAGTCGCTTGGCCACCTCGATCAGGACCAGATCACCAGCGGCATGGCCGTGCAAGTCGTTGACGGGTTTGAAGTTGTCCAGATCAATAAACATCAATGCGCCGTAGTGGCGACTCCGATCACTTGCCATCATGGACTGAATCAGACGATCTTTCAGAAGCATCCGGTTGGCCAGGCCGGTGAGCGGGTCGTAGTAGGCCAACTTGCGCACCAGTTCTTCCGCCAGTTTGCGCGCTGATGTATCGGCAATAAATGCAGTGAAATGCTGCACGCCGTCGCGCTTGAAGGGCAGAATGGAAAGCTCCACAGGAAATTCCTCGCCGCTGCGGCGCAGAGCGCTCAATTCGATGCGTCGTCCCAACATCTCTGACTGGCCCGTTGCCAGGAATCGTGTTAAACCGAATTGGTGCGCGGCGCGGTGCTTTGGTGGCGCAATGGTGTCATGCAGGGTCAGACCCACTGCCTCCTGCTTGGACCAGCCAAACATGCTTTCTGCCTGGCGGTTCCAGCCGGTAATTCGACCCTGGGCATCCATGCTGATCACCGCGTCCAGCGCTGCGTCGAAGAGGTCGCGCAGTGTAGCTTCGCTCTGGGCGATCTGCTCTGCGATCATTTTGCTTTTTGTGATGTCAGTGAAGGACCAAAGAGATACACCATCGTTCGGACTGATCAAACTGGCACTGAGGTCAACCCAGATGCAGGTCCCGTCCTTGCGCCTGTGCTCTATCTGAGACCGGAATACATGGCCTGCTGCCAGAACCGGGTAGGCCACCGCTCCAAACGCCAAAGAAGCCTGCTCGCTGGGATGGTTTTGGCTGGTCGGCGCCCCCACCAATTCACCCGGGCCATAGCCGAGCATGGTCTCGAAAGCCGGATTGGCCCAAATGATTTTGCGGTCCCGGACCGTCACGATACCGATAAGGTCATTTTGGAGAATTGCCTTTTGTTCACGCATTAGCGTGTCGATTCTCTCGTTTTGAAAAGACAGCTCTGTGTTGGCGACGACAAGTTCAATCTCGGCGTTCTTTCGGTCTGCGATGTCAATACAGGAGCCTATATACCCCATGAACATTCCGTCGGCATCAAACCGTGGTACTCCGGTGTCAACCAGCCAGCGATACTCACCATCGAAACGCCTGAGCCGGTATTCCATGGTGAATTCGTGTCGTGCGTCGAATGCATTGCCATAAGTGTCGAGACACCGATTCAGATCATCGGGATGGACACCTTCAGCCCAACCGCTGCCCATCTCCTGTTCCATGGATCGACCCGTGAATTTCAACCAGACTTTGTTAAACCAGTTACACAGTTTGTCCTGTGCCGAAGTCCACATCAACACTGGGGCGCTATCAGCCATGAGGCGAAAACGCGTCTCACTTTCACGCACTGCTGCTTCGGCTTGCTTGTGCTCCGTGATGTCCACGAAAGACCATATTGACTCATCGCTATCCTGGTATAGCTGTTCACCACTGATGTTGTACCACCCCAGTGATCGGTCCTTGCGCTGATATTGGATTTCAGTCCGAAACACCTCGCCCCTGAGCATCCCTGGATAGGCGGCTGCGGCAAACGCGGCATGGGCCTCATCGCTTGGATAAACAATGCGGGTCGGCTGGTTTAAGAGTTCGTCCACGGTATAGCCAAGCATGGTGGCAAAGCTTGCGTTCATCCAGACGAATTTGCGATTCTTCAGTTTGACAATGCCCGATATTTCGCTATGGAGAATGGCCTTTTGCTCCGCAAGCAGGCTCCCAACACGATCCTCCGCGGCCCTGCGCTCGGTGATGTCGTGAATGATTGAAACGAGAATCTTCCTGCCACTGACTTCGACGGGCGTCGAGTGAACCTCCACGGTTCTGATGTCGCCGTTGGCAAGCAGGTGCGGGAAGACGAAATAGCTACGATGCTGGTTGAGCGCAGCCTGACGTTCCGCCGCAATTTCGTCTTCATTGAGTTGATTGATGTCCTGTATGGTTTTGGCTACCAGTTCGTCATGGGCCCAACCGTAGAACGCGGATGCAGCTTCATTGGCGTCGAGAATCTGCCCGGTACTTGGCTCGATTTGAAGGAAGACGGCATTGTTTTGAGCGAACAAGGTTCTGAAGCGTGTTTCGCTCACCCGCAATTCAGCCTCGTTCTTGGTTAACGCCACTTCACGATTGTTCAGAATTTCCAACAGGTGATTAAAGCCAGCGACCATATCGCCGACTTCGTCCTGTCGGGTAATGGGCAATGCCTGGGCTGGCTGCTTGCTTGTCGCCATCCGTGCCAGCGTGCGTGCCGTGTTCAGCATGGGTGCAAGTTGCATCCGCAACATCCACCAGGTCAGCCCGCCAGCGAGCAGGGTCAGAAGAATCGTCGCCCATAGCATCCGTTGCTGCATGTCGTACACCGGCGCAAACGCTTCGGCGGTGGGGATGACCACACCCATGAACCAGCCCGCTATCGGAATGCCCTTGGCCGCAGTGAGTTCTTCCACACCTCTTGAATTGATCGAAACCCCGTAGCCTTCATAACCCTGTATGTAGCGGTCAAGCATTGTGTTGACGCCGGGCGGCGGGAGCAGCTGCATGATGCGGGATTTGTCCGTGGCAGTGACGATCAGCCGGTATTGCGGCGCGTTCAGCACAAAGCCTCCGCTCTTGCCGAATTGACCTTTCACAGTCCCGTCCAGAAAATTGGCTTTGCTCAGGTCAGTCACTCCGGCGACAGCACCGATCACCTTGCCCGCAGCATCCCGAATGGGCACAGCCATAACGAAAATTGGGTCCTTCAATACCTTGCTGGTGACCGGCTTGCTGATCGCCGATTTCCCGCCCTTGAGTACGGTCATCAGGTATTCCTGGTCAGCGTAATTTGTGCCTATGAGTACCGGCAAATTCGAGGCAATGACGTTCCCGTTCAGACCGCTAATCCATGTGCCGTCATTGAACATGATTGAAAGAATAGGGCGCCGATCCAACCGTGCCTGCAATGCCGCCGGGTTGCCGATCAAGGGCGCTTCAATTTCCTTGGCAATCAGTTCCAGTGCCGCTGTTCGTTCGATTAGCTCGTTATTGATTTCTCCCGCGACGCGGGAAGCGGTCAGGAACTGCTGCTCGCCCAACATGCGCTGCATATCCTCTTGCAGCATGTGGCTGGTGTAGAACGAGAGCAACCAAAGGCTGACAGTGAAAATGGCCAGCGTGAACAGCGTCACTCTCGTGTTGAGCGAGCGACGCAGCGAGACCCGTGAAATCATGCTGCCGTCCTTGCCCAAACTTCGCTGGTGTGGTGCGACCCGGGAGTCTGGAGACGCTCAGTCATAGCTATGCCCGGAGGTGACTGTGGCGCACCGATTGCCTCGGCGTCATGAGATGGGGCAACTGCTTGCCCGTTACTTCCATTGCCATGGTAATGGCCTCTGGTCCTGCCTCGTGGCCACTGACATACTACAGATAAGCGAAGGTCAGTCTACTCCCTTTCAAACGCACCAATACCGGGTGACTGCTTTGGAGCGACCAGATTGAATAGTTGCATGACTGCATAACAGCCCATTCTTGACGGTGTTGGCTGCGTCGATCAGATGTCAGGGGCAATAGCCGCTGAAAGCTGTCTTCCAAATTTCCAGACAACGGTCATTCAAACTGCTGGTTGAACCGCCCACTATGGACCCGCATGGTAGTGGTGTAGGGAGTCACTTATAATGCAATCGAGGCTATTTCATGCCCAAGCCTATCGTCAAATATCGTGTGCTCCACTCTTGTGCTGTGGGAGACACTGCCCTTGTGCATACGATAAACCACCCAGGCACCAGCAACAGCCAGCGTTCCCGTACTAGCATGGTGGTCAGCTACGACCCTAAAACGGGATGCTTTGAGACGTCCAATACGCGCTACATCCCCGGCCCCTTTGCCACTTGGCCGGGCGGTGAGGATTGCCCGGTGCTGCAGGCGGTGCCGAGGCTAAAGGCCGGCATCTCTGAATGGAACGTTTTGTCGCCAGCTTCTTCAGTCCCCCTGACTGTCCCTCTTGCGCTGGAGCCAACCACGGACCAGCCGCAATTCGACGACGCCGGGTTCTCGTCTAGTGTCCCGGACTAGCAAGGGCCCGCCCAGCGCCCACTTCGGCTTGCAAGCCCAATTTTCGTTTGATCTAGAGGCTGTCCCAGGTCACGGCTTGCTCTGCCCCTGGCGGGTGTGAGCCGCTTCCTATTCTTGGCTTCGCGGTCCAAGCTTAGCTCCCGGGTCTGAAGTCGTTCGAACGGCGCCGACGGAGACAGTTCCCGATTAATTGCATCAGTGATGAGACTTTTCAATGCGGTCGTCACCGGGCGTTGGTGCTCGTCTCTCAGGTGCTTGTAGTGCCATAGCGCAGCGGCAGACCGATGGCCGGAGATGCCGGCAATTGCTTCGTCCGATAGCTCAGTTGA
>SESD01001677.1_pt1 | contig 11925 bp, 10 predicted proteins | sample 3171411 | NCBI WGS metagenome assembly SESD01 (sample SAMN06051880, study PRJNA518727) | freshwater metagenome | biome: subpolar coniferous forest; feature: holomictic lake; material: water; isolation source: holomictic Lake 442, 16.5 m depth | place: Canada: near Kenora, Ontario | collected...
AGCTTGGCGGGTTTTTTATTGTCTAACGCGAGGCGATAAAGCCACAAAATAATTAATAAAGGCTAATAGCATGAACTATCTGGTAAGTTTAATAAAAATAGCAATCAAGTGGACACCCAAGATGATGATTTTATGGGTAGCCAATTACAAGTTAAAAGGCATTGCGGAAGTAAAGGATTTTAATTTAGATCTTGATGCCCGAAAAGTTTATGTACACACGCAGTTGTTTGGTGAAGCAGATTCGATTGAAGTATGGGCGGAAAATTTTGCGATTATTATTGATCAAGATACTTATAAGTTTATTCTTCAACTCGCTAAATCCAATAAGCCTTGGTTGAGCAATACATTTGCCTTGATTGTAGGTAAAGCTTGGCCAATACCTACAATACCTCAATTAGCGCCTTTTATGCCGCTGGCTTATGCGTTATTAAAAGCCGAAAATACGGTACAGAAGATTAGTGGTTATATCGAAGGTGATAGTTAATTTGTCAAGCACTGTGCCAGGGTTTTAAAAATTGTTAATGACCAAAGTGGTATAATTTTGTATAGTAATAAGGTTTGATTTTTTATAATGGAATGAACCCTTAACTGTTCATCCCGTTTTGTATATTTGAGGTAAAGTGCTTGGCTAAGTCTGCAATATTGGTGTTAGAAGATGGAACAGTATTTAATGGCGTGTCTATAGGTGCAGAGGGTTGCTCTGTAGGTGAGGTCGTTTTTAATACTGCAATGACAGGGTATCAAGAAATTCTCAGTGATCCTTCTTATGCTCGGCAGATTGTGACACTAACTTATCCACATGTTGGTAATGTAGGTACAAATAGCGAAGACGATGAGTCTGCGGGTGTTTTTGTCAGTGGTTTGGTCATCAGAGATTTGCCGTTAATGGCGAGTAACTGGCGCTGTGAAAAAACATTGCAGAAGTATTTGCTGGACAATAATGTCGTAGCCATTGCTGACATAGATACAAGAAAATTAACCCGTTTGTTGCGTGATAAGGGTGCCCAGCGTGGTTGTATTATGGCCGGAGAGATTGTTTGTCAGGATGCCGCAAAAAAAGCGATTGATAGTTTTCCCGGTTTAAAAGGCATGGATTTGGCCAAAGAAGTGACGGTTTCTGAAACCTATGAGTGGATTGAAAACATTTGGGATCTGCAGCGCGGGTATACGCTAGGTGAGAACTTGTCCAAGCATGTGGTTGCTTATGATTTTGGTATTAAGCGTAACATTCTTAGATTATTGGTTAATCGTGGTTGCAGAGTTACGGTTGTTCCCGCAACCACATCAGCGGCAACCGTCTTGGCGATGAATCCCGATGGCGTGTTTTTATCGAATGGTCCTGGTGACCCTGAGCCTTGTTTATATGCGATAGAAGCCATCAAAACCATTTTGATAAGTAAAATTCCGGTTTTTGGTATTTGTTTAGGACATCAATTACTGGCTTTGGCTAGTGGTGCAAAAACTGAAAAGATGAAGTTTGGTCATCATGGTGCCAATCATCCGGTTCAAGAAATTGCAACGGGACGGGTTATGATTAGTAGCCAAAATCATGGTTTTGCGGTGAATGAAGCCAGTTTGCCTGGTAATTTAATAGCCACTTATCGGTCTTTGTTCGATGGTAGTTTGCAGGGTGTTAAAAGGACCGATTGTCCAGCCATGAGTTTTCAAGGCCATCCTGAAGCCAGTCCTGGACCGAATGATGTAGAATCCTTATTTGATGACTTCATCGCTATGATGAATGATGCAAGCAAACAATAAAATAGACTAAAAAATCATAAAATGCCAAAAAGAACCGACTTAAAATCGATTTTACTATTAGGTGCCGGACCCATTGTTATTGGTCAGGCTTGTGAGTTTGATTATTCAGGTACACAAGCGTGTAAAGCACTGCGGGAAGAAGGTTATCGGGTTATTCTGGTAAATTCCAATCCCGCCACCATCATGACCGATCCCGATATGGCGGATGCGATTTATATCGAGCCTATCGATTGGCAAACGGTCGAAAAAATTATAGCAAAAGAACGCCCTGATGCTATTTTGCCAACCATGGGAGGTCAAACTGCGTTGAACTGTGCGCTTGATCTTGATGCGCATGGTGTACTGGAAAAATATAACGTTGAGATGATCGGTGCAACTAAAGAAGCCATTAATAAAGCTGAGGACCGTCAGTTGTTTAATGACGCTATGAAGCGTATTGGTTATGAAGTCGCAAAATCAAAAACGGCGCATTCTATGGAAGAAGCGTTAGCGGCACAAAAGGAAGTGGGTTATCCGACTGTTATTCGCCCATCTTTTACCATGGGTGGGAGTGGTGGTGGTATTGCTTATAATAAAGAAGAGTTTGTTGAGATTTGCGAGCGTGGTTTGTATTTGTCGCCCACAAACGAGTTATTGATTGAAGAGTCAGTATTGGGTTGGAAGGAATACGAGATGGAAGTGGTCCGTGATTCCAAGGATAACTGCATTATCGTTTGTTCAATTGAAAACTTTGACCCCATGGGCGTGCATACAGGCGATTCCATTACCGTAGCCCCCGCTCAAACCTTGACTGATAAAGAATATCAAATCCTGCGTAATGTGTCGTTAGCGGTATTACGTGAGATTGGTGTGGATACCGGTGGCTCAAATGTTCAGGTCGCGATTAATCCTGTTGATGGACGAATGCTCGTGATTGAAATGAATCCACGCGTCTCGCGGTCTTCTGCGCTAGCGTCCAAAGCCACGGGTTTTCCTATCGCTAAAGTTGCCGCTAAATTAGCAGTGGGCTATACCTTGGATGAGCTTAAAAATGAAATCACCGGTGGCGTGACCCCCGCATCATTTGAGCCGACCATTGATTACGTAGTTACTAAAGTGCCACGGTTTACGTTTGAAAAATTTCCGCAAGCCGATGATCGTTTGACTACACAAATGAAATCAGTGGGTGAAGTGATGGCGATTGGTCGTACTTTCCAGGAATCCCTACAAAAAGCGTTGCGTGGTTTAGAAATTGGAATTAGTGGTCTCGATGAGATAGTTGATCTGAATGCAGATGACGCGAAAGAAAAAATGCAAAGGGAAATGCGTCATCCAGGTCCTGATCGTTTGCTTTATGTGGCCGATGCTTTTCGAAGCGGGATGAGTTTGGTTGAGATATATGAGATTTGTAAAATTGATCCTTGGTTTTTAGCGCAGATTGAAGATCTAATTATTACCGAACAATCATTAGCCACTAAAACCTTATCAACTTTGAAAGATGGTGAGCTTTATAAGCTAAAGCGAAAAGGGTTTTCAGATATCCGTATAGCTAAATTGCTGGATGCTTCTGAAACTGAAGTACGTAATGTACGTCATAAACAAAACATTCGCCCTGTCTATAAACGTATCGATTCTTGTGCTGCTGAATTTTCCTCGGAAACGGCTTATTTGTATTCAACCTACGAAGAAGAATGTGAAGCACGGGTTTCTGATAAAGAAAAAATTATTATACTCGGTGGCGGACCTAATCGAATCGGACAGGGCATAGAGTTCGATTATTGTTGTGTTCATGCAGCATTGGCATTGCGTGAAGATGGCTATGAAACCATCATGATTAATTGTAATCCTGAAACGGTTTCAACGGACTTTGATACCTCTGACCGTTTATATTTTGAGTCATTAACGCTGGAAGATGTACTTGAAATTGTCCATATTGAAAAACCAAAAGGGGTTATTGTTCAATACGGTGGGCAGACGCCTTTAAAGTTGGCGCGTGCATTGGAAGCAGCTGGTGTTCCTATAATTGGTACATCGCCTGATTCAATTGATTTGGCAGAGGATCGGGAACGCTTTCAAAAGTTGCTGGAAAGATTAGGGTTAAAACAGCCACCGAATGGCACTGCCCGTTCTGTTGAGCAGGCCATTAATGTAGCTAAAGACTTGGGATATCCCTTGGTAGTCAGGCCTTCTTATGTGCTTGGCGGACGAGGAATGGAAATCGTTTTCAATGAAGAAGGCTTGCAGCGTTATATGAAAGAAGCGGTGAGCGTTTCCAATGATGCGCCTGTATTGCTGGATCGTTTCCTTGATGATGCCGTGGAAATGGATGTTGATGCAATTTATGACGGTGAGCGTGTTTTAATCGGTGGTTTGATGGAACACATTGAACAAGCCGGTGTGCATTCAGGTGATTCTGCTTGCTCTTTGCCGCCTTATGATTTAGCTCCTGAAATTCAGAACAAGCTGCGCGAACAAGTCGCAAAAATGGCTGAGGCCTTGGGTGTAAGAGGGTTGATGAATACCCAATTTGCAATCCAGGGCGAAGATATTTATGTGCTTGAAGTTAATCCAAGAGCTTCACGTACTGCACCATTTGTTTCCAAAGCCACCGGTTATCCGCTGGCTAAAATTGCTGCTCGCGTTATGGTCGGGCAAACACTTACAGAACAAGGTATTACAGAAGAACGAATTCCAGACTATTATTCAGTCAAGGAAGCCGTATTTCCCTTTGTTAAATTCCCTGGCGTTGATCCTTTGTTAGGACCTGAAATGAAATCAACAGGTGAAGTAATGGGAGTAGGGAAAACCTTTGGTGAAGCCTTTGCCAAGTCGCAACGTGCTGCGGGCGTAAATTTGAATGATAGTGGTAAGGTTCTTATTAGTATCCGAGATGCTGATAAAACCAAGGCGCCTGATATTGCGAGAATGTTGGTTGACAAGAAGTATGAGATTGTCGCAACTGGTGGTACAGCAAAGTTTCTTAAAGAAGCCGGGATTCCTTGTGAGGTAGTTTATAAAGTCAACGAAGGGCGACCTAATACCGTTGATATGATTAAAAATGATCAGATTCAGTTAATCATTAATACCACAGAAGGTAAAAAAGCAATTTCAGATTCTTTTACCATGCGTAGAGAGGCACTTCAGCATAGGGTAACTTATTACACAACTATGGCAGGTGCCAGAGCCGCTTGTTACGCATTGGGTGAATTAGATGCGGGTGATGTGAATTGTTTGCAAGATTTGCACAAAAGTTTGGTTTAAAGTGGCAAGGCGTAAAATACAACGTAGGGTTTTATCTTACGCCTTTAGCCTGAAAATTATTAATGGAGTTAAAAAATGAGTAAAGTTCCACTCACTGTCAAAGGTGCAGAAAAATTGCGTCTAGAATTAGACGAATTAAAATCAGTTGTGCGTCCACGCATTATTGAGTCAATTGCTACCGCACGTGCTCACGGTGATTTAAAAGAAAATGCTGAATATCATGCTGCCAAAGAGCAACAAAGCTTTGCTGAAGGGCGTATAGCTGAAATTGAAGGTAAGCTTGCTAATGCTCAAATTATTGATATAACTAAGGTAGATGCCAATGGCCGAGTGGTTTTTGGAGCGACAGTAGAAATAGAAGACGTTGAATCTGAGAAAAAAGTAACTTATCAGATTGTTGGAGAAGACGAAGCTAGTATTAAGGAAGGAAGAATATCAATTGGATCGCCGATTGCAAGGGCATTGATTGGTAAGGAAGCAGAGGACGTCGTTACGGTAAAAACACCCGGCGGAAATGTTGATTATGAAATTATATCTATTAAATATATTTAATGTGCTTTAAGTTCATGGCGAAAGAAACAATGAGTTTATTTCGCCATGATTTTTCCGGTCACTTGTTTGGATTTAATCGATAAATTACAGCAATTTGACCAATTGATTGAATCAACTCTGCTCCCGTACCGGTGCACATTTTTTCACAAATTAGTTTCCGATCATCTCGCTCTGCCCGCACTTTTACTTTAAGCAGTTCATGTGTGTTTAAAGCCTGTTCAAGTTCGGCTAGTACGGCGTCTGTCAGGCCTGATTGCCCAATCATAACAACCGGTTTTAAAGCATGAGCCTCAGCTCGAAGTTTTTTCTTATCTGCAGAGTTCACTCATTATTCCTAAATCAAAAAAATTCACAATACACTATACAACATATTATGGGTCGAAGTAAAAGTAGTAGTCGTTGGATGGCCGAACATTTTGAAGATGAATATGTCAAAATGGCACAAGCACAAGGTTATCGCTCCAGAGCCGTTTTTAAGTTAAAGGAGATTCAGGATAAAGATCAGTTGATAAAGCCAGGGATGAATATTGTTGACTTGGGTGCAGCGCCAGGCGGTTGGTCACAGTTTGCCCGGCAATTACTGGGTAAAAAAAACAAACTGATAGCCTTGGATATTTTACCAATGGAAGCTCTGGAAGGCGTTGAATTTATTCAGGGTGACTTTCGTGAAGAGTCTGTTCTGGATGAGCTAAAAGCTGCTTTGGAGGATATGTCAGTTAATTTGGTTATGTCAGATATGGCGCCTAACATGAGTGGTAATAGAGGAGTAGACCAGCCGCGAGCAATATACTTGGGTGAGTTGGCTTTAGATACTGCCAGAACAGTTTTGACTAAAGATGGAAGCTTTTTGGTGAAATTGTTTCATGGTGAAGGTTTTGAATCGTTTTATAACGAAGTGCAGAGTTGTTTTTCAAAAGTAGTGATTAGAAAACCTAAAGCATCAAGACCAAGAAGTAATGAGGTTTATATTTTGGCTAAAGGGTTTAAATAAGCTTTAATAGCCCATATATCTGCGAGACAAGAAAGTTACCTTGGTTAAGGTGAGTTCTCTATAAATAACGACAGTCAGGAAAGTCAACTCCTGATATAATTAATTAGTTTTTTAAAACCGGGAGCCTTCCAGGTACAGGGTGTTTTGTGAATGATATGATGAAAAATATAGTCTTATGGGTGGTCATCGCTGTTGTATTGATGTCACTATTTAATAATTTCGGCCCGCAAGGTGAGAAACTCGATTCATCTTTATCTTATTCGCAATTCATCGAGTCGGTGAAGGCGGGTCAGGTACAACAGGTGATGATTGATGAGCATATTATTAAAGGCAAGACTCAATCGGGTCAGATATTTAGAACTTATGCGCCTAACGATCCACATTTGATTGATGATCTACTGGCTAATGGAGTTGATATTAAGGCTGTTCCGCCTGAGCAACCCTCATTAATCATGCAGTTACTTATTTCTTTTGGTCCCATGTTGTTGTTGATTGCCGTCTGGGTTTTCTTTATGCGACAAATGCAGGGCGGCGGAGCAGGTGGCCGTGGAGCAATGAGCTTTGGCAAAAGCAAAGCTCGTATGCTTGAAGAAGATCAGATAAAAATAACGTTTGCTGATGTTGCCGGTTGCGACGAAGCAAAAGAAGAAGTTGTTGAGATGGTCGATTTTCTTAGAGATCCAGCCAAATATCAAAAATTAGGTGGCAAGATTCCGCGAGGAGCCTTGATGATTGGTCCTCCGGGAACTGGTAAAACATTATTGGCAAGAGCTATTGCCGGTGAAGCTAAAGTACCCTTTTTTACAATTTCAGGGTCTGATTTTGTTGAAATGTTTGTTGGCGTGGGCGCATCTCGTGTTCGCGATATGTTTGAACAAGCCAAAAAGCATGCACCTTGTATTATTTTTATTGACGAGATCGATGCGGTTGGCCGTCAACGTGGCGCTGGTTTAGGTGGTGGTAATGATGAGCGTGAGCAAACCTTAAATCAATTATTGGTTGAAATGGATGGTTTTGAGGGTAATGAAGGCATTATTGTTATAGCAGCAACCAATCGTCCTGATGTTTTGGATAAAGCTTTATTGCGTCCGGGCCGATTTGATCGCCAAGTAACAGTAGGGTTGCCAGACGTCAAAGGTCGTGAGCAGATACTTAATGTTCACATGAAAAAAGTACCCTTTGATGATGATGTACAGGTTAAATACATCGCTCAAGGTACGCCTGGTTTTTCAGGTGCTGATTTGGCCAATTTGATCAATGAAGCAGCTTTGTTTGCAGCCAGAATGAACAAGCGCGTCGTCAATATGTCTGACCTGGAAAAAGCCAAAGACAAATTAATTATGGGCGCTGAAAGGCATACCATGGTTATGGATGAGAAAGAGAAAACAATGACGGCTTATCATGAAGCCGGACATGCCATTGTTGGCAAGTTGGTGCCTGAACATGATCCTGTCTACAAAGTCAGTATTATGCCTAGAGGTCGTGCACTGGGTGTAACCATGTTTTTACCTGAAAGAGATCAATATAGTGCCAGCAAGCAAAAATTGGACAGTATGATATCCAGTTTATATGGCGGACGCATTGCCGAAGAAGTTGTTTTTGGTTGGGAGCAGGTAAGTACAGGTGCTTCTAATGACATTGAGAGAGCTACCGAGTTGGCAAGAAATATGGTGACCAAATGGGGTTTGTCTCAACGATTAGGTCCACTGTCATACAGTGAAGAGGAAGGTGAAGTTTTTCTTGGTCGTTCTGTTACACAACACAAGACAGTAGCCGAAGAAACATCACATACGATTGATGAAGAGATTCGTTCATTTATAGATCGAAACTATGAACGTGCGGAAAGGTTGTTAAAAGAAAATATTGATATTCTGCATGCCATGGCAGCAGCATTGATGAAATACGAGACAATAGACAAGTATCAAATTGATGATTTGATGAATCGTATACCGGTAAGAGATCCACAAGGTTGGGATGATAAGCCGCCACGTGGAGATGTAAAGGCTGACGAAGTTGCTAGTGTTGATGAAAAAAAAACTGAAAAAAAAATAGGTCAAGCTGCAGAGCAAAGCTAAATTTTTTGAAGTGGGCTAAAAAGGAGAGGTGTAATACCTCTCCTTTTTTTATGCACGATTACAAGATGTAAGCAGCATTTTGAGCGTTTGTTTTTATTGGGCTTGTAAAATATCATCCATAATCTAATCTGGATAGAAATTTCCAGGTTATCCGTATAGTGAGCTTTAGAATCATGGCAAGAAAGTATTTTGGAACAGATGGCATAAGAGGCAAAGTTGGCGAGCCGCCTATAACAGCAGATTTTTTATTAAAACTGGGTTGGGCGGCGGGCAAGGTATTTGCCAGTGAAGGGCATGGCTTTGTTCTGGTAGGTAAAGATACTCGTATTTCCGGTTATATGTTTGAATCAGCATTAGAAGCCGGCTTGTCAGCTGCCGGTGTAGATACACGACTACTGGGGCCTATGCCAACACCGGGTGTTGCTTATTTAACGCGGACCTTAAGGGCAAAAGCAGGTATTGTTATTAGTGCCTCGCACAACCCATACTATGATAATGGCGTTAAGTTTTTCTCTGTTCAGGGTACAAAGCTCCCCGATGAAATAGAGCAAAAAATAGAGGACTATATTGATTCACCGATGACGACAGTAGAGTCCTCGAAATTAGGTAAGGCAAAGCGACTGGCAGATGCATCCGGTCGTTATATTGAGTTTTGTAAGGCTAGTATTCCGACACGATTTGATTTTAGCGGCATGAAAATTGTTGTCGATTGTGCTCATGGAGCAACTTACCACATTGCTCCACATGTGTTTAGTGAAGTAGGTGCAGAGGTTGTTGTTATAGGCGCTAAACCAGATGGACTTAATATCAATGAGGATTGTGGCGCAACTAAGCCCGGTAACTTGGTTGCTGCGGTTCTGGAGCATAAAGCTGATATCGGTATTGCCCTAGATGGTGATGGTGATCGGTTGGTAATGGTTGATCATAAGGGTGAAATTGTTGATGGTGACGAGCTAATCTATATTATCGCAAAATCCAGGTTAGCTGCTGGTCAGATGTCAGGTCCCATAGTCGGAACATTAATGACTAATTTGGGGATGGAACACGGACTTAAACAGTTGGGGCTTAACCTGCTAAGGGCTAATGTTGGTGACCGCTATGTACTTGAAATGATGTGTGAGCATAAAGGCATTTTGGGTGGAGAGAATTCTGGACATATTATATGTCTAGATAGAACCACGACTGGAGATGGTATTATTGCTGCATTGCAGGTTATGGCAGAAATGCATGACAGTGGTGAAAGTTTGTATGAGCTAAAATCAGGAATGCAAAAATACCCACAAGTTTTAGTTAACGTAAGATTAACTGAAATGATCAATCCGGATGATAATATGGCGCTACAAAAGTCGGTTCGTGCTGTTGAAGAAAAGCTTGGAGATAAGGGCAGAGTATTGCTAAGAGCGTCAGGAACAGAGCCATTAATTCGTGTAATGGTAGAAGGAGAAAATGCAGATACTGTCAATAATTTTGCTCAACAATTAGCTGAAGATGTTAAGAAAGCAATAGGAGCTTGAATTAGAGGCTATTAGCCTATATCATAAGCAGTTTGGTTCTATGTGGAGTAATGTTGATGCGTCGGTCTCTGGTAGTTGGAAATTGGAAAATGAATGGAACTCTTGCGAGTGCTGAATTACTTGCAAAAGGCATTATAGCTGGCTTAGCGTCAAGCGATGCAGATATTGCAGTATGCGTACCTTATATTTACTTGCCTAGCGTTAGTAAAATAGTAAAAGATACCGCGCTTGCATTAGGATCGCAAAATGTTGCAGATAAATCTTCAGGTGCTTACACTGGAGAAATTTCAGCAACCATGCTTAAAGAATTTAATTGCCAATATGCTCTTGTCGGGCATTCAGAAAGACGTAGTTATTACGGCGACACTAATGAATCAGTAGCAGCTCGTTTTTGCCAAGCGCAAGAACAAAACATTACACCGGTTTTATGTGTAGGTGAAACACTTGAGCAGCGCGAACAAGATCAAACGTTTCAAGTAATCAATGAACAACTTGATGCCGTTATTGATCTAGCAGGTATAGCTGCTTTTAAAACAGCAGTGATTGCTTATGAGCCCGTTTGGGCAATTGGCACAGGAAAAACAGCAAGCGACGAACAGGCACAAGAAGTTCATTATTATATACGCCAGTACATTGCTGCTAAAGATCAATCTATTGCTGATAAAATACAAATTTTATACGGTGGTAGTGCAAAGCCAGACAATGCAAAAGGCTTGTTCGCCATGCCGGACATTGATGGTGGCTTAATAGGTGGGGCTTCGTTGGATGCGGAATCCTTTTTAAAGATTTTTCAATCGATTTAGAACAATTTAGACTTTCATGTATCAGGTAATTATCGTTATTCATGTGTTGCTGGGATTAGGTATTATTGGCTTAATACTAATGCAGCAAGGTAAAGGAGCCGATGCGGGCGCAGCTTTCGGAACGGGTTCTGCCGGTTCTGTTTTTGGTGCACAAGGCGCAGCGTCATTCTTGTCACGGGCTACTGCCATTATGGCGACTTTGTTTTTTATAACCAGCTTGGGTCTTGCTGTCATAAATGGACATAAAGGCGTCGCTTTTGATTTAATGGGTACGCCAGAATCTCAGAGTGAAACGTCTGCTCTTCCTGAAGTTGCTGGTGAAAAAATTGTTGCACCAGATCTCGCAGTTCCTTCGATTAAGGCTGAAGAAACGCCTGTGACACCTGAAGCTAAGTCAATTGAGCCAGTAAACGGCGCAGAGATGGAAACTACAGTAGTGCCCAAGGCAGAAGAAATGAAGACAGTTAAAGAAAAATAATTAAATTATTTAAAATGTTTACGCCGATGTGGTGAAATTGGTAGACACGCCATCTTGAGGGGGTGGTGACGCAAGTCGTGCCGGTTCAAATCCGGCCGCCGGTACCAAATAGAGGTTTTAAGAGAACCAACGAAGTACACAAACCCGCGAGTTATCTGGCTTAGCGGGTTTTTTATTGTCCAGCGAAATGTAGTCAAATACAGCTATATTCACACAAAAAAGTGACACAAATAGTGATACGGGGTAGAGTGACTCAAAAACGTATCACAAAAGGTGTCACAAAATGGCTAAAGAAATCAATAAAGACGTGGTGTACAGGGCGGCTAAGCCTAAAGAAAAAGATTACACAATCAATGATGGGAGTGGTTTAGTTTTGCTGGTAAAGTCCACTGGCGTTAAATTATGGCGGTTTATTTATCGTTTTGGTGGCAAGCAAAATAGATTAAGTTTTGGTGCATACCCAAGCACTACAACAGAAAGCGCAAGGCGAAAGGCTGAAAAAGCGCGTGTTCAG
>SESD01001679.1_pt1 | contig 11922 bp, 8 predicted proteins | sample 3171411 | NCBI WGS metagenome assembly SESD01 (sample SAMN06051880, study PRJNA518727) | freshwater metagenome | biome: subpolar coniferous forest; feature: holomictic lake; material: water; isolation source: holomictic Lake 442, 16.5 m depth | place: Canada: near Kenora, Ontario | collected...
CGCTGCCGTGCGAGTCCACACCACGGAAGACGCCCGCGTCCTGGCCCTTAAGGTGAAGAGTAGGGTCTATGCCCTGTTCGGACCCACGGGCGTAGTGTGGGAGCAGTCTGCCGAGCGGCAGTGGATCGCCCGGATGCCGGCTGGTCGCGATTACCTCTCCGCGGCGGCACTGCCGGACGAGCAGCCGGCGACCCTGCGCCTCTTCCTTCGCCATGCCTACGCCTTCCTCCAGGACACCCGCGTCAGCTGGCGCTACGATGCCGCCGCGAGCTCCGTGGAGACCACCTTCCAGGCCACCACCCAGGTGATGGAGGGCACGGAGAGCACCCCGCTGCTGGGCCTCTACCCCCACCAGTGGTACGGCAATGCCTCCCTCGAAGGCCGCACCCTGCCTGGGTTTGAGAGCCTGCGCGGGGCCATCCGTCTGCTGCCCGCAGCCAGCTTCAAGACCACGGCCACCTACGCAGGCTTTGTGCCCTGGTGGCCCGCCGTTCAGGACCCCACTCGCCTCGCCGAGCTGCGTGAGCTGCTGGACAACGACCGGCGCAATGCCCGGCGCATGATGCTGGAGAACGGCACCGGACCCTACTGGCAGGGCAAGGGCCTCCAGCGCATCGCCCTGCTCATGAGCGTTGCGGAGCAGCAGGGCGACTTGGAGACCCGGGATCAGCTGCTCAAGCTGCTCAAGGGGCGGATCGAGTCCTGGTTCTCCGGCGAGAGCCGCAAGACCTACTTCCGCTATGCCCAGAAGCTGGGGACGGTGGTGTCCTACCCCGAAGAGTACTTCAGCGTGGAGCAGGTCAACGACCACCACTTCCACTACGGCTACTGGATCCGGACCATGGCGGAGATCGCCCTGCGCGATCCGGCCTGGGCCGCCAAGGAGCGCTGGGGCGCCATGACGGACCTGCTGGTGGCGGACATCGCCACCACCCGCCGAGGTGGTAGCGACTACCCCTTCCTCCGGGCCTTTGATCCCTACGAGGGCCACTCCTGGGCCTCCGGCATCGGCCTGGGACCCTTCGGCAACAACCAGGAGTCCTCCTCCGAGGCCGTGAACGCCTGGGCCGGCCTGATCCTCTGGGGCGAGGCCAACGGCGACAAAGCCCTGCGGGACCTGGGCGTGTGGCTCTACACGACGGAGATCCAGAGCATCCAGCACTACTACTTCGACCTGGCGCACCAGGTGCTGCCGCCGGAGTACCTAAACACTGAGGTCTCCATGCTGTTCGGGGGGAAGTACGCCCACAACACCTGGTGGACGGATGAGCCCCGCCAGATCAAGGGCATCAACCTGCTGCCGCTGACCACGGCCTCCCTCTACCTGGGCAAGGATCCCGCCTTCGTGAAGAAGAGCCTGACGGAGCTTCCGAGCCAGACCGCCACCCATGCGCTGACCGGGCGGCGGGCCGATCCGCCGGACCTCTGGCAGGACATCTTCGCCAAGTACCTGGCCCTGGCCGATCCTGCGGGGGCCCTCGCCCAGTGGAAGCGCTGGGGTGCGGTGGAGCTGGGCGACACCCGAACCCATGCCCTGCACTGGCTGCTGAGCCTCCAGCGCATGGGCCCGCCGGACTTCAGCGTCACCGCCGACACCACTCTGTACAGCGTCTTCCGCCGCGCCGATGGCGCGCGCACCTACCTGGCCTACAACGCAGGGACGGCGCCCCTCACCGTCACCTTCAGCGATGGCGTCCGTCTTACCGTTCCCAGCCGGGCCCTGGCCCAAAAGGCCCCCTGAATGATGCCTGTCCTGCCCCTGCCCGTGGTCGCGACCTTCGCCGAGGTCGAGCAAGGCTATGCCGTCCAGGGTCTCCGCAGCGGCCGGGTGGAGCTGAGGATGGTCCCGGAGCTGGGCGGGCGGATCATCGGCCTGCGCAGCCTGGACTCGGAGCGGGAGTGGTGCTGGCACCGTCCGGAACCCAGCTGGCTCTGGCCCAGCCAGCCCGGCGAAGGGTTTGGTGATAGCTGCCAGGCCGGCCTCGACGAGTGCGTGCCCACGGTGGCGGCCTGCGAGGTGAAGGGGCGTGCCCTGCCGGACCACGGCGAGGTCTGGTGCCAGCGCTGGGACCTCGACCCCGAGGCCCTGGAGGCCAAGGTGCTGCAGGCCACGGTGTCCCTGTACGTGAGTCCCCTGCGCTTCACCCGTGCCATCCGAGCTGACGGCTTCGGGGCGTTTCGCTTCGACTATGCCCTGGAGAACCTCGGTGCCGAGCCTGAGCCCTTCCTGTGGAGCCTGCACCCCCTCACCACCCTCGAACCCGGTGACCGGCTCGAGCTGCCGGCCGAGGTGCGGAGCCTCCGCCTGGACGGGGGCATCGGGGCATCCATCCGCCGAGGTGACATCTGGGGTTACCCGGAGCCCTTCCCCGGCATTCGTCTGGACGAGGGCGTGGTCCCGGGCATGCCCCGCGGCTGCGTGAAGGGCTTCGCCGGGCCGCTGCAGACGGGCCAGGCGGCTCTGGTCAACGGGATCACCGGGGACCGCATGAGCCTGCGCTGGGAGGTTGCCGAGGTCCCCTACCTGGGGGTCTGGATCAATCGAGGCCACGGCGGGTTCCACCATGTGGCCCTGGAGCCCACCACCGGCGCACCGGACTCCCTGGCGGAAGGCCGAGGGGACTGGTGGGGCCAGCCCCGGCTGCTGGCGCCCCGAGCGACGGCCAACTGGTCCATCACCGTGGAGGTTTCGTGAGCGAAGCAGGGAAGGGGGACGCCATGCAGCAGGACCCTCAGGTACCCGAAGACGGCCTCCTGTCCTTCCGGGAGAAGACGGGCTATGCCCTTGGCGATGCAGCCTCCAACTTCTATTGGAAGACCTTCGAGTTCTTCATCATCTTTTTCTACACCGATGTCTTCGGGATCTCTGCCGGGGCCGTGGGCACCATGATGCTGGTGACCCGGATCATGGATGCGGTGGCGGATCCCCTCATGGGGGCCATTGCCGACCGTACCCGCACACGGTGGGGACACTTCCGCCCCTACCTCATCTGGTTCGCCGTGCCCCTGGCACTGGCGGGGGTGCTCACCTTCACCACCCCGAACCTGGGCGCCTCCGGGAAGCTGGTCTACGCCTACATCACCTACTGCCTCCTGATGCTGCTCTACACCGCCGTGAACATACCCTACAGCGCCCTGATGGGGGTCATGACGCCCAACTCGAAGGAGCGGACCTCCCTGGCGTCCTTCCGCTTCGTGGGGGCCTTCTCCGTGGCGGTGGTGGTCCAGTACTGCACCCCCAGCCTGGCGCAGTGGTTCGGGATGAGCGCCGCCCTGCGGGCCCAGCACCCCTTCCTGCAGGCCCCCGTGGCCTGGGTGCGCTGGTTCCTCTCCCGGGACTTCCTGGCACTGCCCTCGGATCTGAACCGGGGCTGGCAGCTGACCATGGTGCTCTACGGCATCGTGGCCGTAGCGCTCTTTGTCCTCTGCTTCCTCTCCACCCGGGAGCGGGTGGCTCCGCCCAAGGACCAGGCGGCGGACCTCGGCCGCGACCTCCGGGACATGGCAGGGAGCCGGTCCTTCGTGGTGATCCTGGGGGTCATGGTCCTCATGATCACCTCCTTCGTCCTGAGGGGCTCGGTGTCGGCGTACTACTTCAAGTACTTCTTGCACCGCAACGATCTGCTCGGTCCCTTCCTGGTTTCCAACGCCCTGGCCTTCCTGGCGGCGGTGGTCATCACCCCGGCCATCGCCAAGCGCTTTGACAAGAAGGCCATCTTCATGAGCGCCATCGGCGTGGGGGGCCTGATCATCTGCGGGTTCTGGGTCGCCGGTCCCACGGACATCGGGCTGCTGTTCGCCCTCCAGATCCTGGCCAGCTTCATCATCGGCTTCAACTCGCCCATCCTGTGGGCGATGTTCGCTGACACGGCCGATGACGCCGAGTGGCGCCTGGGCCGCCGGAACACGGGCCTGGTCTTCGCCTCGGCCATCTTTGGCACCAAGATCGGCCTGGCCTTCGGAGCCTGGGTCACGGGGCTGCTGCTGACCTTCTTCGGGTATGTGGCCAACGCCGACCAGACCGCCAGCTCCCTCCTCGGCATCCGCCTCTCCATGAGCCTCATCCCCGGGATCATGCTGCTGGTGGCCGCCGCGCTCATGCAGGCCTATCCCCTCAACGACCGGCAGATGATCCGGATCGAACAGGACCTCAAGGACCGGAAGCGCGCCCAGGAAAGCGAAGCCTAGCCCTTGGGGCCGGGCTCGCTGAGGGCAGGAGCACACATGGAACGCACCTTCGTATCGGACACCCCTCTGAACCCGCCGCCCTCGGCGGCCCGGGGCTCCTTCGAAGACATCGACGGGGAGCGCTTCTACCGCATCACCAACCTGGATGCCATGGCGCCCTTCTTCATGAGCCTGGTGAGCGATTCGGACCACTGGCTGTTCATTTCCAGCAACGGTGCCCTTACCGCCGGCCGGAAGGACCCGGACCACGCCCTCTTCCCCTACTACTCCGACGACCGCATTCACGACAGCCTCGACCAGACCGGCAGCAAGACCCTGCTGCGGGTCCTGCAGTCAGGCCGAGCCTCGCTGTGGGAGCCCTTCTCCCCCCGCTTCGAGGGCCTCTACCGCATCACCCGAAACCTCTGCAAGAGCGTCTATGGGAACCGGATCCTCTTCGAGGAAGTGAACCACGACCTGGGCCTGTCCTTCCGCTACGAGTGGATGACCAGCGAGCGCTTCGGCTTCGTCCGCCGCGCGGCCCTCCACAACCTGGGGACCGGTTCGCTGTCCGTGGCTCTGGTGGACGGCATCCAGAACGTGCTGCCCTATGGCCTGGGCCGCCGCTTCCAGATGGAGCTGAGCACCCTGGGGGACGGCTACAAGCGCACAGAGCTGCTGGCCCCCTCGGGACTGGCCCTCTTTCGCCTCAGCTCCATTCCTGTGGACAAGGCGGAGCCCAGCGAAGCCCTGCGCGTGAACACCGCCTGGTCCGCCGGTCTGGAGGCGCCGGTCCATCTGCTGTCCACGGAGCAACTCGGCGCCTTCCGGCGGGGCGAGCCCCTGCGGGAGGAGACGGATCTGCGGGGCCGCCGGGGTGCCTACCTGCTGAACACCACCCTGTCCCTGGAACCCGGCGCCCGGAAGGACTGGCTCATCGTGGCCGAGCTGAGCCTCGACGCCGTCGGCGTGCAGGCCCTGCGGAAGCGCCTGGAAGCGGGCCCGGACCTGCGTCCCGAGGTGCTGGAAGATGTGGAGCGCGGGACCCGGAATCTGGTGCGCATCGTGGCCGGGGCGGATGGCCTGCAGGCCAGCGAGGATGAGCTGAGCGTCTGGCGGCACTTCTCCAACACCCTCTTCAACGCCATGCGCGGCGGGGTTCCACTGGAGGGCTACCAGATCTCCCGGGAGGACCTCCGCCGCTTCCTGGGCTGCTTCAACTCGGGGGTGGCGGCGCGCCACGAGGGGTTCCTCGCGGCCCTGCCCGAGACCTTGCCGCACCGGGAACTGCTGGAGCGGGCTGGGGCCCTCGGGGACCCGGACCTGGAGCGCCTGGTTCGGGAATACCTGCCCCTCACCTTCAGTCGGCGCCACGGGGACCCCAGCCGACCCTGGAATAATTTCTCGATCCGGGTGCGGGACTCCCGCGGCCAGCGGATCCTCGACTACCAGGGCAATTGGCGGGACATCTTCCAGAACTGGGAGGCCCTGGGCCACGCCTATCCGGGCTTCCTGGAGAGCATGATCTTCAAGTTCACCAACGCCTCCACGGCGGATGGCCACAACCCCTACCGGGTGATGCGGGAAGGTTTCGACTGGGAGGTCATTGACCACCGCGAGCCCTGGTCCTTCATCGGCTACTGGGGGGATCACCAGGTGATCTACCTGCTGAAGCTGCTGGAGGCCTCGGAGCGCTTTCATCCGGGTCGCCTGGAGGGGCTCCTGGACCGCCGCCTCTTCACCTTCGCCAACGTGCCCTACCGCATCAAGCCCTACGCGGACCTGCTGGCGGATCCCCGCCATACCATCACCTTCGACCAGGACGGCCACGACCAGGCCCTGGCCCTGGCCCGGACCCTGGGGGCGGACGGCAAGCTGCTCATGGGTGCGGACGGCCCCACCCGGGCCACCCTCACCGAGAAGCTGCTGCTGGTGGCCCTGACCAAGCTGGCCAACTTCATCCCGGAAGCGGGCATCTGGATGAACACCCAGCGGCCCGAGTGGAACGACGCTAACAACGCCCTGGTGGGCCCTGGCGTGTCCATGGTGACGCTCTACTACCTCCGCCGGTACCTCGCCTTCCTGGCCCGCCTCTTCGCGGCCCAGGGCAGCCGCGAGGTGCAGGTCTCCCAGGAGGTTGCCACCCTGCAGGAGGGCATCGCTACGGCCCTCCAAGCCACTGAAGCAGGCCTAGACGGACCGGTCTCCGATGGAGCCAGGAAGGCCCTGCTGGACCAACTGGGCCGTGCGGGCAGTGACTACCGGCAGGCCATCTACGCCCAAGGGTTTTCCGGGGCGCAGGCGACCCTTGCCATGCCCGGGTTGACGGCTTTCTGTGCCTCCGCCCTGCGCCACCTGGACCACAGCATCCAGGCCAACCGTCGGGAGGATGGCCTCTATCACGCCTACAACCTGATGAAGGTGACGCCGGAGGGCATCGAGGTCCGCACCCTGTACGAGATGCTGGAGGGGCAGGTGGCTGTCCTCAGCTCCGGCGCCCTGGGTGCCGAGGAAGCCCTGGGCCTGCTGGACGCCCTGCGCAGCAGCAGCCTCTACCGCCCGGACCAGGCGAGCTACCTGCTCTATCCCGATCGGCCCCTCCCGGCCTTCCTGGAGAAGAACATCATCCCCGAGGGGGCGGTCTCCCGCTCGGAGCTGCTCCGCACCCTGCTGGAGGCCGGCGACGGGCGCATCGTGGCCCGGGATGCCGAGGGCCAGGTCCACTTCAACGCCGCCTTCCGCAACGCGGACAAGCTGGCCTCGGCCCTGGCTGAGCTGGAAGCGGGACCCTTCGGGGCCCTCGCCCTGGCCGAAGGTCCCCAGCTGCTGGAGCTCTTCGAGGAGGTCTTCGACCACCAGTCCTTCACCGGGCGCAGCGGGACCTTCTACAAGTACGAGGGGCTCGGGTGCATCTACTGGCACATGGTGTCGAAGCTGCTGCTAGCCGTGGACGAGATCCTGCAGGAGGCTGCCGGCGGCGACGCCACCCGGTTCGCCCGCTTTCGGGATCACTACCGGGAGCTCCGGGAGGGCCTGGGTGTCCACAAGACCCCCGCCGCCTACGGGGCCATCCCCACGGACCCCTACTCCCACACGCCGGGCTTCGCCGGGGTGCAGCAGCCGGGCATGACCGGCCAGGTGAAGGAGGACTTCCTCAGCCGCTTCAGCGAGATGGGGGTTCAGGTGAGCGGGGGGCAGGTCCGCTTCCTCCCCTGGATGGTGAACCCGGCGGAGTTTCTCCGCCAGCCTGGCCGCTTCGCCTACGTGGACGCCGCTGGCGAGGAGCACACCCTGGACCTGGAGAAGGACTCCCTGGCCTTCACCCTCTGTCAGGTGCCCATCCTGGCCCACCGGGTGGGGGGGCCTCGGGTCCTGGTGCACCGCAGCGACGGCACCACCCAGACCTTCCAGGGGCTTGCCCTGGACGCCGCCACCAGTGCCGCCCTCTTTGAGCGCACGGGGGCCGTGCGCAGGATTGACCTCTTCCTGGGTCTGTAGGCACCGTTCCGCGGACTGAACCTCAGAAAAAACAAGGGTTGGGTTGTTCGGGGGGAACCTCTGCGCCGGATTTGTCCAGGTTTTTAGCCTCCGCAGGGAGTGGCCGATACCTTCTCAGGCGGGCCCGTGGCCTGCGCCTCTGGGGAGGATCTGTGCTGGTGGGGCTGAAGGCGCAGCTTGAAGAGCACCGGTGGCGGCTAGGGCTGGGGCTTCTCCTGGTGGCCGGCCTTTATTACTCATCCAAATTCAGCTATTTGCTCTTCCACACCCTCGCCGAAGTCTTCAGCGTGGTGGTGGCCTTCTCCGTCTTCATGATCACCTGGAGCTCCCGGCGCTTCCTGCAGAATGGCTACCTGCTCTTCGTGGGGGTGGGCTACCTGGCCCTGGGGTTTCTGGACCTCCTGCACACCTTGGCCTACCAGGGCATGGTGGTCTTTCCCACCCACGCCTTTGCTGCCAACCAGCTCTGGATCGCCACCCGCTACCTGGAGAGCCTGACCCTGCTCGCAGGGTTCCTCTTCCTGGGGGCCCATCGGCAGCCCAAGCTCACGCTCCTGGTGGTTGGTTTCTCGGCGGTGACCGCCCTCATCGTGGCCAGCATCTTCCTGTGGCGGATCTTCCCCGTCTGCTTCGTGGCGGGGCAGGGACAGACGCGCTTCAAGATCGTGAGCGAGTTCATCATCATCGCCATCCTGGCCGTGGATGTCTGGCTCCTGCTGCGCAACCGGGCGGCCTTCGAAGGCCGGGTGTTCAAGGCCATCCTGGGCTCCCTGGTCCTGGCCATCGGCACGGAGCTGGCCTTCACGGTCTACATCTCGAACTTCGGCTTGGCCAACATGGTCGGCCACTATCTGAAGATCTTCAGCTTTGCCCTGATCTACGTGGCCCTGGTCAAGACGGGCATCGAGTATCCCTATGAGCTGGTCTTCCGGGAGCTAGCTCGAACCAACGAGCAGCTCACGACGGAGGTCAGCGTGCGCAGGGCCGCCGAAGCGGAGAAGGAGGCTGTCATCGGGCAGCTCCGCACTGCGCTCGAAGAGATCCGCACCCTCCGGGGGATCATTCCCATCTGCAGCCACTGCCGCAAGGTCCGGGATGAGGCGGGGTCCTGGAGCCAGCTGGAGGCCTATGTCCACGAGCACTCCCAGACCCAGTTCAGCCACGGCATCTGTCCGGACTGCCGGGGCCGACACTTCGGCCTGCCGGGCTAACGGAGGCAGGCTGAACAGAACCCCTTGGCTTTCGGGGATAATATGTATAGAAAATAACCCGGACAGATCAACCATTGATGGGATTCAAGCCGAGGAGCACCCCATGAGCATTGCCACCTGGGAAGCCCGATTCGAAACCGGAGTCCCCCTGATCGATGACCAGCACCGAGCCCTCTTCGTGGCCATCAATGCGCTGGCGGACTCCTTCAGAGCCGGGCACGCCTCGGCCCAGGTCAAGGAGAGCCTGGACTTCCTGGCCCACTACACCCTGGAGCACTTCGACAGCGAAGAGCGGCACATGCGGGAGATGGGCTACCCGAACCTGCAAGAGCACATCCAGGAGCACACCCAGCTGATGGCCCGGGTCCAGGATCTCCAGGTACGCCAGGAGGGCGGGTTCATGGTGACTGCGGATGTGGCGCTGTTCTTTGCGGACTGGCTCGCCCACCACATCAACGATGTGGACATGGGCTACGTGGCCTTCAGCCGAACACCTGGGGAAGCCAACCCCCAGGGCTGAGTCCCCAGGCTTCTGGACCTCTCAGGGCCGGGCGGACAGGGGGGTGCTCAACCCTCCGAGCAGCTCCTGGTGGATGGCTTCGGCGATCTCCTGGGCCACACCCGCTCCGGGTTCATCCCCCTGGGCCTGCAGGTCACTCTGGATGCGGTGAGCGATGGCCACGCAGGCCTCTGCCGTGACCCGCTCGATGAGGCGGGGCTGGGGCTTGGGACGCAGGTTTCCTGGCGGCATGGAACCTCCGTACGGAAGGGGCAACAGGTTGGGTGGGGATCAGTCTGCTACTTGGATGATCAGATCCGGCCCTTCGTTCCCGGAATTTCCAACGGCTGTGCCGACAGGAAAGGCTTCCATCACAGCTGTGTCACAGGGGCGCAGCAGGGCCGCCGCCTTCCTGTTATCCGGGTCCAGCCAGGCGTCGAGATCCTCTGACGGCAGGATCACAGGCATGCGGGCATGGATGGGGGCCATCACGGCGTTCGGGGTGGTGGTGACCAGGGCGCAGGTGTCGATTTCCCCCGCCGGGCCCGCCCAGCTACTGAACAAGCCAGCGAACAGGAAGATTCCTCCGTCCCTGGGCCGGATGTAGAAGGGGCGCTTGCGGCCACCTTCGTTCTTCCACTCGTAGAACCCGCTGGCGGGGACCAGGCACCGTCCGTGACGGAAGGCCCCCCGGAAGGTGGGTTTGTCCTCCAGGCCCTCGGCCCGGGCATTGATGGGGCGGGGCCCCTGCTTGGGGTCCTTGGACCAGGAGGGAATCAGGCCCCACTGGGCCAGGCCCGGCCCCAGGCCGTCCCGTTCTGGGCGCACCACGAGGATCCACTGGCCCGGAGCGACGTTGTAGCGGGCCTCGATGCGCAGGCCTGCCAGGCCGGGGCAACGCAGTCCCTGGGCCAGTTCCTGACCCGTGGCATGGAGGGCAAAGCGGCCGCACATGGGCACAGGATAGCCTCTTGGCTCATCCCCTCGCACCGGATCCCGGTCCTGCGGCATCCAACAAGGAACCGGAGGCCTCCATGCGACCCCGCACCATCCTGGGTGTCCTAGCCCTAGCCACCCTGCTGGCGGGCTTCGGTCTTGCCCTGACCACCCCCCGGACTCCCCCGGCAACCCGCGAGGACAAGGTGACCGCACCCCAGAAGCCCACCCCGGCTGAGCTCAAGCAGAAGCTCACCCCCATGCAGTACCACGTCACCCAGGAGGCCGGCACTGAGCCGCCCTTCCGTAACGAGTACTGGAACGAGCACGGCGAAGGCATCTACGTCGACCGGGTGAGCGGCAAGCCGCTGTTCTCGTCGCTGGACAAGTTCGACTCGGGCTGTGGCTGGCCCAGCTTCACCAAGCCCCTGGCGGAAGATGCAGTGGTGGAGAAGCGCGACCTCAGTGCCGGCATGGCCCGCACGGAGGTACGCTCCAGCGCAGCGGACAGCCACCTGGGCCATGTCTTCGACGACGGCCCTCGGGATCGCGGCGGCCTCCGCTACTGCATCAACAGCGCCGCCCTCCGCCTCGTGCCGGTGGCTGACCTGGAGAAGGAGGGCCTGGGCCGGTTCCTGCCCCTGTTTGGGAAGGCCGCCCCGGTGGTGAAGGAAGAGACCGCCACCCTCGCCGGCGGCTGCTTCTGGGGCATGGAGGACCTGCTACGGAGCCAGCCAGGTGTGCTGGGCATCGAGGTGGGCTACACCGGCGGCACCGTGGCCAATGCCACCTATGAGCGCCACGACGGCCACGCCGAGGCCGTGCAGATCCGCTTCGATCCCACCAAGACCACCTTTGAAGCCCTGCTGCGCTTCTTCTTCCGCATGCACGACCCCACCACCCTGAACCGCCAGGGCAATGATCTGGGGACCTCCTACCGCAGCGCCATCTTCTTCCACTCGGAGGCCCAGCGGGCCACGGCCCAGCGGGTCAAGGCCGAGGTGGACGCCGGCGGCAAGTGGAAGCGGCCCATCGTCACCGAGATCACCGCCGCCGGCCCCTGGTGGCGCGCCGAAGACTACCACCAGGACTACCTGATCAAACACCCCGGCGGCTACACCTGCCACTTCCTGCGGGACTGAGCCCTCGGCGGTACTGACAAAAAAGATTCACCACGAAGACACGAAGAAAGAAACTGCAGTTATCTTCTGCACTTCTTCGTGTCTTCGTGTCTTCGTGTCTTCGTGGTAAAGCAGTTGCCTTTTTTCTCTAGACCCGGAAGGTGTCAGGGCGCCAGGTCTGGATTCGCTTTTTGATGGCTTCGCCGTCGAGGTTTTCGTCCAGGGCTTCGCGGACGCGGTCGGCCAGCTCGGCATCGGCGGCGAAGCGCAGGCCCACGCACTGCTTGGGGGTCAGGGCAGCGCTGCGGGCGGCCAGGTCTGCGGGGAGCAGGCGCTGGATGCGCAGGGACTCCTCCAGGCGGATGAGGCGGTCCTGCACCTTGAGGGCATAGCCCCGGATGGTCAATGCCAGCAAGACCAACATCAGGCACAGGACCATGGCCCAGGCAGCATGGAGGCTGGGGTACTTGATCAGGTGCCAGATGCTGGT
>SESD01001680.1_pt1 | contig 11897 bp, 12 predicted proteins | sample 3171411 | NCBI WGS metagenome assembly SESD01 (sample SAMN06051880, study PRJNA518727) | freshwater metagenome | biome: subpolar coniferous forest; feature: holomictic lake; material: water; isolation source: holomictic Lake 442, 16.5 m depth | place: Canada: near Kenora, Ontario | collected...
AGCAGAAGGTGGATCTTGTGCTATTGGATGTGCGAATTGGGGAAGAGGACGGACTGGAGATATTTCGGCAACTGAGAAAAGAGCATCCGAGGCAGCTGGTCATTGTGATGACGGCACATGGGACGGCGCAGACGGCGATTGAAGCGATGAAGTTGGGTGCATTTGATTATATTTTAAAGCCGTTTGACGTGCCGGAGCTTTTGGCGACCTTGCGACGAGGATTACAGACAGCGGCCTCGATGCAGGAGTTAGTGGCTGGAGAAGGAAAAAAGGCGACAGCTGAGATTGGGGCAGCTCCGGGGTTGATTGGGACTTCTCCCGCTATGCAAAAAATCTACAAATTAGTGGGGCAAGTGGCGCGATCGGATGCGGCGGTGCTTCTGTTGGGGGAGAGCGGAACGGGGAAGGAGTTGGTAGCGAGGGCAATTTACGTGAATAGCTTGCGGGCGGCACGACCGTACGTGGCGATCAACTGCGCGGCGATTCCTGATACCTTGCTGGAGAGTGAGTTATTTGGGCATGAGCGGGGAGCGTTTACGGGGGCGTTGACGCAGAGGATTGGAAAATTCGAAAGGGCGGATGGCGGAACAATCTTTTTGGATGAGATTGGGGATATGCCGTTGGGGTTGCAGGCGAAACTACTTCGGGTTTTGCAGAACGGGGAATTTCAGCGGTTGGGTGGGGATCAGACCTTACGGACGCAAGTAAGGGTGATTGCAGCAACGAATAAAGATTTGTCCGTGATGGTAAGGGAGAAGAGTTTTCGTGAGGATCTGTATTATCGGATCAACGTGGTGCAAATTCAGTTACCACCTTTACGGGAGCGATCGGCGGATGTGTTGCCTTTAGCGGAACATTTTTTGGTGCGGAGCGCCAAGGAGAGAGTTTTGATATTTTCGGCGGCGACGAGGAAAGTGATGCAAGCCTATGGTTGGCCCGGGAATGTGCGAGAGTTGGAGAATGCGGTGACCCGAGCGGTAGTCTGCGCGGCAGCGGAAGCGATTGAGCCAGGGGATTTGCCGCCCGAGGTTGCAGGTCAGATTGTGCCTTCGGAGGGGAGTAATGGTGGAGATTGGTGGGAACAGATTCGTGGGGAGGCGGGTGTAGCCGGGGATCTGCTGGCGGCGGGAGAAAAGATGTTGGTGGAGCGGGCGTTGGGGGAGGCGGATGGTAATGTGAAGCGGGCGGCGGAGATTTTAGGGGTAACTCGTGCGGCATTGCGGACGCGGGTGACCCGATATGCGTTATCCGTGAATGACTAGGTTAGGAAACTAACTTCGCTAAAGCTTTTGGAAGCGGGCAGGTAAAGAGGAGTTCTTGTTTGCTGAGGGGATGGGGGAAGCGCAGGAAGCAGGAGTGGAGGCCGAGGCGTTTTGCGGGATCGGTTTTCGCTCCATATTTTTCATCACCGACAATCGGGCAACCGACGGCAGAGAGTTGAACGCGGAGTTGATGGCGGCGTCCAGTTTCGAGGGTGAGTTCAACGAGGGAGCAGTGGCGGTTTTTTTTGAGAAGCCGGTATTGGGTGATGGCGTGGCGAGTGAGAGGGGAGGCAGGGCGGATAAAAACCTTAAAGGGATTAGACTCGTCGAGATCGGATTCGAAGGTACCAGCTTCTTGAGAGAGATGGCCCTCGACGACCGCTTCGTACTTTTTTTCAAAGGTATCCCAGTTTTTTTGAAGGATCTCCTTGGCGTCAGGGGTTTTAGCAAAAACCATCAGGCCGGAGGTTTCGCGATCGAGTCGGTGGACGATCCAGACGCGTTCTTTGGATCGGGTGTGAGATTGACGGAGATAATCGGTGAGTTGGAAGTAGGCGGTTTTTTCGGGTTCGGCTTCGCTGGCGATACTGAGGAGGTTGGTGGGCTTCTCGATGACGAGGAGAGAGGCGTCTTCGAAGAATATCTTAATGCCAGAAGGAAGGGTAGTTTTTGGAATGGCAAAGCGATCGGAGCGAATGGAGACGGTATCGCCGATGGCGAGTGGGTGATTGAACTGGGAAACTGGGCGACCGTTGACGGTGACGGCTTGGAATTTGAGCCAGGTACGGATCTGCTTCTTTTTCTCATCGGGCCAAGCGGAGAACATCTGTTCGAGAAGAGGTCCTGGTTGAGAGATAAGGAAAGGATTCGGCATGGAGCAAGCTTGGAGCAAAAAGGGTGCGATGGGAATGTTTGGAGATTGGTCGAAAAGGGGGAAAGGGGTAGAGTTTTGGGGATGAGAATTCTTTTTTTGGGCGATGTGGTGGCGGAGTACGGCCGTGAGGCGGTGCGGGACGGGATGCCACGATTGATTGAGGAGTTTGCCCCAGATTTCATCGTGGTGAACGGGGAGAACGTGGCAGGGGGAAACGGAATTACGCCGAAGCTGGCTTATGATATTTTTCGGGCGAAAGTGGATGTGATTACTTTGGGGGATCACTGCTGGGATCAGAGGGAGATTATGGGTTTCTTTGCGGAGGAACCGCGGTTGATTCGGCCTTTTAACTTTCCTGCGACCTGCCCAGGGAAAGGCTCGATCGTGGTGACGGGAAATGGAAAGAAGTTGGCAGTAGTGAATGCGATGGGGCGGACGTTTATGAAGGCGAACGTGGACAATCCTTTTCTGATGATGGATCCGATTTTGGAGGAGCTGCGGAAAGAGACAAAGGTGATCCTGGTGGATTTTCATGCGGAGACGACTTCGGAGAAAATTGCCTTTGGGCATGCCTTTGACGGGAAGGTCTCGGCGGTGGTGGGGACGCATACCCATGTGCAGACAGCGGATGAGAAGGTGTTGGCGGGAGGGACGGCTTACATTACGGATGTGGGGTTTTGTGGGGCACACGATTCGGTGATTGGGCGGGAGAAGGGTTTTATCATCGATCGGTTTCGGACCTTGATGCCAGTGAAGATGCATTTGGCGACGGCGGGAGTGCAGTTGGACGGGGTGGTGATCGATGTGGATGAGGAGACGGGGAAGGCAACCGCAATTCAGAGGATTCAAAGACCGAAGTGAATCGAGTAGAGCCGCTGACGGTATCTGCGCTGACGGCGCAGATTAAGGAGATCCTGGAGGATCAGGTGGGTGAGGTGTCGGTGACAGGGGAGATTTCGAATTTACGGCAGCAATCTTCGGGCCACTACTATTTCACCCTGAAGGACGAGGGGTCCCAGATTCCTTGTGCTCTGTTTAAGGGGTCGGCAGGGCGGTTGGCGGTGGCTCCGAAGGATGGAGCGAAGGTGGTGGTGGAGGGGGAAGTATCGGTCTATGCGCCGCGGGGAGCGTATCAGTTGATCGTGAGAAGTTTGGAGCCTGTGGGGAAGGGAGATCTGCATCAGCGGTTTGAGGAGTTGAAGAGAAAGTTGCAGGGGGAGGGATTGTTTGATGAGGAACGCAAGAGGCAGATTCCTGAATTTGTGGAGAGGGTGGGAATTATCACGAGTCCAACGGGAGCGGCGGTGCGCGATGCGATTCATGTTTTGCAGAGGAGATGTCCTCGGGTTCAGTTGACGGTATTCGGAGTGAAGGTCCAGGGGGAGGGAGCGGCGGAGGAGGTGGCGGAGGCGATTGGGGAGATGGGGAGGAGGAATTTTGATGTGCTGCTGGTGGTGCGTGGGGGAGGAAGTTTGGAAGATTTGTGGGCTTTCAATGAGGAGGTGGTAGCGCGGGCGGTGGTGGCGAGTCCGATTCCGGTGATCAGTGGGGTGGGGCATGAGACGGACTTTACGATTTGTGATTTTGTGGCGGATATGAGGGCACCGACTCCTTCGGTGGCGGCGGAGATGGTGAGTCGGCCTGATGTGGATTGGGTTGAGGAGTTGCGGGCGTGGAGGGATCGGCTGGGGGAGGCGGCGGTGGAATTTTTGGAAGAGAAGAGGAGGAGGTTGGGAGATTTGGCGGGGAGTTATGTTTTTCGAGAACCGCGAAAGATGGTCGAGATGAGTGGGCAGAGGGTGGATGAGTTGGCGGTGCAGTTAATGCGCGGCTTGGAAAGCGGCTGGCGGTATCGAAAGCAGTATGCGGAGGGATTGTTGGGGCGATGGTTGGCGCTGAGACCTGAGCGGAGGTTAAGGGAGTTGTCGTTGAGGGTGCGGGGGGCAGCGGATCGGTTGAGGGCGATGGGGCCAGAGGAAACGCTGAAAAGGGGGTATGCGTTGGTGCAGACGGCTGAGGGGAAATTGGTTCGAAATGTTGAGCCCGCACGGAGGCTTGGGGACTTGGTTGTGAGGTTTTCAGATGGAAAGCTAGAGGTCAAAGTGAAGGGAAAATGAGAGGTGAGGTTATGAAAGAAGATGGATTAAAGGATATGGCTTCAATTTTAGGATTATGAGAAAGGTGACTCTACTTCACCTTTGTTTAGTCGTTGGTCTGCTCGTGGGATCATGGTTGCCGAACATGGCCCAGGGCCAAACCGAGGTCGGTCCGACAAAGGTCAATGAGACGAACGAAGTTACTCCTTTGACTTTGCCTGGTGCGGAAACCTTTATTTTCAAAAAGGTAGGGGAGACCGAACTTCGACTTCACGTGGTGAAGCCAAATGATTGGAAAGCGTCCGATAGGAGACCGTGTTTGGTGACTTTCTTCGGTGGAGGTTGGACCAGTGGCACTCCCGCCAAGAGCATCACCTATGCGAAGTGGGCGGCGAAATATGGTCTGGTGGGAGTGGCTCCAGATTATCGAACGAGGAAACGGTTTGATACAAAACCTGAGGACTGTGTGGCGGATGGGCGGGCGGCGGTGCGATGGATTCAGGACCATGCGAAGGAGTTGGGGATTGATCCAGGGAAGATTGTGGTGCAGGGATCGTCGGCTGGGGGGCATGTAGCGGCGTGGACAGCGATACCTGATCCTGTGGCCCCAGATTTGGCTTCCGATCCTGTGCCTAGCCCTGTTCCGGTGGGTTTGATTCTGCTGTGGCCGGTAACGGATACGGGAACGAACGGGTATGGTGGCTCGAAACGTTTCGGAAATGATGAGGCACGGGCGAATAACCTATCGGTGACGGGTCGGATGCCTAGCAAGATGCCGCCTACGCTGGTGTTTCACGGGACGGCGGATGTAACGGTTAAGTATGCGAATACGGAGGAGTTTCTGGCGAAGATGAAGGCGAATGGGAATGAGTGTGAACTGATTTCGTTTCCAGGGGCGCCCCACAGTCCAAACTCCTCCAAGTGGGGCGAGGCGACGGCAGTCAAAGCGAAGATTGAGCAGGAGGCCCTTAAGTTTTTGGAAAAGTTAGGTGTGGTAAGTTCAGAACAAGCATCCGTAGGCGGGAAGACGACGGACAAGAAAGACGGGGAGTAGTCTTTGTTTAGGTTCGTTTGCTTTTTGAGTATGTGGGGGTTCTGCCTGAACCTTGAGGCGGGAGAAAAATTTCTTCTGATGCAGGAGGGTCGATTGGGCCAGCTGAGGTCCGCCAATGCGGGGAAGGAAGATGCCAACCTTCCGCCCGAAGCGAAGGCGATAGCGACGAAGATCGTAAAGGAGGCGGACAAGAGGATGGGGAAGCCGTTGATCACGATCACGGAGAATGAAAACCTGCAGGCCAGTAAGGATCCGCACGATTATTTCAGCATTGGACGATATTTCTGGCCGGATCCCAGCAAGCCGGATGGGTTGCCTTGGATCAATCGGGACGGGGAGACCAATCCGGATGCGGTGAAAGCATCGGATGAGAAGAAGTTGGGGGAGATGATCCATGCGGTGGAGTATCTATCCTTGGCCTATTACCTGACGGGGGGTGAGAAGTACGGAGCCGAAGCGGCTCGATATTTAAGGGGGTTCTTTTTGGATTCCGAAACCAAGATGAATCCTCATCTAAACTACGGTCAAAGCGTTCCCGGAAAGGCAACAGGAAGGGGAAGCGGTCTGATCGATACGAGGGGGTTTATGACCCTGCCCGACGTTCTGAAGTTGCTGGAAAATTGCCCCACATGGACAGCAAAAGATCGTGAGGGAATGAAAGCTTGGTGGATTCAATACGGGGAGTGGATGCAAAACAGCAAGATTGGTTTGGACGAAAAGAAAACGAAGAATAATCACGGGGCTGCGTATGACGTACAGTTGGCCGCAGTGCTGGTGATGTCCGAGAAAGAAGACGAGGCGAGGAAAGTCCTGGGAGAGTCATTACTTCTCCGGTTGGATACCCATATCACCACGGAGGGGAAACAGCCGAGGGAGTTGGCAAGGACGAAGAGCTGGTCGTACAGCTGTTTTAATTTGAAGAATATCTGCAAGGGAGCGGTGATGGCTCGGTCGTTGGGGATTGATCTATGGAATCACGAGGGAACGGATGGTCGGGGGAGTTTAAGGAAGGCGATGCTTTATCTTGTTCCTTTTTTAAGAAATCCTGAAAGTTGGCCGGAGAAGCAGATCACAAAGTTTGATTCGAAGGAGGCTCGTGTTTGGTTGAATGACGGAGCAGTGGTTTATGACGACGCAGGAATTCGAAGCGCTCAGAAAGAGTTTGCCCCAATGGAGAAAGCTGATGTGGAAGATTGGGTTTCGACTCCGGTTCATAAATGAGGTGTCTCGCACGTCTTTTTAGCGGTACTTTAACTCTATGTTAAACTATTGCCTATCCTGTTGTGCATGGTTGACCCTCGCTCTTGGGTTGAGTTCTATCGGATGGGGTGAGGGAAAGGAGTCGGCTTATTGGAAAAGTTTTCAGTCGGCGACTGATCGTTCTTTGGCGAATATCCTGACCGACTACTCCTATGCCGGATATGAGCATGGGGAGAAGGCTATTCCTGATGTGCAGGGGCCTATCTTTAAGGTGACCGATTACGGGGCGATAGCGGACGATTCGATTTCGGACGAAGAAGCGATTCGGAAAGCAATTGCGGCGGCGGAGGGGGCGGGAGGCGGTGTGGTCTTATTTCCTGCAGGTAAATTTCTTGTTTTTGCGGACCGCTTTAAGGCCGCGTCGATTCGAATCGGAAAATCAGGGATAGTGATCCGCGGTGCGGGTTTGGGAAAAGGGGGAACGGTCATTCGGGCGATTCATTCGGGTTATCGAGTGGGACCGTACCCCGTACCGAAAGGGACAAAGGATGGTGAAGGTCGGGATGACTGGTCGAATATTCCATATATATTTCTGTTTGAGGGAGTGGAGGGTGGGAAGAAGGAGGCGGGGAAGTCGGTGGCGGTGACGGGTGCGGTAAAGCGTGGAAGTTTTGCTATACCTGTGAAATCGACGGAGGGTTTTAAGGTGGGGGATTGGGTGGTGCTCAAGGCGGGCACGCCAAAGCTGGATGCGGAGTTGATGTGTGGATTACAGCCTGATCCGAGCTGGACCCGGATCATCAAAGATGGAGCAAGCATCAGTGAACTGCATCAGGTTAAGGAGGTTCAGGGCGAGAGTCTGATTTTGAAAGAGCCGGTGTTGGTGAACTTGGGTGCGGATTTTGAGGCGAAGGTTTCGCCGGTGGCGTTGATCGAGCAGGTAGGGGTGGAGGACATGGCGTTTCAGGGGGGATGGAGGGGAGCGTTTGTGCATCATCGTTCGGCTTTGGACGATGAGGGGTGGGATGGGGTTCTTTTTCATGGGGTGGCGAACGGTTGGGTACGGAGATGCGCATTTCTAAATGTGAACACTGGGATGTATCTGAGAGATTCAGTGGTCTGTTCGATTCTGGAAAATCGATTTGCCGGGAATAAGGGCCATTATGACGTGGCGATTCGATCTAACTGCACTTTCAACCTGACGGGGTTGACGGAGGAGACGTCGTCGCCCCAACACGGGGCATCGACGGGAAACCGCTCGGCCGGAACGGTGGTTTGGCGCTGGCTGATGAGCAAAGCCTCCACGGTTGATTCACACGGGAACGGTCCGTATGCGACGCTGATCGACCGGGTGGATGGCGGGACGATGACACGCAGCGGCGGACCCGCACCCTCTTTTCCTAATCATCTTCGCTGGATGGTGTTCTGGAACTTTTCCTATGACAGCGAAGATGAACAGCCGATCAACTTCTGGAACTATGAGAAGGGCAAGGAAGCAAAATTTGCGAAGCCACTTTTTGTGGGACTGCATGGCAAGCCGGTGGTGTTGAAAGAGGACTCTGTGGAAGGGAATGAGTGTCCAGGAACCCCCGTGACTCCGGAGTCGTTGTACGAGGCTCAGTTGGGGTTGCGATTGGGAAAGGTGCCGGATTGGGTGGGATCGGCGCGGAAAGAGTGGGAGGGGATTCGGGCTCTGGAACTACCGCCTTATTCGGCCGCGGATATTGAGAAGTACGATTTGTATGAGGAGGAGTTTGCCTTGGCAGATCTGTTGAAAGATTGGCAGGAGCAGATGGGGAAGCAGGAGCTGGGGTGGGGGGTGCCGATCGAACTTCCAGCGTCCGTCCCTGAGGTGAAATGGAAGAGGGACTATGTTCTGTTGCGGACGGTTTTGCAGGCGATGGCGACCTATGCGAATCCGGTCGGCAAGAAGGATGTTGTTGTTCCGACGATGAAGGTGAATGTGGAGATCAAGCCTAGGGAAGTTATCTTCCAAATGCCGATGCAGTCGGATGCCAAGGCACAGAAAAAGAATCAGGACGCTTTGCGGGTGGCAAAGGAGTTGGCTCCTTCGTGCCAGGGGGTGTTGGTGGCAGATCCGACGAGTTTGAAGTTAACCTTGAAACGTTAAATTGCCGGCAAAGAGGGGTGGCGAAGGTTCCACGTCTGGGAAGATTTATTTTTTAGAGTCCAGTGGCCTGCCTTGGATTCTGAGAGCTCCCAACTGTCCAACGAGGAGGTGATGGGGCCGACGGCGTGGAGGGCAAACAGGCATCCGTTTCCTGTGTTGAGTTTAGTTTGGAGATAAGGGGTGAGGCTGTTGGAGCCGTAGATTTGGGTACGGGATTGTTTGGGTGCGATGACGTGGCGGGAGTTGGCGCTTTCGAATCCGTGGAGAGAACGGATAATCGCGTGGTGGGTCGCATTTTCCCACGAGATAGTTGGGAAGAGTGGGGATTCCTTGAGATCAGAGGATTTCGTGGATGCGAGGCTTTGGCCTCCGAGGAGAAGACGGGTGGGTTTTTTGCACTGGTAGAGGTGAAGGTGAAACTGCCAAGGTCCGTTCCACCAGAGATGGGTTTCGATTTCGACGGAGTCTCCGAGGGAGTAGGAGCAGGCGAGGTGATCTTTTTCGACGGCAAGGGAGCGGGTCTGCTGTCGGCCGTGCAGGGAACCATCCTCCATCTGAGCTGTGAGGGAGGAGTCGATCGGGTAAGAGCCATCGGGAAGTTGGACATCGAAGCCGACGCCGGTGCGGTAGGATAGTTTGCCCCATTTATAGGGTCCAAAAACGGTGTTGGAGGTGGAGATGGCAGTCCCTGCGTTGAGGAGTTCGATTTCGCCTTCGATCGAGCGAACGACCAGCTCGGCGGTGGGGAGTGGGTGGGAGAAGTCGGAGATTTCGGAAGGAAGCGGTTGTTCCGAGTCCTGCCAGAATGGGGATGAGGGGGGGAGAAGAAGTGGGGCGAGACCTTTGGCGGCCCAGTAGGGGGAGCCACCGCAGGAGTAGCGTTCGGTGAGGGGGAGAAATTCATCGATCCAGCCGAGGCTAAGGAGGCCTTGCGATTGAAAGATGGGTTGGCTCCAGAAAAAGTGGAGATTTTTTGAAGAAATTCGTCGGGCTAGGCCTGGGAGCACGGAGGAGGCGCCGCACATTTCGGCCAGAGCGAAGGGGGCGACGGCGTTGAAGCGGTAGGTGAGGGATCGGCCGAAGGGAACATTTTCACCGGAGGTGGCAAAGAAGTGGGCGTAGTCGGGAAGGAACTCGCGGGTGAAGTTCTGCCAGCGTTTGGTGCGGGTGGAATCGTTTTGGCCGAAGAGTCGGCCCCACCAGAGTCCGTAGTAGTGGAAGGCGTAGGCGTTGTAGTAGTCGACCGTTTGGTTGGATCCGTCGCGAAACCAGCCTTTACCGATGGCCATGGTTTCGAGTGTGTCGAGCCACTGGTTGATCTGGGGGGAGTCGGTTTTTTGACCAAAGCCTTCTTTCTCCAGAAAAGAAAGGGTGAGGACGCCGAAAAAGAGGTGATTGTTCGGATGGAGTTTGGTGCCGCGAACGGAGGAGAACCAGCGGGCGACCTGCTCTTTTTCTTTTTGAGACAGGGTATCCCAAAGAAATTCACGGGCGATTTCTAAGGCTAAGACGAGGGCGGCCATTTCGACGGTGTGTTGGTGATGGTCTTGGGTGGGACCCCAGTATTCTGGGGAGGAGGGGTCGGTCCCGAGGAGGAGTGCCTGACGAAACCAATCGGCAATCGTTTTACGCGAGAGGGATTGAGGCGCAGTGGCTGGGAAGGTGGTGGGGGTGGCTTGAAGCCAGTGGGCGGCCCAGAGGCAGGGGCGGGAGAAAGATTCGAGGCGATCAGCTTGTGCATCGTGACTGCTGGGTTTTCCTAGGATGGGCAGGTCGGCCTTGCCCGGTTTCATTAATTTGGAGAGAGGGCGAAGACCTTCCTCGGCCACGCGGAGCCAGTCGAAATATCCCCAGGATGGATCTGGGGAAGTTTCGGTTTTTTTTACCACCACTTCTCCTTTTGGCAGGCGGAGAGGGCGTCCTGAATCGGGGTGAGATAAGGGTGCCACATTTTTTCCCATTCGAGCGAGACGGCCCCTGTGAAGTTGTCTTTTTGGAGAAGATCGAGAACTTGGCGGGCGGGCATTTCGCCGGTTCCGGGCAGGACATAGGTATAGGGGTGGCGGGCGGAGGGTTTGAGAATGCTGTCCTTGATGTGGACGTGGCGGGTGTGGGGTTTGAGTTGCTTCCAACTATCGGCGGGGGTTTCGCCAGCTAGTCGCCAGGTATGGTGGGAGTCCCAGATAATGGGGTGGGTGCGACCGAGGAGTTCAAAAAGTTGAAGGAGGGGAGGTGTGGCGGAAAAGGCGTCGTGGGTTTCGATGAGGATTTCGACCTGCCAGTTGTTTTTCTTTTTTTGTTCCTGCCACCAGTTGAGGACTTCGACGGCTTGGCGGTAGTTTTCGTCTGTGAGGGGGGTGCCCCAGGTGCCCCCACCGAAGATGCGGAGGTAGGGGGTGCCGATCTGCTCGGCGAGTTGGGCGAAGGAGAGGAGAGTGGTGCGGCCGGCTTCGGTGTCGCCAACGAGTTTGAAGGAGGTGCCGAGGACGCGGGCGGGATGGCGGGCAAGGGAGGTACGGATAGCGGGGAGGCCGCCGGGTTGTTCGGGGAGATAGGTGGGGAGATCGATCCGGTTTTCGAGAGAGCGGAGTTCTAGGCAATCGATGGAGAATTGGTCGGCGAGGGCAAGGACTTGGGGGAGATTGAGCTCCGTACAGCCCATCGTAGAAAAGCAGGTGAGGAAGGGGCGAGGGTTACGTGGCGCGGTCATAGACATCGAGGGTGATCAAAGATTGGAGGGGTTTTCCTTCTAGGAAGCTCTGGAGATTGTCGATGGCGAAAGAGGCGGTGTCTTGACGGCGGTCCTTGGTGGGGCCGGCGATATGCGGAAGGAGGGCGATGTTGGAGAGACCGCGGAGGGGGGAGTCCTTGGGGAGGGGTTCGGTTTCGTAGACATCGAGACCGATTTGGAGGTCGTCGATTCGGTCCTTGGCGACGCGGGCGAGAGCGGCTTCGTCGACGACGGCGCCACGACCGATGTTAATGAAGGCGCCGCCGGGGCGGATCGAGCGAAGGAGTTTTTCGGTGACGATATGGTGATTTTTTTCGGTGTAGGGGGCGAGTTCGACAATGATGTCGTGTTGGGAGAAGAGGTGTTCGAGGGAGGTTGAGCGGGTGACGCCATATTTCTGAAAGACGGCATCTGGGACGCTGGGGGAGAAGGCGGAGATGGAAACACCGAAAGGGCGGAGGAGGGGGATTAGTTCTTGGGCGATAGCGCCGAAACCGTGGAGGCCGATGCTTCGGCAGAAGAGGCTTTGGGTAACGGTTTTCATGCCGT
>SESD01001681.1_pt1 | contig 11896 bp, 11 predicted proteins | sample 3171411 | NCBI WGS metagenome assembly SESD01 (sample SAMN06051880, study PRJNA518727) | freshwater metagenome | biome: subpolar coniferous forest; feature: holomictic lake; material: water; isolation source: holomictic Lake 442, 16.5 m depth | place: Canada: near Kenora, Ontario | collected...
ATACCACCATTCTGATGCCGGTGAACCGGCGCACAACAAAGCAGAGCGGAGCCAGCAGACCTGTCCAATATGCCACCAGCACAATATCGGGTTTCAGTGACCTGATACACCGGACTGTTTCTGGCCAGGAAAAAGGATTGAAAAGCACCAGACGAACCTTTTCAGGTAAAGGAGCCTCGGCACCTTTCGCAATAAAATCCGGAAAAAGCGCCCTGAACGCAAGATGAACAACGTCATCTCCCCGCTGCTCGCGAAAGGCATCCGCCAAAAGTCCGCTGAACCGGGCTATACCTCCCTTCAAAGGGAAAAAAGGAGATATAAATGCAATTCGCAAGGCTATTGTTCTCCAAAACCCTGCTCAAAAAACTCCACCAACTGGCGGGCTGCTTCAGCGGCATCCTCGCCATCCAGCTTGAGCGTCAACCGGGTTCCTTTCGGAGCGGCAAGACTCATAACGCCGATAATTGACTTTGCGTTAATTTCGACACCCTGCATTTCGATAAAAAAATCCGATTTGAAACGAGATGCCAGCTTGACGACTGCTGCTGCAGGTCTGGTATGCAGCCCTGCCTTATTTTTAACGATAACTTCCTGAACAATCACGACTTTGCGGCCCCTGTTTGTATAATTAGTTTAGAGTGTTTTCACCATCGCGATCTCATCGCACGCCATAAGCTTCGGACAGTGAGTACAATCCCTCCATATTTTCTGTGGAAAATACTCCTTCCGAATTTCACTGTACCCGATACGGCTGAAAAACTCACGACTGAGCGTCAGAACAAAAACCTCCCTGACCCCTTCCTCACGTAAAACCGACTCGGCCTTTTCAACCAACAACCGCCCTATCCCCTTCATTTTGAAACGGTTAAAGACTGCTAATGAACGAATCTCGGCAAGCTTCTGGGTATAAAATGCAATCGCACAACACCCAATCACCTCCCCATTGTATTCAGCAACAAAAAAATTACGAATATTTTCAACAATATTATCACTGGAGCGCTCCAGCATGATTCCCTGACGTGCATACTCCGCAGTAATTGCAGAAATTGCACCGGAATCAGCAAGACGCGCATACCTGACAAAAAGTTCTCCCTGCTGCATGGTTACCCGAGCCCCTCATCCAAAGGTTCAGCAGCCCTGATACGCCCCGATACCTCGCGCCAGAGTTCATCCTTGAGCTCCTTCAGCCCCTGCCCGGAAACGGCTGAAATCGGAAGAACCCTGACGCCCTCTTCAAGATCAGGAATCTCAAGATCCTCAGCAGCAATATCCATTTTTGTTACCACCACCAGACGTGGCTTGTCGAGCAGCCCCTTGTTAAATTTCTCAAGCTCACCGAGAAGTGTCCGGTATTCTTCGGCAATATCAGGCGAATCAGCCGCAACAAGCACGGCCAGAATTTTCGTACGCTCAATATGGCGAAGGAACTGCAAGCCAAGTCCTTTTCCCTCTGCCGCACCCTCGATAATTCCAGGAATATCGGCCATCACAAAAGATTTGTACTCCTCGTAGCGCACAATGCCGAGATTCGGCACCAAAGTCGTAAAGGGATAATCAGCAATCTTGGGTTTCGCGGCGCTGACCACCGAAATAAGGGTAGACTTGCCTGCATTGGGAAAACCAACAAGACCGACATCAGCCATAAGCTTCAGCTCCATATTGAGCATCAATGCCTCCCCTTTCTGGCCTGGCTCGGCATAACGGGGCGCCTGACGGGTCGGTGTGGCAAAATGCTGGTTGCCGCGGCCACCTTTGCCCCCCCGGGCAATTAACAGTTCCTGATCCTCACCCGTCAAATCCGCAATAATCTCATGATTTTCAGCATTTCTGACGATGGTACCACACGGAACATCAATAACAATATCAGCGCCATCCCGGCCTGTTTTCCGGGCTCCCTGCCCATGAACACCGCGAACGGCTATATACTTTTTTTTATATTTAAAATCGAGAAGGGTGGTCAACTGGGGGTTGGTTCTCAGCCATACATGGCCGCCACGTCCGCCATCACCACCATCGGGCCCGCCTTTGGGCACAAACTTCTCCCTGCGAAAACTCACACAGCCATTACCGCCGTCACCAGCCTGAACAAAAATAGACGCACTATCTACAAACTTCACTCACACACCTGCCTTTTGAATAATCTTTCTACTTTACCTACATTCCGTAACAACCATCTAACCACTGACAACATTATGGCATCCCACTCCCTGAAATCCTCTGGCACACCCTCAATCGAGGAGCTTATCTTAAGGCTTGAGGAGATAACCCGCGACATCGAAAATCCAGACACTGGCCTTGAAAGCTCTATCGGCCTCTACGAAGAGGGACTGAGCATTGCCGAGACCTGCAAAAATCGACTTCAGGAAGCAAGAAAAAAAATTGAGGTTATCAATCCCGAACTCGCAAAAACCTTGCCCGAAACACCGCGTACCAAAGATCTGTTCGACAGCGAATCATAAAAACGCTCACCCTTCGAGTTTTTTCAGCAGCACATCATTCACCATCTGTGGATTGGCCTTGCCTTTCATACGGCTCATGCACTGGCCCACAAAAAAGCCCAGCAGCTTGGTTTTTCCACTACGATACGCTGCAAGCTGCCCAGGATTGGAATCCAGAATTTCCTGAACAACCGTCTCAATTGTGCCGGTATCTGACACCTGTGCAAGCCCCTCACGCGCAACAATCTCCGTTGCAGCGGCTTCCTCCGACAACATAATTTCAAACACCTGCTTGGCAATGGTATTACTGATCATTCCCTCACCAATAAGACGGATCAATCCGCCAAGCCTTTCAGGAACAATGGAAAACTCCGCAATATCGAGATACTTCTCTTTCAGCGTGCGCATCACCTCCCCCATCACCCAGTTCGAGGAAACCTTGGCATCACCCGAAACCCTGACCGTCTCCTCAAAATAGTCGGCAAGCTCCCTCTCAACCGTAAGCACTCCGGCATCATAGACAGGAATGGCATACTCCTCAGCAAAACGAAGCGCGCGCGCTTCAGGAAACTCAGGAAGCTCCAGCCTTATGCGGTCAATCATCTCCTGGTCAACAAGCACCGGCACCAGATCGGGATCAGGGAAATAACGATAGTCGTGGGCAAACTCCTTGCCCCGCATGGAACGGGTCTCCCCCTTGTCGGCATCCCAAAGCCTGGTCTCCTGAATGATAACTCCACCGTTGTCCAAAATCTCTCTATGGCGCTCCGCCTCAAATTCGATGGCCTTTTCTACATTCTTGAACGAATTCATATTCTTGATCTCGGTACGGGTACCATACTCGGTCGCTCCTGCGAGTCGCAACGAGACGTTAGCGTCGCAACGAAGACTTCCCTCCTCCATGTTGCCATCCGAAATACCGAGATATTTAACAATCTGACGCACTTTCTGAAGATATGCTGAAGCCTCCTTCGGGGTACGCATATCTGGATAGCTCACAATCTCAAGCAGCGGAACACCGCACCGATTAAGATCAATATAGGTCTCCTCGCCAATATCATGAATCGACTTGCCAGCATCTTCCTCAATATGGATCCTGATCAGGCGGATCTCCTTGCGCCCCTCTCCAGCATCAATAGTGAGAGTTCCCTCCCCGCATATCGGCTCTTCAAACTGCGAAATCTGGTACCCTTTCGGCAGATCCGGATAAAAATAGTTTTTCCGGGCAAGCACGGAATGAGTGGCTATCGTGCAGCCCATTGCCAGACCGATCTTTACGGCATCCTCCACCACCTGGCGATTAAGAACCGGCAAAGCTCCTGGAAGAGCAAGACAAACCGGACAAACATTGGTATTGGCCGATTTTCCAAACTGGGCAGAACAACCACAAAAAGCCTTGGTCACGGTATTAAGCTGACAATGAACCTCAAGGCCCACCACTAATTCATACTTCATTGCAAAAATTAACGTTATTGAAAAACAGCAAAACCTCTGTCAGTAAGGATTATAAGAGAACTTCTGCCCACCCAGGGTAGCCTCCGCCATAACCCCGGCCTTTGGAAGCACAAAAACAGCGACCCCGTTAGAATAATCGATATTGGTCGTCATCCCCGTAGTAACCACAATTGCAGCTACCTGGGCATTCAGCTCATAGTTGCCTTTTTTGAAATTGTCAAGCTCTTCGCGACCTTTAAAAAAAATAATTTCCGAGAATGACTGCCCACCAAGCTGCGGACCAACATTAAGCTGGGTAATTGTTGAACGCCCCACCAGAGTGTTTTGTTCATAGACATATCCCTTGCCATGGCCACCTCCAAACAGTATGAAGCCACCTTTAAAGACATCAGGAAAAACAGCATAGCCATAAGCATGTTCAAAAAAGCGGTCAAGTGCCAGACCATGTGTTCTGAAATAGTCGACCGCCACCCTCGCATGATCCTCATCTGCCGGATCCCATCCTGCCCTTGCCGTAACGGAAAACACTCCTGCAAGCATGAAAGCAAGAGCCACTACCTTCATCATCTTCATCTTCAATACCTGTTTTCGTTATTTGAATACAATCAATTCATAATACGTTGCCGCTCTTCAATTTTTTTCACCACATCTTTTGCCACTTCAAGTATCTCCACAGCACTCCTCACCTCTTCATCAGTGTACAATCGCAACGCTGCAACAAGAGGTTCAAGATGCTTTTCAGCAGGCGAACCAACAAGAATGCTGAGCGCCTCCGGTGCATACCCCAATGCCGCAAGCTTTACAAACTGCATTATGGCTCCTTCGATGGTGCTCTCAACAAGATCAGGGTTACCGACATACTGTCCTGCAAGCTCCAGAGCTTCGTTTTGCCGCTCCTGCATCTTCATCAGCAGTTTAAGCAGCACAAATTGTGCTCGCGACCCTTGAGGGGACAATTCCATAGCCTTCATAAAAGCACGTTCAGCCTCCTGATATCTGTCAAGTTTTCCATAGACAACACCTTTATTGAATATGGCGTTCGACACTTTGACAACAATCTGCTTTTCAGGCCGCTCTTTATAGGTCGCAATAAGCTCTTCATACGCCTGCATTGCTTCATCCCAACGGTTCATACTGTCAAGGACAATCCCTTTGTTGAACAGCGCACTGACTACGTGTTCCAGAATTTGCAGTTCAGACCTCTCCTTATAGAGAGTAACAAGTTCTTCATACGTCTGAATCTCTTCATCCCTGCTGTTCAGATCTCCAAGTGTAACCCCCTTGTGAATCATGCACTTGGCCACCTGTTCAGCAACCTCTGCGTCAGGACACTCTTTGAACAAGTCAAGGAGTTCTTCATAGAGCTGAAGAACCTCGTGCCTGCGGTTCAGCTCTCCCAGCAAAACCGCTTTACTGAAGATGGCCTTGACTACCCACTGGACAATCTGCTCCTCAGAACTATCTTTACATGCAGCTATTACCTCTTCGTATGCCTCTATTGCCTCTTCAGGGCGATTCAAGCCAGCAAGTTCACAGCCTTTACTGAACATGGCCATGACGACTGGCATAACGAGCAGCGCCTCAAAACGCCCCTTGTACGTTGTAATTAATTCTTCATAAGTTTTAACCGCTACTTCCGGACGATTCATGTTGCCAAGTGCCACCCCCTTGCCAAACATAGCACCTGCAACCTGTACTGCAATCTGATCTTCGGCACTACTTTTGTGAACCATTATTATGGCTTCAAACACATGAAGTGCTTCAGAGTAATTTCCGGCTTCGAGCAACCCGAAGGCATGGTTAAAACCCTCCTCCAAAACTTTATTTTCCACGTCATCTTCACGAGCCGCACCCCCGTTAAAAACAAACATCCTCTCATCAACACGAATATTTTTCACCGCTTCAGGCAGAACAGGACAACTTTTGCCCCCCCCCTCTGCGGCAGCAAAATGATCGCGGCATTGCTGAAAATGCTTGCGATCAGGAACACTCATAACCGCCTCTTCAAAGGCAGTAAAAGAACCGCGAGACTCCGCAGATAAAAGCATACCCCCCTCTTCACCCGGGAACTGTTTATCCGGGAGAGGATCATAAAGATTGATCATAAATTTCGCAAGAGCCCTGACCCGATCTGCCAGTCTGCCATATCTTCTCAAGTGATAATAGATACTGTAACTACTTTCCGTCAAGCCATATAACTTATTTCTTTTTGCCTGTTTCTCAATAACAACAACCCCCCGGTTCAGCAGCCTGTTCAGGTAGGCACTGGTCTTGTTGACATCGAGCCTTGCCACCAGAGCAATCTCCCGAACCGATGAAATGCTCCATAGCTCGGCAAGCGCCAGATAAACCTTCCTCTCGATCGGCGCCATGGTATCGAGATGACTTTTAAAATAGCCAGTATACTCGTCTATTGCGACAACAAGGTTATCAAAAAGCAGCCGGAATGGCCGTTTTGCACCACATCTGGCAAAAAGAGTCAGCATACGGGGATTGCCTCTTGTCAGTATTCTTACCGACCTTATCTGCTCCCCAGGAAGTTTTTCTCCTGCAATGAGTCCCCAGAGAACATTGCACTCATCGTCATCAAGAGGTTTGAGCTCATGGATCATGAACATTTCAAACATCTCACTGGAGGGATGATCAATACCTTCGAACAGGCTTGTTGCCGTAGCAAGAAGCAGTAACTGCGGTTGATTCATCAGGGTTTGGCGAATAGTCGCCCCCTCCTCTGCACTTGCCAGATCACCAAAAAGCATATTGAGATTCTCGACAATTAACAGAATCTCTTTTCCCTCGCTATCGGCAAAATCAAGCAGATGCTGCAATGCCCGCTCGCAAAGCAGTTGATCATCAATTTCGGAGCGTAGTTCCAGATATGCTTGTTTCCATTGCTCATCACCTGTTTGCCTGCCAAGACAAAACAGCGATTCAAGCCAGAATTCAGCGGCTGAACTGACCTGATAACTCTCTTCTGAAAAGATCAGAGGATAGAAACGATTATACAATTCGTCATGCCGCTCAATCTCTGCTGCAATACGATGCACTAAAAGTGTTTTGCCGCTGCCTCGCGCACCAGTAATAAGCAGATGCTGTCTGGAGCCAGGTACATGGTCACCGATGATTCTTTTTATAAGCTCGAAATCAACCTGACGCACCACAAAATTCTCTATAAGCTGCTCCTCCTCAAGAAAAGCCGGGTTATGTTTAACAAACCGTGTGGTCATGCGTTACCCCTTTCCCATAACGGCATAAAAAAATCTTTTTTGCTCAGTCGCAATCTGCTATCCTCCGATTTCAATTTCGCGCTTCAGTGCCTCACGTTCAATTTCAAGACGGCGAATTTCGCGGTTTATCCGGTCAAGCTCTTCGGGACTGCTGTCTATTTCCAACCTGAGACGCGAAGAAGCTTCATCAATCAGGTCGATAGCCTTGTCAGGAAGAAAACGATCCGCGATATAGCGGTTGGAAAGCTCGGCTGCAGCAACAATGGCAGCATCTTTGATACGCACGCCATGATGAATCTCATATTTTTCCTTGAGGCCGCGCAGAATGGAAACCGTATCCTCCACACTTGGCTGATCGACCAGTACCGTCTGGAACCGGCGCTCAAGGGCCGCATCTTTTTCAATACGCTTGCGATACTCGTCAAGCGTCGTGGCACCAATACAGCGCAACTCACCGCGGGCAAGTGCAGGCTTGAGAATATTGGCGGCATCCATTGACCCTTCGGCGGACCCGGCTCCCACAAGCAGATGAAGTTCATCAATAAAAAGAATAATCTCGCCATCAGACGACTGAACCTCGCGCACGACCGCCTTAAGACGCTCCTCAAACTCCCCTCGGAACTTCGCGCCAGCAACAAGCTGCGCAATATCAAGCGCTGCAATCTGTTTGCTCTTGAGGTTTTCAGGAACGTCTCCGGCCACAATGCGTTGCGCAATACCTTCCACCAGCGCCGTCTTGCCGACCCCCGGCTCACCGATAAGCACGGGATTGTTCTTGGTACGACGACTGAGGATCTGCAACACCCTGCGGATCTCCTCGTCACGCCCGATCACCGGATCAAGTTTGCCCTTGCGCGCCTGATCATTCAGGTTGCGCGAATATTTTTTCAGCGAATTATAGCTCTCCTCAGCGCTCTGGCTGGTCACCCGCTGCGTTCCCCTGATGGTGGCAAGCACCTTGAGAATAGCATTACGGTTAAATCCTGCGTCCTGCAACATGCGAGACACCGTAACTCCAGCTTCGCTCAGAGCAATCAGAAGGTGCTCCGAACTGATATAGTCATCCTTCAGACTTTCTGCCTCTTTCAGGGCTACATCGAACACCCTGGCGAGATTCTGCGACAGATACTGTCCAGTAGCCGAAGCGCCGGTTACCTTCGGAATCCTCTCAATTTCCCGGTTAAGCGCCGCCTGCAACATTTCGGCAGGAGCCTCCAGCTTCTGCGCTATCTGCATGGCAATACTGCTGTTATCGTCAAACATAGCAAAAAGCAGATGTTCAGGCTCAACCTGCTGATGCTGACGACTGCCAGCAAGCGTTGTCGCAGTCTGTAATGCCTCCTGAGCTTTCAGGGTAAATCTGTTAGGATCAAATTGCATAATTCTGAGTATTTATTACACAATGTGCAAGTTCAGGAATTTGAAATATCTCTCGGAGATGGCGGCATGTTTTTTACAACAGCATTGACCACAAGCCGAAGAATCTGGGCGCCGGTAGATAAAACCTCAACGCTTTTCTCCTGAATGTGACGCTGGGTATCAAGCTGCTCCTTGAAAAGCTCCACGGATGCCGGATCATAATTTCCATGACTGACATAATCATCAATCACCTCTTCAGCCTGATCAAAAGGCATATTAAAAACCTTGATTCCCAGCTTCGCCCTTTCTATAGAGTCGAGAGCTCTCTGACCTGTGTTCTGCTGCTCCATAACGGTTCTGTGTTTCGTCTGAAAGTGGACTGATATTACTTGATTGCAATAGGCAATGTAACAATTTTTTGCAACAAGAAAGGGCCATGCTTGATACCCTGCACACTCCTTCATCGCCATCCCGCTCCTTTTCCGAGCATGGTTTCAGCAAGCAAGAGCAAAAGGGCTGCCGCAAGAACAGAGCGGGAGAGCGATTCATCATGCTCAGCAGGCTCCATCGTCCAGCGAGATGAGGCCTCCATGCGGTTAATCCTTTCGGAAACTTCCATAAAAACAGTATGTTCCGCCCTGCTCCGGTAGTAAAAACCACCTGCATCACGAGCCAGCTCCTGCAACGTTTCAGGCTTGAAACTGCTCATCACCACCTGGCCACGTTCATCCCGTTTGAGTACGCCACCGCCCAGCGGAATCACGACCGGCTGACGCATACCAACTCCTGTCACAAAAAGATGAACGCCCGACTTTTTCAATTGCTGAGCTGCGGCCTGGATATCACCGGCATGATCCTCCCCGTCACTCAACAGCACCAAAATCTTCTCCCCTTTGAGTCCCGGCGCCAGGCGATTTTCCGATACAGGCTCAAAAAGAGTAGCGGCAAGCTGAAGGGCCGCACGAAAAGAGGTACCCTGTTCCTCAATAAGGTCAGGCGAAGCCATGCCAAGCAACGCATCGAACGCTTCCTTGTCGGTAGTAAGAGGACACTGCACAAGCGGCGCGCCAGCAAAGAGAAGAATAGCCCGCCGACCTCCATGCACGGCATGACTGATGCTGCTTACCTCCAGTTTCGCCTGCCCAAGACGGTCGGGAAGCACATCCCTTGCCATCATACTGCGGGAAATATCGAGCATAAAAACCAGATCGGCACCTTTGCGAGGCACCGGTCTTCCCCCACCGCAAAATCGGGGGCCTGTCAAGGCAACAAGCAACAAGGCAATAGCTGAAAAAAGCAGCCCTTTTTTAAGCAACACCATTCCCAATCGCAAACGGGGCATGATCGCCTCAGCCATAGCGGGCTCCACAACGGCTTCGCGAACCTGAAATGCCCTCATGACACCATAACCAAGAAACACGGCAAGAGGTATCAGTAAAAGCAGATAAACAGTATTTTCAGGCCAGGTAAAACACATAGGCACACTCCCTTCCACTCAACATTCCGATATTTCCATACTACGGCACCCTCAACAATCGAGTGTTTGACAACATAACTTCAAGCAAGAGCAGTACAACTGCCACCAATAACAAAAAGAAAAACAACACGGAACGATGCTCCATAACCGGCCCGGCATGACGACTCTTTTCCTGCCGATCAATAGTGCTGATGGTTTTATCAAATTCTGCCTGATCATCCACCCTGAAATATCCACCGCCCGTTGTCCGGGCAATTCCCTGAAGCGATTCCTCATCCCGCACCCTATGGCTGCCACTCTCTCCCGAATGATCGATCCGATCTTCAGCAGTTTTAAAACCGGCGTTGATTGCATAAATCCTTATTCCATTCCGTGCAGCAAGCCCTGCAGCCGTTGCCGGGCCAACCTCTCCGGCATTATTTTCACCATCCGTCACCAGAATAATAACTTTGTGCGACGACTCCGATGCCTTGAGCCGGTTCACCGCAATAAGAATCGCCGTGCCGATAGCGGTTCCATCATCTTGTATAACCTTTGGAGAAAGATGGTCAAGCAACATGGCAAGCACCTCATGATCGAGCGTCAGCGGGCACTGCGTGTACCCCTTGCCCCGAAAAACCACCAGACCCATCCGGTCATTCGATCGACGCAGCACAAAATTGCGGGCAACCTGCCGTGCAGCATCAAGACGGCTTTGACCAGCAAAATCCTTCTGCAACATGGACTGCGAAATATCAAGCGCCAGTATCACATCAATACCCCGCGCCTCAGCGTCACTCTGCCGAAAAAGAAGACGAGGCCCCGTCAGTGCCAGAACACAAAGCACAAGCGCACTCCACCGCAACCACTGAGGCAAAACACACAGCAGCCTGTGCGCCTCAAATCCCGAAGCCTTAAGTCGCCCAAGACCCGGAAAAAGTATCGCAGGACTTTTATCCTGAAGCCGCGCCTTAAACCAGGCAGCCAAAGCCAACACCGGCAACAGCAACAACCACCAAGGTTCGGCCAGTTCAAGGCGAGGGATATGTGACAACCATTCAGGCATAAACAATAATTTCAACGAGATAATCTTCTTTTGGCATTGCCGGTAATATGCATCTTAACATCATTGGCTTCCACATTTGAATACGACGACACACTAAAGCTTCTCCCACTCAAACTTGCTGACGTTTCTTGCCTTGGTAATATTTCATCTTCCTGATCTGCTCAAGCGGATCCCCGTCAGTCACCTTGAATTCAAAGAGAAAGGTTCGCCCCCCGGCCTTCAGCGTCAGGTCAATTCTGCCCTTGTTGCTCACATCCTCGGCGATAATGTCCACCCCGATACTGGCAAAACAGGCATAGAGCACGCTGGCGTAAAAGCCCTCGTACCTCTCGATATCATTGTTGGTGAAATTATTGTACGCGATGCTTGCAAAAAGGCGTTTGATAACGGGTTCCAATCTTTCAGCATCTCATGGCGAATCGGCTCTTTTTCCGAAACGCTGGTCATCGATTGCAGAATATAATCGTTAAAACTCATCTGCACCTCCTTGTTGGGAAATCCCAACTCATAACCAAATCCCATATCCAACGGAAGCAGGCGCTTGATGGTCAAGTAGCCTGTCTGAAACAGAATGGTTTCCAGATTGAGATTTTCAAGGTCAAAGCTGTTGACCAGAGACTCATTAACTTGTAATCCAATAAATTTTGGGATAAAATAGCTGTTCTTTTTGATGAGTTCAATCAGAAATCTGGGCGTTCCATTCTCAAACCAATAGTTTTTGAACATCCGATGGTTCCTGATAAAGAGCAGAATATCATAAGGGTTATACACCCTGTCACCCAAAAAGTTATACCCATTATACCACCTTATGACCTGCTCCATATTCACCCCTTCGAGATAAGGTGCAAAAGTGGTATCAACATCAAGCTGGGTGTAACCACAGATATTGCCATAA
>SESD01001682.1_pt1 | contig 11895 bp, 6 predicted proteins | sample 3171411 | NCBI WGS metagenome assembly SESD01 (sample SAMN06051880, study PRJNA518727) | freshwater metagenome | biome: subpolar coniferous forest; feature: holomictic lake; material: water; isolation source: holomictic Lake 442, 16.5 m depth | place: Canada: near Kenora, Ontario | collected...
TGCTGATTACAAACTTTACCCGTTTAACTCCTGTCCAGTTGCCTCCCAGACCCGATAGAGTAAAGCCCTGACCTTCGACCGCCGAAGAATATGGAGCATAATAATTGCCGGGGTCACCTGGGACCATCTCGAAGGTCCAAGTCTCACCGCGTTGAATGAACTCGGCGCTGTCGCTCACCGAAGTCAAAATCGTCAGATTCTGGACACCAATATTGGCTTCGCTGCTCACGTTCCACACGATAAACTCGCTGATATCCCGCGCCGAAGGAAACGTAAAGATGACCCACTGGCCGACAAGATTTTGCGTATCATCGCTGATCCATTGTTTGTCATTGCTGCCGACCCCATGAGTGGGTTTTGCCGGATCGCAACTGTACGCGATGGTGTGAACAGGCGGCGTCGTCAGGTCGCTCATGCCCGAGTTGTTGACAATGTTAGCGGCAGTGACGCCAGTGGATTCGGGACTCCAGAGCGAGCTTGCCTCCGCGGCCACGTCCTGAACCAATGTAGCCGTTGAAGGCGCAGTCACGTTCACCGGCACCGCCACCGCCGCCGTGGTCGAAAGGGCACCAAAGTCGTCCTTCGCCTTCACCGTGAAGGCCGTGAGGCCGACTCCAGTGTCGTCCGTTGCCGGCGTCCAGTACGCATTGTTCCTGGCGTTGATCGTGTCGTTCACTCCCGCCTCAAATGGCGTGGCCGTGTCCGCGATTGCCCCGATCTTCAGTGCCGTCCCACTCGACACCGCCTGAACCACGAACGCAACCACATTCCCGTCCGTGTCCACTGCGTCACTATTCGCTAGAAGTTTCGCGAACGTCACTTTCACTTCGATGTTCTTGGCCGTCGTGCCCACCGGAGCCGCAAACGCCGTCAGCGTCGGTGGCACAGTCACGTTCACCAGCACCGCCACCGCCGTGGCCGAAAGGCCGCCCTGGTTGTCCTTCGCCTTCACCGTGAAGGCCGTGATGTCGGGTCCGGTCACGCCCGTTGCTGGCGTCCAGTACGCCTTCAAATTGCTCAAGCCGCCGATCATGGCGTTCTCTCCCACCACGAATGACGTGGCCGTGTCCGCGCTTGTCCCGATCTTCAGCGTCGTGTCACTCGACACCTCCTGAACCACGAACGCAACCACACTTCCGTAATCACCGTCCGATTCGTCACCCTGCGCCGCCAGTGCATCGAACGTCAGTTCCACTTCGGTGTTTTTAGCCGCCACGCCCACCGCGGCTAGAAACCCCGACAGCGTCGGTGGCGTATTGACGTCCACCGGTACCTCCACCGCCGTTTCGGAAAGAGCGTCTAAGTCGTCTTTCGCCTTCACCGTGAAGGCCGATTGGGACGCCCCGAAGTCGTTGCCCACGTCCGGCGTCCAGTACGCTCTCAAACCGCTCGGGCCGCCGATCGTGTCGTTGTCTACCATCACGAATGACGTGGCCGTGTCCGCGCTTGTTCCGATCTTCAGCGTCCCGCTCGAAACCGCCTGCACCACGAACGCAACCACTGTTCCCGGTTCCGTGTCCGCTTGGTCACCCTGCGCCGCCAGTTCAGTGTACGTCAGTTCCACTTCGGTATTCACGTTCGCCGTGTCCACGGCGGCCCTAAATTCCATCAGCGTCGGCGGCTCGTTTGCGAACGCCGACCCGTTCAGCATGACTCCCGCCGTCAGCATGAACGCCAGCAGCATGCCCATGTTCCTACGGGCGAGGTCGATTCTGTCGTGTTGGTTCATCGTAGATCTCCCGCCGTATGCGTTAGACAAGCCCAATCGTTTACCCGAGCGCTTCCCGAACGCTTTTCCAGCAGGTTGTTCGCCCACGCCGGTTGCGCCGCGGCCGCACCGCCGGGAACGAATCCATGATCCCAGCCTGCCTGTATACGCGGGATTTTGTCCTAACCCGCCTCCACACGCTTTCCTTTTCGTACGCTGAAGTTTATGAAAAGCGCCGTGGCACATGACACGTCGCGACGGCGGGCCGGCCCTGTTCGTCAGGATTCACCGGAAGGCACGGAAACACGGGGAAGCGGTTGGTGGATTCAGCGCCAGGTCGCTCGCCACATCACGAACTCCGACGGTCGCAAGCGATAACGGGCGATGTTCCCTTCGTGAAGCCGAAGCAACTCGGTCTCGACCACTTCGAGAAAGCGTCGCGCGTCGACCGGCGAACCGACATCCGCAGCCCGCATCCTGATATGCGCCACCGCGCGCTCTTTGTCCATGAGCCCCCTCACAATCTCCGCGACCGTCGCTCCTATGACACGGCGGTGCCTCAGGCGGAACGGGTCCGGATCTCCCAGGGACTGCCTGACGGCGGCATGCCGGGAGCAGGACCGCTCGTAGGCCCAGGCAAACACATCCCGCAGATGCGACCTTTGCCGGGAATTCCCACACATCATCCGTCTGGCTTTTCCCGCCCCCCTGTGCCACATTGGTGCCGCATGAAGACCGCGATCACCCGGCTGAACCTTGAGCCTTACATGCCGCCGCTGCTGATCAGCGCGGCCATCTACGACATCAACGTCGCCAAGAGCTACGGTCCCCACGCCTGGCACGTATACGAGCTTCATTACTTTCATTCGGGAGAGGCAGGGTGGACTTTGGACGACGGGCTTACGATGCGCGTCACCGGAGGACATTGTTCCCTGGTGCAGCCCATGACCCGTCATCGGATGGCTGACGACGTGATGAGCCCCTGCAAGAACATGTCGCTGTTGGTCAAGCCCAACCCGCCGGCTTCCTGCCCGCCTTTCTCGCAGCCGGAGGTCGCCCTCCTGTACGATACGCTGCGGCAAGCCGGCAACCGCGTGGCGCAGGCCCGGCCGGAAGTGGATGGCGTATTCTGCGCCCTGCGCGACGAATTGGCGCGTCTCGGGGACCAGCCGCCGACGCCGCTGCAGGCCGTTTCGATACGCATGCAGTTTGCGCATCTGTTGGTCAGCCTGATCCAATCCTTTGCCGCCTCCACCTCGTCGCCGCACTATCCCGCCGTGGCCCGCGCCAAACGATTCATCGAGCAACACCTGGATGAGGAATTGAAAATCGCCGATCTCGCCCGCGCGGCGAGGTTGAAGCCGACGCGCTTCCATGCATTGTTCCTGGCCGAAACCGGCATGACGCCGGCCGACTACCGCCTGCGCCACCGCCTGGCGCGCGCGCAGCACCAATTGCGCGACTCCTCCCGTACGATAACCGAGATCGCGCACAGTCTCGGCTTCTCCAGCAGCAGTTGCTTCACCATCGCCTTCAGGAAGCACCTTGCCATCACTCCCACCGCCTATCGCCTGCAGGCGCAACGGGTCAGGGAAAGGGAAGGCGTCTGCGCCACGCCCTGGCGTTTGTCCGATCCCCGCCGGCGCCAGTCAGTTTGATTCGCAGCTTTTCCACAAATGCTGTGCTGCCAATGGCAATGGCCTGGGAGGCATTGGGGTCAGCCCTTAAAACAAGCAATAATGGTTGACGGGTAAAGGGTGAAAGTTGTAAATTGCGGGCATGGCAAGGAATCTGAGAGTTGAGTATCCGGGAGCGATCTATCATGTTGCATGCAGGATGATAGGCGATGGCCGACTGGCGCAAAGCCGGCTGTTTGTGGACGACGCGGATCGGGAGCGTTTTATAGAACGCCTGGCAGAGCGGGTTGAACAGTATAACATTCGACTCTATTTGTTTGTGTTGATGACGAACCATTTTCATCTGGTTTTCGAAACGCCTGGAGGAAACTGCTCGAAGTTTATGCAGTCTCTTTCCACAGCGTACACTGTCTATTATAATCTCCGGCACCGCCGCCATGGTCATTTGTTGGACGGTCGGTACAAGGCAAAACTGGTCGACGGGGATACTTATCTTCTGGCTTTGTCGCGATATGTGCATCTGAATCCTGTATATGTCGGCACAGTGAAGAGCAAACCCATTGAGGAGAGAATCCGGCGTCTTCGTCAATATCCCTGGAGCAGTTACAGGAGTTACATTGGCCAGGACAAAGCACTGGAGTTTGTGGATCATGGGCCGATGCTTGGAGAAATGGGCGGCAAGTCCAGAGTACGGCCGAGGCGTTACCGCGAGTTCATTGAGGCAGGCTTGGCAAAAGAGGATGAAGACATTAAGGAAGCTTTGAAGGCATCGCCCCGGAGTATCGGCGGAGATTCGTTTCGCGAGTGGGTGGATGAGCTTTATCAGAAGCTTGTCGAGAAGTGTGATGTAAAGGAAGACGTTTCGTTCAGGTGTATTACCGAACCGATGGAAACAGGGAAGGTGCTTGTGGTACTGGCGGAAGCGCTTACGGTGGATATTGAGGAGTTTAGGAAGCATCGACGGAATTCCGTGTTACGCGGGATTGCCGCCAAACTATTGATCAGATATAGCGGATTGACTCAACGAGAGGTGGCCGGGGAACTTGGACTTGCGACAGGAGCATCGATCAGCGTACAGATGCGCAGGGCTGGCGCTGAACTGGTTGAAAATCATAGGCTTAGCCGCCAAGTTGATAAGGCTATGAATCGTCTGGCCGCGCTGAGGGAAGGCAACAAATCAAAGGAACATAGTAATGCGTATTTTAAGGGCTGACCCCGTTGCTGCGTGACGCCCGCCGCCCCCCTTTGCACACAAAACGTTTTCAGTTTGCCCCCACGGTCCGGCTTTCGCCGTTGACGACTACCGTCACGTCGCGTGGCGTCGCGGACAGGACGCGATACTCCTTCACCTTGCCGTTCTCCCACTGCAGATCCACGGTGAAATTGCCACGCGCACGCAGGCCGCGGGCGCATCCGGTCGCCCAGGTCTTCGGCAGGGCCGGAAGCAGGCGGATGACCGGGTCTCCTTCGGCGGTGCGCTCGTGGCTCTGGATCAGCATTTCGGCGATCGCCGCGCAGCCGCCGAAGTTGCCGTCGATCTGGAACGGCGGATGCAGGCAGAACAGGTTGGGCGCGCCGCGGGCGATGAGCATGGAGAGCAGCTTATCCGCGCGGTCGCCGTCCTGCAGGCGCGCCCAGAAGTTCGCCTTCCAGGCCATGGACCACCCGGTGGAGGCGTCCCCGCGGCGCTCCAGGGAGAGCTTGGCGCCCTTGAACAGCGCGGGGGATTGGGGGTTGATCTCGGTTCCGGGGTGCAGGCCCCAGAGGTGTGAGCAGTGGCGGTGATGGATCTCCGCCTCCTCGAAATCCTCCTGCCACTCCATAATCCGGCCTTCCCGGTTCACGCGGGTCGGCATCAGTCGGGACCGCGTGGCATCGAGGCCCCGCGCAAATTTCTCGTCAATCCCGAGGAGGCGCGCCGCCTCAGCCGTGCGGGCGAACAGGTCGCGGATGATCTGCAGGTCAAACGTCGATCCGACGCACAGGTAGGTGGTGTGGCTTTTCCCCTCCCCGTCCGTATACCGGTAGGCGTTCTCCGGGGAATTCGAGGGGGCGGTGACCAGCAACTTCGTCTTGGGGTCCTCCACCAGAGCCGCCTGGCAGAACTCGCTGGCACCGCGCATGATCGGGTAGTATTTTCCGAGGAAGCCGCGGTCTCGCGTGAAATCGTAGTGCATGCCGATGTGCTGCGCCAGCCAGGCGCCGCAGGTCGGCCCAACGCAGGCGGGCAGGCAACTGGGCGCGGTCTCGAACCATGGGTTCTGCGTGTGGTTGGCCATCCAGCCCGACGCGTTGTAATAGGCCTTGGCCGTCTTCTCGCCTTCTTGCGCCACGCCCTCGATGAACCGCATGAGCGGCAGGTGGCAATCCGAGAGATTTGTGACCTCGGCCGGCCAGTAGTTCATCTGCAGGTTGATGTTGCTGTGGAAGTCGCCGCGCCACGGGGTGTCGTATTCCTCCGCCCAGAGGCCCTGCAGATTCGCCGGCAACTGCGAGTCGGGGCGCGAGCTGGAGACCAGCAGGTGGCGGCCAAACTGGAAGTAGAGCGCCGCCAAGGCCGGGTCCGGGGTCTTCTCCGCCTCACGGACACGTTCCGGCGTGGACAGGTGCGAGTTCGCTCCCTGCGGCAGCGTGATCGTGCAGCGATTCATGAAGGACGAGTGATCCGCCGCGGCGTCCTTGCGGATGAGCTCAAACGGCCGCGCCAAAGCCTTGACCAGGCGTTGCCGGACCCGCGCCGCAAAATCCTTATCAAACAGGTCCGTGCCGGCCGATACGATGACGATCACCTCGTCAGCGCCTTTGATCGACACGCCTGAGGCGGAAGCGGTGATGTCCCCGCCCACGGCGGTCGCGCCCAGCAGGGCCAGGTAGCGCACGCCTGTGCCGCTCGCGCCCCCTGGCTGGTTGAAAGGCAACTGGCCTTCCATCCGCTGGAACCCGCCGTCGGTCCCCGTGACCGCGCACGCTTTGCGGGAGAGGCTCGCCGCGAGGGAGATGGCGCCGGGCTTGTCGGCCCGAATGCGCAACGCAATCACCTCGTCCGGCTTTGAGACCACGATTTCGCGGGTGAATGTGACGCCATGCTGTTGGTAGCGCGTGGTGGAGATCCCGGTCATGAGATCAAGTTCGCGCCGGTATCCCTCCGGCCCGCCGGGCAAGGCGGTCTCCGGCACTTCGAACGTCAGGGTGAGATCGCCCAGAGTCTGGTAGCTGCCAAACTGGTCCCTGTCAAACCATCCGGCGACACCGTCCGCATAGCCGAAGTTCCGCTCGAGCTCCTGCTGCGCCGCGGCGATGTTGCCGGTAAACAGGGCCTGGCGCACCTTCGACAGGCACGCATGGGCGTCATAGCGATTGCCGTCGTATGCCCCGCCCGTCCAGACGGAAGACTCGTTGAGCACAATGCGCTGCGTGCCGGTTCCGCCCAGATCCATCGCACCCAGCCGGCCATTGCCGAGCACGCAGGCTTCATGGAAGGAATCGGCCGGTTTTGCAAACCACATCGTCATCGGCTCTGCTTTTGGTCTCATCATGGTCATGTCTCCCAAAGTTTCCGGCCCGCGCAGGTCCATCGGATGGCCTTCATACCCTCATTCGATAGCTTCATTTCGCAATTCTTTCCGCCGTGTGCATCTTCTCAAAGATACTTACCGTTCTTCAACATATCTCACGCCCTTTTCTCTCTTTCCTGAAACAACGTAAATCTATCTTCAGCAGAAAGCAACGGCGGCGCCTCGACCGGGCTCAAAGCAGCGCCTTCGGTCGCCGCCTTCCGGCAGCGTCTTTCGTATCCCTTCTGGTAGGCGCGTCGGACCAGATCGAAGCTACCCTCAGCCGCCCACGGTCAGCGCCGGCGTTTCCGTCCAGTTCTTGTGGATCGGCGGCGCGGCGAATTCCAGGACGATGACCGTGTACAGTCCCCAGTGGACGAACATCCCGTACCGGGCCTCGTGCCACCACCGCATCCGCTGCCCCCGGCTCCGCGACACGTCCCGCTCATACTCCGCTTTCGACTTCACTTGCATGGTTCCTCCTTCTTAAGGTCCGCGGCTGATCGGATCTCCATCGAATCCCGCAGCCAGATCTTTTCGTCGTAAACGATCATGTCGGCCTCCGCGGTCACGGAGACCGGCACGGGGCCATTCGTCCACCGAAGGGACGCCGACACACGCTTCCGGTCGCGGGGCTCAACGGCCACGTCCTGCTTACCTCCCGCCTCCAGCACCGCGTCCCCGGGTTCAACCCGAAAGCGGATAGCGCCTCTTGCCTCCCCCTGCCGGTGCCCCGAGAAGATCGCGTGCACCATGAGATTCGTTTCCGTTTGCTGGTAGTCCTGCTCCAGCTTCATATCAAGCCACTCACGCGGCCGCAGCGTCGTCCGCTCCGCCAGACACACCTTCGTGCCGCACCATTCCAGATCGGCTTCCGCGTTCACCATGTCATCCTGGTCACCCGGCCGCAAGGGGAATGGCTGCGTCACCTGCACTTCCCCGCCGGCCTCGATCCTGACATCACGGGCGAAGCCGGCGGCATTCGTCGCGGCAGACGACGCGACGGACCATCGTAGTGAGCCGGCGGCGATGCGCACAGGCCCGGGGTTTCTGATGATGGCGACGATGTCGTTCGTAATCCCGGACCTGTGCGCCACTTGCAGCGTCAGTCCCGAAAGATCCGTCAGCGCCAGATGAGCGGCCTCATTCCTGCGTGCCGCGATATCACGAACCGCGCGCTCCATTCCCCGGTTGAAGCGAGACAGGGCTTTCTCCTGGGCTTTGCCATCCTTGTCCGCCGCATCCCTTAGCAGGCCGACAAGCCTCTGTAGCGAGGGCGGCGCGTTGGTCCCCAGTCGCCAGCTCGCTTTCACGGCGCTCCCAAACACGTGATCCGCCGGGTTACGCCAGAGATTGGCCGGCGCCGGCTTTGACAGGTCGTAGTACCGCTGACTCTCGTCCAGGCACGGGATCATCTTGCAGTCTGCCTGCATCGCAGACAAAGTCACCGGTTTCGTCAGAATCCGGGTCTTCTGATCCGGCGAAAGCGCCATCACGACGACGGCACAGGGTTTGCGGGACTTTCCCACACGCAGTTCCGCGCGAAGTTCACTCCCCTTGATCACCGCCATGATCCCGGCCTTGCGGGTGTTCGCCAACTCACGGACGGCGTCGTCCGAAAGCGCCACGCAGTGGTTGGTGACGCCAAGCGGCAGGCCTTCCACGACAAACGAACGGCCCGCGGCAATCGCCAGCCTCAATTCCCCGGGAATACCTGCCGCGGATTTCCTGTCGTCTCCGGAGAGAAAGCCAAGTCCCATTCCCGCGAAGCCATTCGTCGGCGGAGCGCTCTGAAACTCGATAAGGCATCCGACCGCGGGCTCATCCGTGCCGCAGCGGGCCGGGCCTGCCAGCGGCGATGCCGGCGGCCCGATCCGTTCCAGGCTGTAGATCCGGTCAAGCGGCTCGCCCGGTGGCTGTTGCAGTACCATGCGGTTTGTACAGCCCGGCCGATCGTCCGCGATGGCGTAGTTCGCCACCCCCAGCCGCCACGGGCCGGTCACCGGCCCGACCACCGGGCGGAGCTTCGCGATCCACTTCCCGTAGTCCTGCCCCGATAGGTTCTGCGCCCCATAGAGTTCTTCACGCAGGCGTTTATCCTCCGTGTCGATAGCCTCATCTGACGGCTTTATGCGATACATCTCATCTCGCCAGGCACGGAATTTCTGCAGGTGCAATGGGTCCTTCATCAGGTAGTGGACCTGCAGGACCACCAGACCCCGCCACGACGCTTGCCCTCGTTTGGACGCCTGATTCAACCCCTCCCTCAACCAGTCATGTCCGCCCCGCGTATTCAGCACAAACACCGTCAGGCGGTTGCTGTCAGGTTCGAACAGGTGATCGGAGATCCCGTCGGCCATGCCTTCGTCGTACCACACAGGCGTGCCGCGGGGCACACCCTGCGCGGCATGGCTGAAAGCGTGCGCGCACTCGTGAAGCAGAATGTAACGGTCATGGTAGGCGGCGCCGCAGGGAAAGCAGTACGCAACATTGTTGTAGAACATCGCTTCCCCGCCGCCGTTGGGGCCGCGCCCGAAACCGTCTGCTTTCATGATCCTCATCGTCACGTCATAGCTCGACCCGTAGCCGCACGCCAGTCGCCGGTGCCCCATGTCGGCCGGCAGGCCAAAAGCCTCGACATAGTGCGGGTAAGCAAGCTCCAGCAGTTCCAGCATGTGCCGGGCGCGTTCTGCCGGGAAATCGGTTCGCAGGAAGAAATGCTTGCTGACATATCCGACGACCCCTTCGGCATTCCCGAGACGGGGATTGGCCAATGCAGGCGGAGTCTTCTCCCCAATGCAAGCCACGTCTATCCCGATCGCAGTGGAAGTGTGGCCCGACACGATGACGTTGGCCGTCATGTCTTCCGGCGCAGGGATGACGGGCTCTTCCCGCGAAAGCGCCGTACCGCACACGAAGCAGAGACTCACCAGAAGCGTTGTTTTCATGTTGCGCTTGCCGTCGTATGCGCCGCCCGTCCAGACGGATGACTCGTTGAGCACAATGCGCTGCGTGCCGGTTCCGCCCAGATCCATCGCGCCAAGCCGGCGGTGCCGAGCACGCAGGCTTCATGGAAGGAATCGGCCGGCTTCGCAAACCACATCGTCATGGGTTCCGCGGTTGATCTGGCCAATGTCATTAGGTCTCCTTTGCGCTGAACACCGTCTGGGTCAGGCTGATCGCCTCGCCGGCCCGCACGTTGAACGACATCGCCAGGCCCGCCAGCTCGGCCAACGCCTGCGCGCGCACCGTCGGGTCGGCGCTGCACGCGCGCACGTCGGCCGCAACCGCGGCAATGCGGGATTCGTAGGCGCTGACCGCCTTCGCTTGAGTCGCCGCGTCCTTATCCACCGCCGACAGCATCATCGCCTTGAGCTCAAGCAGTGAGTCGGGCGTCTTGTCTTTCAGCCGCCACGCCGCCCGATACAGGGTCTCCAGCCGGTCGAACCCCTCAAACCGCCACCGGTTTGCCGCCGCCGGCTTCGTCAGATCGACTTCTTCGAGCGGCAGATTGTCGAGGAATGGCTGGATACCGAACTGCAGGTCCATGTATTCCCCTTCCTGCAGTTTGGATAGCAGGCTCATCTTACGCCACAGCAGTCGCTCGCGCTGGTCGGGCGCAAGGGGGATGGCCGCCGTGAAGGTTTCCAATCTAGAACTCAGGAACTCAAGAAATAGGAGGCGTTTCATTCCCTTCCTGGTTTCCTGAGTTCCAGATTGATCCCTCCCCCTCCCTGCCCGCAGCGCCACCTCCAGCGCCTTCCGGCCGATGGTCACCGTCATACCCAGACGACAGCCGATCTCCGTGCCGCTCACACTCGCCGGGCCCCAGTGAATGAACAGCCCGAAGCGGGCTTCCCGCCACCATGTGATTCCGGTCTCCATATCCCGCGATGTTTTTTGGGCATCCCTTTCGTTGTGTATATCCTTGCACCCGCTTGATCGGTTCAATCGTCATATCGATGCACTCCTCAAGAAGCGCTGCCCTTGACCAATTGATAAGAAAGCGCTTTTCGGTCGGCACCGGCCCGCGGGTACACCAGTCGCTCGATCTCCCCTCCTGATCAGGAACGTCTCCTTGTTCTGGTACACCGTGGCAAACGGCCGGATATCCGTGATCCCACAGTCGGTCGACCTGTACGCCTTTCTCATGAGCGGCCGCCACGGTCTTGAACGCGCCGCGTTCACAGCGCAGGAGCCGAAGCTTTCCTCCAGCTTCGGATAACGCGCCAAACGTGATCAGTTCGCTGCCGATCCTGATCAAATTCAGAGTCGAGCGCCTGCCGAAGTTGTTGCGGTCGCGGATCTCGATGGTCTTGTCGCTCCTGGAGATGTTGCGTGTAATGACGGTTCGATCCATGACCAGCAGGTTCCTGTGCGGGACAGGGCTTACATACGCATCACGTGTGTGGATGAAGTTGCTGAGGGTGTGGAAGCCCATGTCATAGCCGTGCTTTCGAGCCTCCCTGGCGGCTTTCCTTAGTCCCTTGTCGCCGCCGGCGTATAACTTCGGATCGATCTCGAAGTGTCCCCAGCTCGCAAAGGGATACCAGATGTAGAAGCACTTCAGATCGGCCTTCTTCAGCCAGCGAAAAGCCTTTTCGGGGCCTTCCCCAGTGGTCAGATTCAGCATGAAATACGATTCGGTCGCCCGTGGCGACGTCTTTGCCCATTGGCCGTCGATCGTCGGGTGAGGCAGCCCTTCACGGAGTTCCATCCTGCCAATGGTGTCCAGCAAACGGTTTTCCGGCACGGCCATCAGGGCAACGGCGGCGCCCTCGATGGCCGCATCATCGCCTTCGACCGCGCAGGCCTCGGCATTCACCATCCCGAGAAAGTCGAAGCGCTTCAGCCCCTTCATGTTTTCGGCGTAGCACTGCAGGACGCCGCCGCCCTTCACGGGCAGGGCCGCGCAGTCGCAAAACGACGCACGGTCATAGGGCTGGGTTAGCGCGATATCCCCGTACGGATGCTTGTCCTTGAGCACCTGGCAGAA
>SESD01001683.1_pt1 | contig 11894 bp, 9 predicted proteins | sample 3171411 | NCBI WGS metagenome assembly SESD01 (sample SAMN06051880, study PRJNA518727) | freshwater metagenome | biome: subpolar coniferous forest; feature: holomictic lake; material: water; isolation source: holomictic Lake 442, 16.5 m depth | place: Canada: near Kenora, Ontario | collected...
GACCGGGGGCCGCAGGCCCAGATGCCCTGTCGGTGCGACGACTTGCTTCGTGCCCTATCTAAGGCAGTTCTTCGTGTGCTTCTCGGTATCGGCTGCACCGATACGCGAGACGAACTGAAATATCGTGGAGATCCTTGAAGCTCAAGGTCCGCTTAGCGGCCGGTGCGCTGGCCCATGACGCGGTCCAGCATGGCCTCCAGCTCCATGCTGCTGAAGGGCTTCCGGAGGAAGTCGGCGAAACCGTCGGCGATGGCCCGCTCGCGGGACACCGGCAGGGCGTAGCCGCTGCAGAGGATCCCGGGTAGGCCAGGGCGGATGCCCCGCATGGCCTGGAAGGCCTCCACGCCACCCATGCGGGGCATGCTGGCATCCAGGATCACCAGGTCGAAGGCCAGGGGGTCCCGGGCAAAGGTCTCCAGCGCTTCCTGCCCGTCCGCAGCCGCCACCACCTGCAGGCCAAACCAGGACTCCAGCATCTCCCCCATGACTTCCCGCAGCTCGGCCTCATCGTCTGCCAGGAGGACCAGGTTCCGGCCCCGGCTGCCTTCCGTGATTGCCGTGGGCACCACCTCCGGGAGCTCTGGGCAGGGGAAGTGGATGCGGAACACGCTGCCCACGCCGAGGATGCTCTCCACCTGGATCCCCCCCCGGTGGCTGCGCACAATGCCCAAGGCGGCGGCCAGGCCCAGACCACGCCCCAGCCCCCGGGTGGTGAAGAAGGGATCAAAAATGCGGGGCAGAGCGGTGGGATCGATGCCATGCCCCTGGTCGGCGACCTCGATCACGGCGAAGGGGCCTGCTTCCACCGGCTCTGGCCAGTGCCCGGTGCCCAGATCCAGGGGCGTCACCGACCGCAGGAAGGTGCGGACCCGGACCGTCCCGCTGGAGGTCTCGCTGGCCTCATGGGCGTTGGACACGAAGCCCTCCACCACCCGCCCCAGGAGGAGCGGATCCACCATGACCCGGGGCAGGTCCAGGCCGAAGTCCCGCTGTACCGGCAGCCGCAGCTGCTCCAGCACCTGGGCGACCATGGGGTTCAGCTCCAGGGACTCGGGCCGGCGCAGGTCACCACCGGAGCTGTGGAGGATGTCGCGGCTCAGGCGGGAAGCCCGGTCCAGGCCCGACCTCAGGCGATGGAGGTAGGTGTGCTCCCGGGACTCCTCGGGCAGGCTGGCCTCCGCCAGCTCCAGGTTCACCACCATGGCCTGGAAGATGTTGTTGAAGTCGTGGGCGATGCCCCCGGCCAGCATGCCCAGGCTCTCCATCTTCCGGGCCTTGGCCAGGGCATCCTCGGCATTGCGGCGCTCCACGATGGCCCACAGCCCGCTCATGAACAGGTTCAGCTGCTCAACATCCTTCTCGCTGTAGGCGTCCTCCTTGTTGCCGACCCCGACCGCCGCCACGATCTGGGACCCCCGGAACACAGGCACACTCAGGAAACGGCGCAGAGGGACCAGGCCTTCCGGAAAGTCCCCCTTCTGGGCATGGCACGTCTCAACCCCGTTCAGGAGGACCGGACCCCGGAGGCGCACCACCTGGCCCCAGATGCCCGTGGAGCTTAGCGAACAGGAGGGCTGTCGGTCGTCGGGTGCAGTCGCCAACAGGGCCCCGCGAGACCAGGAGAAGAGGGTGAACTCCTCCCGGGACTCGTCGTAGAAGTACAGGTACCCGAGGGCACTCGCCGTGAGGGCCACGGCCTCGTCCAGCCCAAAGTCCAACACCTCCCGGAGGCTGGTGTTCTCCACCTGGTTGAGGCGAACCAGCGCAGCCAGGCGATCGGCGCTCCGCCGGACCTCGCCCTTGCTCTCTCGGAGGGCCGCTTCGACCCGACGCAGGTCCGTGATGTCCGCCATGCAGCAGACGGCCCCGCTGACCTCCCCATCCTGGTTCCGCATGGGGGTGGCGTAGGACATGAGGTGGCGCACCTCCCCATCGGCGAAGGTCAGCTCCAGGGGCACGTCCCGCACCTCGATGCCCAGGAGGGCCGCCTGCTGAAGGGGCAGGTCCTCTGCACGGATCTCCTGGCCATCCCGCAGGAAGCGGAAGTGGCCCGGCCGCTCGGGGGCGGGTGCCGTCAAGGAGTGGTTGGCGCCCGTGGACATGCGCAGGAGGCTGTCCGCAGCGGGGTTGCCCCGGATGGCCCAGCAGAGGGAGTCCTCGGCAATGAGCAGAGGCACGGGCGCCGCCGCCATGACCGCCCGCAGCTTGTCAGCCTCTTCCCGGACCTGAGCCGACCTCAGTTCCAGGGCAGTCGCCTGGTCAGCTTTGGTACGGAAGACGTCCTGAATGAGGATCACTCCGGCCAGCATCAGGGCTGAGATCACCAAGCCAAAGGCCTCATTGGAAACCAGGGTTTCCGGGAAGCGGGTTCCGGCGAAGGTGGCTAGGGCGTAGAGCCGCCGAACGGCCATCAGCACCAGGGCACCGGAGAGGAGGATCCAACCCAGGGGTCGGCCCGCGGTCCGGTTGAGGCGCAGAGCCAAGCCCGCCGCGGCGATCTGCAGCAGCACCGACAGGAGGATCACGACGATATTGATCAAATTGGGACCGGCCTCGATCCCCTATCGGCATAGGGTAATACCTTGGTTAATCCAGATCAGAGGCTGGGTTAACTGTTCATTGGGCCGTCCCAGACGAGCCTACCTTCCCACTCGGCTCCGACCAATGACCTGCCGAATGGCCGCCACCACCTGGTCCTGGTCCGCCTCGGTCAGTCCCGGCCAGAGCGGCAGGCTCAGGAGGCGTTCGCCGCTCCACTCGCTGTGGGGCAGGCCATCCTTGGGCAGGTGTTGGGGATGGGCGGCATAGAAGTCCCGGTACCAGGGGTGCACATGGGCCGGCCGGTAGTGGATGCCGGTGCCGATGTTCTCCTCCTTGAGGGCCGAGACGAAGGCGTCCCGGTCCAGACCCAGCTTCTCGGGGTGGATGCGCAGCACGAAGAGGTGGAAGCAGTGCCCATGGTCGGCGTCTCCCGCCCAGGGCAGGAGCAGCTCCTCCAGGTCCCCCAGCAGCTCCAGGTAGCGGTGGAACAGCACGCCTCGCCGGGCGTTGAAGCCGTCCAGCTTCTGGATCTGGTGCAGGCCCATGGCCGCCTGCAGGTCCATGAAGTTGGCCTTGCGGCCAGGCTCAAAGACCTCCGTGTGCGGGCTGCCCTCCTTGGCGAAGCGCTTCCAGGCGTCCCGGTCGATGCCGTGGAAGCGCAGGCGCTTGATGCGGCTTTCATAGTCGTCGTTGAAGAAGGCGATGGCGCCCCCCTCGCCCGTGGTCATGTTCTTGTTGGGGTGGAAGCTGTAGACGCTCATCACGGAGCGGGGATTGCCGCCGATCTTGGTGCCCCGGTAGTGGGCGCCCATGGCCTGGGCGGCATCCTCCACCACCCAGAGGCCGTGCTTCTCCGCCAGGGCCCAGATGGCTTCCATGGGACAGGGCAGGCCCGTGAGGTGCACGGGGATGATGCCCTTGGTCCGGGGCGTGATGGCGGCTTCGAGCTTGGCGGGATCCAGGTTGAGGGTCACGGGATCGATGTCCACCAGCACCGGCACGCCCCCCTGGAGGACGATGGTGCTGAGGGTGCTCACCCAGGTCAGCGAGGTGGTGATGACCTCGTCGCCGGGCTGGAGCCCGAGGACCTGCATGGTGATCTCCTGGGCCGTGGTGGCGCTGTTCATGGCCAGGCAGTGGGGCACGCCGTTGTAGGCCTGCAGGGCCTCCTCGAACTTCGCCGACTTGGGCCCCGTGGTGATCCAGCCGCTGTGGATGGTGTCGATGATCTCCGCGATCTCCTCCTCCCCCACCATGGGGCGGGTGAAGGGCAGAAACTCGGGGCGGCGGGCATAGGACACGGGGACTCCGGGCAGGCAGTCCATTGTTCCATATCGCGGAGCGGAGCTCTGCGATCACGCAATCAGCATCGTCACCTTCAGCGTGCTGCCCTGTCCAAGGCCCTCACTGGCAAGGCTGATGGAGCCGCCCATCATCCCCATGAGGTGCTTGCAGATGACGAGGCCGAGGCCGGTGCCACCGAACTCCCGGCTGTGCCCACCCTCCGCCTGGGCGAACTTCTGGAACAGGCGGGCCTGGGACTCGGAACTGACCCCGATGCCCGTATCCACCACGAGGAGGGTGAGGGTGCCTGGATTGCGTTCCACCTGGACAGAGACGCTTCCTTCCCGGGTGAACTTGAGGGCGTTGGACAGCAGGTTGAGGAGCACCTGCTTGAAGCGGTGGGGATCCACATGGACGTCCGGCAGGTCCAGGGCCTCGGGCCACACCAGGGCCACACCCGGCTTGCGAGGATAGGCCTCGGCAATGGGTTTCACCTCGTCCAGCAGGGCGGCCAGGCTGTGGGGCTCCGGATTGACCTCCAGCTTGCCGGACTCGATCTTGGCCAGGTCAAGAATGTCGTTGAGGAGCCCGAGCAGGTGCTGGCCCGAGATGTAGCTGTCCTGGAGCATGGAGTGCATTTCCTCGGCATCGTCGTAGAGGCCATCCATGACCAGTCGGGTGAAGCCAAGGATCCCCGTCAGCGGGGTGCGCAGCTCGTGGCTGGTGAGGGCCAGGAACTCGCTCTTCAGCTGGTCCGCTTCCCGGAGGGCGTCGTTGACGCGCTCCAGTTCGAGAGCCTGGCGCTGGAGGGCGTCCCGCTGGTCCGACAGGTCGTGGAACAGCCAGGCGTTGTAGAGGGAGATGGCGGTCTGCCGCTGCAGGATGGTGATGGAGTCCAGCTCCTCCTCCTCCCAGCGCCGGTCGGCAGGCATGGCCAGGATGGCGAACCCCAGCAGGAGCAGCTGATTCTCGAAGGGGATGAAGTAGAGCTGGGCACCATCCTCGCCCCGGAGGGGCCCCAGGGAGGGGCCATCGCAGGCCTGGTCGAGCCACTGGCCCTGGAACAGGACCAGGGGCGTAGCTGGAAAGGGGTTGGGTGCTGGTAGGCGCAGGCTGGACCACTCGGCCCGGGTGAGGCCCGTGCCATCTCGAGGCACATAGCTGGCCCCGCCGTCCTCCAGGACCCAGACCACGGCCCTCCGGCAGTGGAACTCCTGGGCCAGCACGTCCAGCACCACACTCACCACCTGCCCTCCCTTGGAGGTGGCGGCGAGGATCTCGGAGACGTGGCGAAGCACCTGCATCTGGTGGGAGCGCTGGCTGAGGCGGGCCCGCAGGTCACGGATCTCCTGGAGAGACTGTGTGAGCTGCCGCTGGGTCTGCATGAGCTCCAGCACGGTCTCGGCGGCCTGAGGCCGGGCACCCTGCGCCGGAACAGTCGGCTTGGGGCCGCTGCCGCCCGGGAGCGGGGGAGGGGTCGGCTTGGGGCCCGAGGGACGATCCGAGTTCGCCATGGGCTTCAGAATGGTCCTGCATAGACGGTCTGCCAAGGGGTGGAAAATTCGTCCAAGATGGAAGCATGGCGACCCGCCCCTCCACCTTCCCGCTTCAGCGCATCATTTTCCTCGCGGTGTCTGTGGTGCTGTGCGTCCAGGTGGGCTGGTGGTTCAACGTCCAGATCCGAGAATCCTCCCGCCTCATGGAGGCCCGCATCCGGGCCCTGCGGGCCACCCGGGCCGAGGCCTGGCAGCTGGACGGGCTGAGCCTCCTGTCCCACCTTCATACCCGGCCCGACCCCTCCTCCCGCACTGGAGTCATTGAAGGCCGCTTGCCGAACCTGCCGGACCTGGAGCAGCGGCGGAAGCGCATCCAGGGCCGGTATCCCCATGTGGCCGTGGTGCCCGCACCCATCGCACTGGATGACCCAGCCCTGCTGGATGGGGCCGCCTACCTGACCCTTCGGCCCGAGCCCATCCTCGAGCTTGAGAACCAGCGCTGGCACACGGTCTTCCGGGCCGTCACCGAGGGCGCCTTCATGGTGGTGGTGGTGCTTTCCGGTCTGGTGCTGCTCTACCGGAAGCTCTCGGAGGAGCTGGACCTGCGGCTGCGGCAGCGCAACTTCACCTCCGCCGTCACCCACGAACTGAAGACCCCCATCGCCTCCCTCAAGGTCTGGACCGAGACCCTCTTCACCCGCACCCTGCCAGATGACCAGCGGGCCCGTATCCGGGACCTCATGGAGCGGGACCTGGAGCGCCTCAACGAGCTGGTGGGCAACCTGCTGGATGTGGCCCGCGCCGAGTCCGGCAACCTGGTGATCCACCCGGAGCCCCTGGAGCTGGAGCCCTGGCTCCGGGGCGTCTGCGAGGCCATGGACCATCGGCTGGGGGCCGGCGCCCTGGGCCTGCGCCTGGAGTTCAGCTCCGAGGCCATCTGGACCCACGCCGATCCCAAGGCCCTGGGCACGGTCATCGAGAACCTGCTCAGCAACGCTTTCAAATACGCAGCCGACCCCCGGGAGACCACAGTGACCCTGGATGGGGACGGCGAGGATGTCCTCATCGTGGTGAGCGACCTGGGCCACGGCCTGTCTGCCAAGGACCTGCCCCGCCTCTTCCACCGCTTCTTCCGCGTGGGGGACGAGATGACCCGACAGGTGGCGGGCACGGGCCTGGGCCTCTTCCTGGTCAAGGAGATCGTCATCCGGCACGGCGGCGAGGTCCGGGCCTCCAGCCGGGGACTGGGCTTAGGGTCCGCCTTCACCGTCCGCCTGCCCCGCCTCCCGAGGCCCGCCGATGCCTGACCCCCTTCCAGTCAGCTCCGAGGCCCCCCTGCTTCGTGCCGCCGCCGAGGGGGACAGCGCTGCCTTTGAGACCCTGGTTCGCCCCCACCTAGGCATGTTCTTCCGGGTCATCGACCGGATCCTGGGCAACGAAGCCGAGAGCCAGGACGCCCTCCAGGACGCCCTCATCACCCTCTTCCGGGAGCTTCCAGGGTTCCAGGGCGCCAGCAAGTTCAGCACCTGGGCGTACCGCATCTGCGTCAACCAGGCCCTCATGGCCCGCCGCAAGCGGGTCCGCCGCCGGGAGGATGCCATCGAGGATCTGATGCCACGTTTCGGCGACGACGGGCATCACATGAGTGAGGACATCGTCCTCGACTGGAGCGAGGACGCGGAGGCGCTGGTGATGGTTCAGCAGGAAGAACTGAAGTCCCGGGTCCGGGCGGGCCTTGATCGGCTCTCCGACGACCAGCGGGCCGTCTTCGTCCTGCGGGACCTGGAGGGCTGGAACACCGAAGAGATCGCGGACCACCTGGGCATCACCCGGGAGCTGGTCCGCCAGCGGGTGCACCGGGCCCGCCTGGCGCTCCGAGCCCTGCTGCCAGAGTTTGCTCCCACAGGAGGGGTGCGATGACGGTCCTGGTCCCCACCTGTGAGCGGGTCACAGCCCTCCTCACGGACTACGAAGAAGGCTCCCTGGGACCCCTGGACTGGCTGGGTCTGAAGGTACACCTGACCATCTGTCCTCCCTGCCGCACGTTCCTCCAGACCTTCGCCCGCACCCCGGCCCTGGTGGCTCGGGCCTGGGACGGGGCTCCGGAAGACCGGGCCGAAGGAGCACTGGCCGGCGCGCTGGCCGCCCTCCGCGAAGGACGCATCCCCCGGGGGCCCCTGCACCATCCGGAGCCCGCCGCCTGGCGCGCCCTCGAAGCAGGCGGCGATGCCTTCACGGCCCTCCTCCTGCGCATCCACCTGGGCCACTGCCCCTCCTGTCGCGAAGCCCAGGGTGGGGAACAGGCCATCACCCCGGCGGCCGGGGATCCCATCGAAGCCCTCCGGCCCCACCTGCCCCCCGAGACTCGGTGGCGCTGGTCCAACCTTGGGGGCGGCCGCATCACCCAGGTGCTACGGGATGCCCGCTCTGGCGCCTCTCTGAGTGTGGCCCGCCTGCCGGGAGGTGTTCGGGTGCCCAGCCACGGCCATGAAGGCCCCGAGGTCTCTGTGCTGCTGTGCGGCGGCCTCCAGGATGGCCCGGCCCACCTGGGACCCGGGGACTGGATTGCGCACACCCGCGGCACCCGCCACGCCCCCGAGGCCGACCCCCGGGGCGAGTGCTGGGCTCTGGTGCGCCTGGAGACCGGCATCCGCTTCGAAGGCTGGAGAAGGATGTTCGGGGTCCTGCGCTAGGACCTTCTAACAGATCCGAGGCAGCTGCTCCCCGCTGAGGAGGTCCAGCAGCCGGGAGGTCCCCAGGACCGTGCGGAGCCCCACCCGACCGGCCGGCCCCTCAATCACCCGCCCGATGCGGGCAGCGCCCTGCCCCTCGGGAATGGCTCGGAGAACATCCAGTGCTTGTTCTGCCTCGGCCTCCGGCAGGAAGGCCACCAGGCGGCCTTCGCAGGCCACGTAGAGGGGATCCAGACCCAGGATCTCGCAGGCCGCCGACACCGCCTCGTCCACGGGGATGGCGGCCTCATCGGCCTCGATGGCCACCCCGGCCGAAGCTGCGATCTCGTTGAGGACGGAGGCCAGCCCCCCTCGGGTGGGGTCCCGGAAGCAGTGGACGTCGAGCCCGGCAGCCAGGAGGGCCGCCGCCAGGTGGTGCACGGGTCCGCAGTCGCTGGTGACGGGGGTCTCGAACCGGATACCCTCCCGCACAGACATGACGGCAATGCCATGCCGACCCAGGTCCCCGCTCACCAGGACCGCATCCCCCGGGCGCACCCGGCGCGGGTGCAGCTCCACCCCGGCGGGAATCAGGCCGATGCCGGCAGTGGTGATAAAGACGCCGTCCGCCTTGCCCCGGTCCACCACCTTGGTGTCGCCGGTGGCGAGCCGCACACCGCAGCGGTCGGCTGCGGCCTTCATGGAGGCCACCAGTGGGGTTAGCTCGGCGAAGGGCAGGCCCTCCTCCAGGATGAAGGCGCTGCTGAGCGCCAGGGGCTGGGCCCCGGCCATGGCCAGGTCATTCACCGTGCCGTAGACCGCCAGCTCCCCCAGATTGCCCCCGGGGAAGACCCGTGGATGTACCACGAAACCATCCGTGGTGAAGGCCAGGCGGGCACCCCCGGCCTCGACCACCGCACTGTCGTGGAGGCCCGCTGGATCCGCCCCCAGGATGGGCAGGAAGAGGCCCTCGATGAGCTCCTTCATGAGGCGGCCGCCGCCCCCGTGGGCCATCTGCACCGAGTCGTGGCGCAGGGGGCGGGGGCAGGCCAGGGCGAAGGGATCGACGGTCATGGGGCGTCCGGGGAGTGAGCCAAGGGTCGCACAGAGGGCCGGTCAGGGCCTGAGGCATTCCTGGCGGACGGCTGCGGCGATCTGCGGCAGGGCCGCCGCCACCTCAGGGCTGAGGCCGTAGCGCATGTCCTGGGGCCAGCCGATGGAGACGGCGAACAGCACCACCTCCGGCTCCTCGCCCAGCAGGTAGAAGCTGTCCAGCAGGTCCCGCAGGCCGATGTCGTGGGCCGTGAGGGTGACGGGATATTCGGTCGAAAACCGGGGCTCCAGGCGCCGCACGGTGCCCGGAGCTTGGCCATCGGCGGTGGCATCCACCAGGATCATGCGGCGAGCCTCGCGCATGGGCTCCAGCAGCACCAGACTGCCTGTCCCGCCGTCGAGGAGGTCCACATGGGAAGGCAGGCCGCCCTCGGCCAGGAGGAGGTCGATGACAGCGACCCCCACCCCCTCGTCGCCGAGGAGGACATTCCCGATGCCAAGAACCAAGGTGCGACCGTCAATCTTCAAGCAGGTCTTCCCGTTCGAACTTCCAGCCGCCGACCATGGAGGAGGTCGTGCCGCGGCCTTCCACGTAGTCGTGATAGAAGACCAGGTAGACGTGGACCACCGTGAAGAGGACGTAGAACCAGAGCATGGCGTGGTGCCACTGGCGCACCACCATCTCGCCGCCCATGAGGGGCACCACCCACGCGGCCAGGTTGCCGAAGATCGAGTGGCTCATGGGGCCGTAGAGGGCGAAGCCCGTCAGGCCCTGGAACATGAAGATCAGGAAGGTGACGAAGTAGATGAGCCCCGCCAGGCGATTGTGCCCCAGGGGGATGTGGCCGCTGCCGCGGGTCTGGAGGATGTCGATGCGCAGCACCTCCACGATGTCCTGCCAGGCCTTGCGGTTCATGGGGATGAACTTGTCCCAGGCGGCAAAGCGGTTGCCCACGAAGCCCCAGTAGGTGCGCACCAGCATGTTGAACAGGAAGACATAGCCGGCGGCAAAGTGCAGGAAGCGCACCGTGCCAAACCAGTACTGGCCGGAGGCCTCCTGGGCGAGGCTCACCGTGAAGGGCTTCCCGATGAGAAAGCCGGTGACGCCGAGGACGCTGATGGACAGCGCATTCAGCCAGTGGTAGACCCGGACCGGCATCTCCCAGACATAGAGCCGGCGGTAGGTGTGTCTCGAGGACATGGGGAGCTCCCGCTCAGTAGAACTGCACCTGGTGGATGTGCTTGCCGGAAGGATCGTAGAGGTGCACGGCACAGGCGAGGCAGGGGTCGAAGGAGTGGATGGTGCGGAGGATCTCCACCGGCTGCTCGAGGTTGGCCACGGGGGTGCCGATGAGGGCCTGCTCGTAGGCGGAGCGCTGGCCCTTGGGGTCCCGGGGCGAAGCGTTCCAGGTGGTGGGCACCACCAGCTGATAGTTGTCGATGACCCGATCCTTGATGCTCACCCAGTGGGCCAGGGCACCGCGGGGCGCCTCGGTCATGCCCACGCCCTCGGCCGTGGCGGGCCAGGTATCGGGCTCCCACTTTTCCTTGGTGAAGGTGCGGGTCTCGCCAGCCTTGAGGTTGGCAATCAGGTCGCCGTAGAAGCCCTTCATCCAGTGGGCCACGATCTGGGTCTCGACGCCACGAGCGGCGGTGCGGCCCAGGGTCGAGAACAGGGCGGTGATGGGCACATCGAGCTTCTTCAGCACCACGCCCACCAGCTCCTTCACATCCGTGTTGCCCTTGGCATAGGCCACCAGCATGCGGGAGAGGGGTCCCACTTCCATGGGGTTCTCCTTCCACCGGGGCGTCTTCAGCCAGGAGTACTTCCCATCCGTGTTGAGGTGCTCATAGGGCGGCTTGGGGCCCGTGTAGTTGAACTCAGTCTCGCCCTTGAAGGGGTGCAGGCCCACGCCGTCGCCACCGCCGTACTGGTACCAGCTGTGGTTGATGTACTCCTTGATCTCGTTCAGGTTCTTGCCGTTGACCTCGTGGATCTCGTTGAGGTTGCGGTTGAGGATGGCGCCCCGGGGCAGGAGGTAGGAGCTGGGATCGTTGTAGCCCTTGGTGGGCAGGTCGCCGTAGGCCAGGTAGTTGGGAAGGCCGCCGCCGATGGCGCCCCAGTCCTTGTAGAAGCTGGCAATGGCCAGCAGGTCCGGGATGTAGACCTGCTCCACGAAGGCGATGGCATCGTTGATGAGGCTGCCCACATGGTTCAGCCGCTCGGTGTTGATGGCGTTCACTTCCTCGAGGTTGAAGGAGCAGGGCACGCCGCCCACAAGGTAGTTGGGGTGGGGGTTCTTGCCACCGAAGATGGCGTGGATCTTCACCAGCTCCTTCTGCCACTCCAGGGCATCCAGGTAGTGGGACACGGCCAGGAGGTTCACTTCCGGGGGCAGCTTGTAGGCTTTGTGGCCCCAGTAGCCGTTGGCGAAGATGCCCAGCTGGCCGCTCTCCACGAACTTCTTCATACGGGTCTGCACCGCCGCGAAGTGGCCGGGGTTGGACTTGGGCCAGGCGCTGAGGGACTGCGCCAGCTTGGAGGTGGCGACGGGATCAGCCTTGAGCATGCTCACCACGTCCACCCAGTCCAGGGCGTGCAGGTGGTAGAAGTGCACCACGTGGTCCTGCACGAACTGGGCGCAGAACATGAGGTTGCGCACCAGCTCCGCATTCTTGGGCACGGTGATGCTGAGGGCGTCCTCCACGGACCGCACGCTGGCCAGGGCATGCACCGTGGTGCAGACGCCGCAGACGCGCTCGGTGAAGGCCCAGGCGTCGCGGGGGTCGCGGCCCTTCAGGATCTTCTCGATGCCGCGCACCATGGTGCCGGCACTGTAGGCGTCCG
>SESD01001684.1_pt1 | contig 11893 bp, 16 predicted proteins | sample 3171411 | NCBI WGS metagenome assembly SESD01 (sample SAMN06051880, study PRJNA518727) | freshwater metagenome | biome: subpolar coniferous forest; feature: holomictic lake; material: water; isolation source: holomictic Lake 442, 16.5 m depth | place: Canada: near Kenora, Ontario | collected...
GTCCACGTACTCGCCGGATTCGTGATCGTGGCCGATGACGAACTTGTTCAGGAACTCCAGGAGGTCGGGCTTGCTGACACCCACCTCGAAGGCGATCACTTCGCCGTCATACTCCTTGGCTGTGCGCTTGGCATCCGCTTGCGTTCCTTCCCACGCTCGGATGGCATTGTTAGAATCGACAATGATGTAGAGGTTCACTGTGGAACCCTTTCAAAAGGAGCGCCGTTCGCGGCGGCTCGGTGGCGGTTGATCGACAATTCTACCATGATTTTGCTAGTTAGCAAACAAATTTTTACGGTTGATACGATTGAACTTAGCTACTTTTCGACCTACCCAATTAGCGGCGCTGTGCCGTTTGGGGCAAACGGATTCAGAAAGCCCACCACGCGCATGTCGCCGGAGCCTTTGAGATTCCGCTGTCTCTCGTAAACGCCGTCACCATCACGGATCACACCAGCACCGGATCCGGTATTGCCCTCTATGGTGTGGAACATGCCGCTAGAGTCCGACTCTGAAGTGACAATTCCGGTGTGGCCGTTGCTGCCCGTGCCGTGTTGCCAGATGACGATGAATCCGGGATGGGGAAGCGTGTCCCGCATGCTCTTGGGCGAGTTGTTCCACACCGTCATGCAATGCTCGGCGTGAAACAGGTTGGTGCGCATGGCGTTCTTCGCCTCCACTTGCATGAGGCAGAACTGTACGAACGCCATGCACCAGCTTTCGCCTTGGGCCTTGCCGTCCACCGCCTTCTGGAAGCGCTCCACATCCGGGCCGTCATTGTGGCCCGTTGCTTCCCTCACTCCCACCCACTTCCTTGCTTCCTGGATCAGATCGTCGTTGTAGCTCATTGCGACTCCTCTGCATCTTTAGATGATATGCACATCTTACCTTGAATCCTTCTGGTTCGTTTGGACACCCGCCCACCACGCAAAGCTCCAAGTCCTTGCGCAGTTCGTACGCCTCCCTTGCGTATTCGCGCTTCTTTGAAAGGCACTTGGGCGTGCGCCAATTTCTGTACCACGCTGGGTCAGATTTTCTAGGCACTACTTCCCCTTTTGGAAGCGACTACGAGTTGGCGTGCTACTTCCATTGCGGTAGAGGTTAGCAGGTCGCTGAGATCAATATCAACTTTCCACTTGCCTAGCGTGTGCTTGGCGTTGAACACGTTTCCCACTGGATCATAGATGGTGAAGTCAAAGCCGTAGTGGGAGGGTGGTATGTCTACCACCGCCGGGGCCTTCAACCTTTCCAACTCTTCCTTCATGGACAGGATTGCCGGGAGAATGGCGGGGCCAATAGCGGCACCTAGCGGCACTCCGATAGCTCTGCCTATTTCCTGCATGTCTTGCATCTCATTCATGGCCGACTCTTTCCACTCTCTGAGATCGTGTAGTTTGCTGAGTACATCCACTGGATGACAATCGTGTTTGTACGCGGGATTACTTCCTATCTCTTGGTCGCACTCAGGACACTTGGGCATGATTCTTCTCCTTCTTGAACTCGGCGGCACAGTCTGGGCATATGCCGTGCGTTGTTTTGATGTGAGTGTTGGAGTGCATGAACTCTGTGAGTGAAACCCACGCTCCTTCATGCCCCACCTTGTTGCACCACGCGCAAATGCGCAGGAATCCCTCCAGATATTTCAACCTCATTGCGGCTCTCGTAGAGAGATAGATGGTTAGCGCAGCTACCGGAACAACAATGGCAGCTTCCTTCCACACGTGCTTCATGTTCGGAGCGTCCAATATGTTGAACACTAGAATAAGGCCGAAGCCCACTATCTGCACCGACCTTGACTTCATCATGCTGGCCCACCACAACCCGTGCATCGGCACTTGGTATCAAAGTGGCTACCACCGCAATAGCGGCAGCGGGTTTCTTCGTCTTCGTATTCAAAGCCATCTGGTGACATGTCCATGCCATCATCAAACGTGATGCTCAGGGAGTTGGCGGGGAACTGCAAAGTGTCGCCCGGAAAAGCGGTGTAGGTGGAGGTCAGGGGAATCTCAAAGCACACCTCCCCCTTCTTGGTCCCGATCACGCACTTGTTGACGCTGTATTTCCCGTCAGGCAAGTACAGAGTTTCGGCGTTGGTGAGCCGATTCTTGTCGAAGACGAACGTGGTCTTCTTCGGGCAGAACACAGGTCTGTCCCACCCCGGACCCACCACTCCCACGTAGAACTCTGGATTGCCGTCCAATATCTTTCGTAGCATCGGCCCCGCTGAAACGCTCACGACAGATCCGTTTCCGGGTATGCACCCTTTTCCTGATCGTAGGCTGGATCGCCAATCAACTCAGACTCGAAGTACACCACCGTATTTCCATGCTCCGCATTGCGGCACACGTAGGTAGTGACACCCGCTACATCGAAGGTGATGGCGATGATCTTGAGTATCTGGTCGAGGTGCAGTTTGCCGATGTCCTCACGCACCTTGCGCTCGGTACAGACAATCTCGCCAAGCCCAAACTTGGACTGGAATTTCATTGCGGCTCCTCTAGTGGTGGGTTAGAAAGGTCGAACGGGCTGCTCGTAAACGTAGCACCGCTTGATTTCCAAGGGAATGCCCTGGACACGGATCACTACGTACTTCTCATGCGGCGGATCATACTCGGTGATCGCTTCAACGGGGCGCATGGGCGCAGGCATTCCATTGATGTCACCGAGTTCCTGGATCGGGTAGTCCGTCCATAGCTGTTGTACTGTCATGGGGCACCTCCCTATACATAGGGTAGTCCTTTCTTAGCAAAAAAGCTGCATTTCGCGTCATTTTTTGCGTCTGTGTAGGTAGTTATGGACTTGGAAGAAGAACACCCCCAAGCACAGAGCAAGCAGGATATTGGTCAGGGTTTCGCGGTAGTTCATTTGAACTTCTTCACGGCTGGAGTGCGGTCTGAATACCAAAGGGTACGGAGGACTTTCTGATTGGCGGGATTGGGCCTTAGCTCACGCTTGACCAGCCACGGCTTCACCCGCTTGCCATCGTCAAGGGTGAGAAGAATGGCATCGCCAAGAGGGCGCTTGAAGCCAGCTTGCCTTAGTGATCGGCTCAGCCCGTTCTTCGTCCAATTCATCTTGCCCTCGCCCGTAGCAAGCTGGATCAATTCCTCAGAGGTCATCAATGCGTGGACACGTGGATGCTCCGGCAAATCGTGGACCCATGCCGCCATGTCCGACTTGGAATCGTCAATCACCGCCTGTTTTGATTCAGTCATAGGCGCTGCGGCATTCGGCTTGAAGCCGTCCATGTTCAGGTGGAGGAAATGATAGAATAGCGCTCCCATGCCCTTCTCGGACTTGTACCACTTGTCGTATACCTCGTAGAACTCGTTGGGCAGCGGCTCACTCTGCACATGCACCACAAAGAACCGCCGATCCGTATCCTCAATGTAGAAAGCATCACCGTGGTTGGCTGTCCACAAGTAGTTGGCGCAATCCGGCACGTTGTAGGCGGGAACGAACTTCTCGTTGATGCGTACTGTTACCTGAGTGATGAGGTTCTTGAGCTTGTTCGAGCGGCCCCGCTTGTCCGATCCGGTGATCTCGTTGCCCGTGATGAACTGTTTGTTCGCCGCCCAATCATTGAAGGAAGCTTCAAGGTGTTCGTCACCGATCTCCTGGTAATTGTCGTTGCCATAGATGCGGCGTAGCGTTTCCGCGATCAACGTCTTGCCCGTGCCGTGATGACGGCCCCAAATGATGACTGAGGACAGGAGCTTGGCACCGGGATTCTGCATTGGGTACGCGCACCATTGCTCAAACCACTTGCGATCCTCGGTCCGCTGGTCCTTGAAGATGAAGTCTAGCAAGGCGGTCCATGGCGCAATCGTGCCGCGCTTGATCTTTGACTTGGGAATGCCCCAGCCCTTCCATCGGTTGTACTCGTTCTCATCGGTGATGCGCTCCTTGCCGGGAGCATAGGTTTGGCGCATGGCGGTGGCGCGTCCAGGCCACTTGATCCATTCGGCGGGGATACTCGCTTCCTTCTTCCTTGCGGCGTCCTTCTCCGTTGGCGCTGGCTTCATGTAAGTGCGGTCGGCAAAGTGTACGTTGATCGCCTTATGCGCCTCCATGCGCTGATCGGTGGCACGGACTACGATCACTCCTGGATCAAAAATGAAGATCACTTCGTTGTTGAACTCCCGAAGGGCGGCGGAGGTTGACCACTCTTCCGCGTGCTTGATGAGATCGAGGAACTTCTTAGAACCAGCTTTCCGGTGCATGAGATAGTCATCGAGGCCCACTTTCTTGAGGCCGGGGAGCGTTGGAAGACGCACGATGTAGACCTTTGCGCCTCTGTTGGAGAGTTGCTTGGCTAGGCCGCATTCCGCTTGCATGACCTTGGGATTGGTGGTGGCGTCCGAGTCGTAACAGATGTAGGTGGGTCTGTTCTGCCACTCGAAGGCGGCAAGGTCGGGGATGAACTCCTGGCCCTTTGCCTTTGACTTGAAGGACCACACGCCACCAAGCGCGATGGTGGGGAAGTCAAGCTTGGTGGCACAGGCTGCTTTCAGTTCGCCCTCGGTGATGATGATGGGCTTCGATGGATCTGATTGACGGGCTTTCCAGTCGATGAGTGGAGGGAAATATACGGACACGCCCGTTCCCTTGCCCTGCATGTATTTGTTCTTCGTCTTGCCGAAGATGCGGAAGCGGTAGAAGTCTGTCTGGTTCCCTTCTGCATCGAAGTAGGGAATCTTGAAACCGGGATAATCGTAGCCCGTCAACTCAAGGGCAGCGCCGTTTATGCACGGCAACATACCTAGTTTCTTGGCGTCCTGAAGGTCTAAACCGGACTCAGCCAGCTTTGTGAGCATGGCGGCTTTAGCATCAATAATTGATGGCATTCACTGCTCCTCTGTCCTATCGGTGGTGGTACGTCAGGTTCAGGCTGCTCTTTTTCGAGAGTGCGGAGAGGAAGCCGCGTTTCGTTTGCCACCACGCAAACCGCCCGAACCTGACAAGAAAGGGTATCATGCTGCAATTATTTTGAAGGAAATTCTGGTGAGGTAGTGGCTGAACGGATGGCTCGAAATCATGGCTGGCCCCTCGCAAGATTCTGTGGATTTTTGGTGGTGTGGAACCTGATATTGGCATCAGGACCGTTCAATCTACCCTCATTTGCCTCTGAGCGTGGAGTGATTTTGAGGGTGGTTTGGCTGGCTTTTGATCGAGGGACTTTTTCTGCATCGTTCACTAGCTTCCTCCGTATGTAGAACGTTAATTGCTTAGTGCCGCAAATCCTGTGGTGGTGCGGATCTACGTTGTTTTTGTCGAGTTTGCATTGAGCCGAAATCCTACCACGGGAGCCTAAAAATTTGGTAAGTGCTTTCAATTTATCTAAATACGTCATTGGCAAAATTTTTAGCATCAATGAAAATGGCTATTTAGGCGAGTAGTTTCGGCGTGCTGTTGCACGGTTTGCACGAAAAAGGGCAAATCGCACACAATTTTTTGACCTCTCAAAGTGTGCTTTTTGAAAAGTTAGCGAATATGTCAAATGGAGTGAGAGAGTTCTGAGCTGTATTTTTCAAAAACGCACGGTTGCACAAATGCACACACATTCCAACCTATTATTAAAGAAATAGAGAAATGAATAGTACATAACTAGCTATATTACTACTTAACTCATTATTTCTCTTTCTCTTATTTATCTATTCTCTTTACTAATTCAATAATACAAAAGTGTGTATTTGTGTATAAACAGGGTCAAAAACCGCGCCGCCACTCGATGTACACAATCTTGCACAAATGCGAACGCTTGCACACTTTGGTTTTCTTTTCGTGCAAGAGTTCCTCCACAAGTGCCCATTTTGTAGGTAGTTATGGCTGAAATTCCGCCCACCTGGGGTCGAAAATGTACGGGTTTGCGCCTCCCACGCGATTGCTGGGCCGCGAAGGTCGGTTTCGCCGCGAATGCCCTCCTTCCGCCTCTAGGGGCTTGACGCGATCCAAACGCGATGAAATCGTGGTCCTGCGCCTCGCACGGGGCCTTCTGGAGCCGAGATGCCCACCGCCGAGAAACCAATGCAAAAACCTCCCAAAAAGCTCGCTGCGCTCGCCAAAGAGCCTCAAAAGAAGCTCGCTGCGCTCGCTGGCGATGTGCCTAAGCAGAAAGGTAGGGAGAAAGGCGCTGGAAAGATCGCCGGATCGGGGAATCCGATGTCCAGTTTCAGATCACGCATCGTTGGGCATGAGGATGTGAGTCCAGCGCTCATCAAGCCCCATGCGTTGAACTACAGGAAGCACCCCGAATCTCAGATGGGGGCGCTGCGCGGCTCGATGGATGACATGGGATGGCTCAAGACAGTGCTTGTCAGCAAGCGCACCCACACGATCATTGACGGCCACGCCAGATGGGAAGAGGCACAAAGGCGCAAGATTCTCGTTCCAGTCACGTGGCTCGATCTCACGCCCGATGAAGAGAACAAAGCGCTGGCGCTTCTCGATCCCATCACCGAAATGGCGACCAGGGACGATGCGCTCTTTGCGCAACTCTTGGACAGCATCGAGTCTGACAACGAAGCCGTAAAGCAGACCTTGAGCAAGCTGTCTGAACTCAAGGACGAGGAGATGACTGGTGGCAAAGTGGAAGAGTCCACCGCCATCCTGGAATACACAACGGATGTGTTCTTCCCCAGTACCTCGAAATGGGGCATACCAGACCTCCTGCCAAACATGCTGTATGACGGTCCCTGTCCAACTACGACATGGCCCTACGAAGACGACCAAGGACGCCCACAGTTCTACGTTTATGGCGAGGGCGGGTTCGATGAGCGTGTTACAGGGCGCATTCTGACCTTCTACACAGACGATTTCCGCTTTGAACGCATTTGGAGCGAGTCTGTAGACGCAATCCGCACAATCGTCCCACTCAAGCCACTTGCAGCTTGCCAGCCTGATTTTTCGCTTTGGGGCACAGATCCGCTTGCAGTGCAGATGTTCAACCTGTACAGAGCTAGGTGGATAAGTAGGTACTGGCAAGAGGCTGGCATCAAAATCATCCCAAGCATCGCAGGGAGCTTCTTTCCCGCATGCCATGAGTTCATCACACACGGCCTTCCAGCCGATATTCCCGTTGCAAGCATCCAAGTCAGGTCAGACGGCACAAAGACCAAACAGCAAGTAGACTCGATTTGTAGCGATATTGCTAAATACCTAGAAAACCGTAAGATCGGCAAAATCATCGTTTACGGCATCGCTGCAAAGAAGGTTTTAGAGGGCAGATTGCCAAAAGGCCCCGAATACGTCTGGTGCATGCCATTCGCAGATGCGTGGTTTGCCAATGGGCAGAAAATGAAAGCTGAGAAGAAAGCAGCGAATCTGCTTAAACTGCAAGGCAAGGGTTGAGGAGGCTGTATGGGCAAGAAGGCGGGAAGAGGCGCTGGTAAGGCCACTGTTGGTCGCCCAAAGGCTATAACTGTACATAGGCAGACTGTCGCTGGTGTGCAAGGTGGCCCAACACGCATGAAAACGCTCAAAGTGGGCAGGAACAAGAAGACCAAATAGTACCTAGTATGCTAGTTACCTGTAGCAAGCCCCTTTAATCAAGGCTGCGATCAGCCTTCCGCGCCAACAGGCGCACTTTCAAGGAGAATCATCATGGGCAAGAAGAGTGGCGCTGGCGCGGGTAAGGTCACCGTTGGCCGTCCCAAGGGCTTCGTTGCTGGTCGCCCTGCGGGTGGCAACTTCACGTTCACTGGCAGTGCGGCGACTCCCAAGGGAGTTGGCAAGATGAACAAGACTCCCTTCGGCAAGGGCACCAAGGTCAACAACCCCACCCCGAACTTCACTACTGGTGGCGGCGCTGGCAAGGTCAAGGTCGGACGCAAGAAGAAGGGCTGAGTCCCTGTAGGGCCGATTCCCTCAGAGTGCCGCTCTGACCGTGCTTATGCACATGCGCTGTATGCGCAACAAGGCACTCTGAGGGATTCATCAAAGAACAACACGCACAGTTGGAGAAACCAATGCCAAGCAAATACATCAAGATCGCTGACAGGAAAGCAGACGAGGGAGGGCCTCGAAAGCAACGCAAGAAGCCTGTTCCTCCACTCCGCAATACAAGCCCTGACAACGTTCAAGGCACTCCAGGAGAGTTAGCGAAAGAGCCTGATGTACTGCGCCAAGTCATTCAGTCCATCCAACTGCGCAAGGGCGGAGCCAGCTACCGCAACATCGGCCAAAACCTCGGCATCAGTGAGAAGACTGCGGCCAAGTACGTGAAGGAGGAAATGGAGCGCCTTACAGAAGAGGTACAGGAAGCGGCTAGGGCACATCGACAGCTTCAGTTGGAACGTTTGAACGAGATGATGCTCGGCTACTGGCCTCGGCGCGGCGATCCTAAGTACGGCGCGATGATTATGGCGTGCATGGCGAAACAGGATCAGTTGCTTGGCATAGCGGCTGAGAAGATCGACCTCACTGTGACGCAGAACGATTTCGAGAAGATGTCGAATGACGATCTCGACAAGTTCCTCGCACAGAAGATGGCGGCGCTCAAGAAGCCCGAGCCCGTCAACAAGACGGTGCAGTGATGGTGGAGCGCCGTGTAGTCAGCGTGAGAATTGACAAGGACGATGCAGTGTTGATGCTCGATGACGGCTCCGTTCTCAGGGGCATTCTGAGCGCGACAGCCAAGAGGGCGTCCGTGGATGAGCTTCCCACATGGGAGGCCAGCGGCTACATCATGTCCTCTCCATTCGCGGTCATTGACAGGGATGCCGATGAGTTGCATGCACGGAGAATGGGATGAAATCGCTCTCCCCCATTCTCCAGCAGACTGAGGACGGCACGTTCGTCTTCCGCTGCCCAGGATGCGAGTTCCCTCATCAAGTGGACAGCAGATGGGTGTACAACGGAGATCCGTACAAGCCATCGTTCACACCATCCCTGCTAGTGGAGCGAACGTACGGGGAGAACAACGAACGACAGGCATGCCACTCGTTCATCACTGATGGGTGCATGGCCTTCCTTGGCGATTGCACGCACGAACTTGCAGGAAAGACGGTTCTGATACCGGACTGGGAGAAGTGATGTTGAACGTATTCAAGATTCTGGATGCGGATACAGGCAGAGTCGCGTGGAGGTGCCCAGGCTGCGGGAAGCTGCACGCCAGGGAGACGGTTGTGCGTGACTTCCCCGGCCCATGGAATCCCTGGAATGGCGACATGGAGCAGCCCACATTCGAGAAGAACGTGCGCTACAGGCTGCATTCACACAACGAGGATGGCTCGATCAAGTCAGTCATTGTGTGCGACAGCACGATCACGGACGGCGTTGCCACGTTCATCAACGACACCTCGCATGAGTTCGCTGGTCAATCGCTTCCCATTCAGCCATGGGTGTGACACAGGCGGAGAAGATCGCCATTGCCAAAGCGATCAAGGAGAAAGCCAGGAGAGAGCTTCTCCCGTTCATCCTGTGGACGAAGCCGGACTACAAGGCAGGCTGGTTCCATCATGCCGTGTGCGAGAAGCTCGGCCAGTTCTTGCAGGACGTTCTCGATGAGAAGAGTCCGCGCTTGATGCTGCAAGCCCCTCCACGCCACGGCAAAAGCGAGATAGTGTCAAGGCGCTTCCCTGCCTACGCCTTTGGGCGCAATCCTGACCTCTCCATGATCGCCACCAGCTACTCCAACGATCTTGCGAGTGCGATGAACCGCGATGTGCAGCGTGTGATCGACTCTGAGGAGTACGGGCAGTTGTTTCCTGATACCACGCTCTCAGGAGCGGCGGTGCGCACGGTCACAGCGAAAGGCGCGTATCTGCGCAACTCGGACAATTTCGAGATCGTGAATCATCGCGGCGGCTACAAGAGCGCGGGTGTGGGCACAGGCGTCACGGGCCGTGGCGGCAGAATCTTGCTCATTGACGATCCGGTTAAGGACGCGCAGGAAGCATACTCGCAAACCACTCGGGACTCAGTGTGGGACTGGTACACCTCGACACTGTACACACGCTGCGAACCGGGAGGCGGAATCCTCCTCATCATGTGCATGGTGGGCGGAACGCCAGTGCTCATGGCGGACGGCACCGAGAAGCCGCTACGCGACATCCGCCCCGGCGACGAGATCGCCACCTACAAGGACGGGGCACTGTCCACCTCGTTCGTAAAGCATTGGATCAACCAAGGTTCTGATTTCTGCTATGAAATCAGAACTATTTCCGGTAGAGTCGTCAAAGCGAACGAGCGTCATCCTTTTCTCGTTCGCAGGAACGGAGAACTGGAATGGGTGCGACTCAAGAATCTCGTGGTGGGCGACAAGATAGTGTCAGCAAGGGCACCTGGAAAGGCGCTCTCTGCTCCATCGACGGATGCGACGAGCCAGTCAGTTGCAAGGGACTCTGCAAGTCTCACTACAACAAGACTCGCTGGGCAGACGGAGTGCGACCACCTTCCGTCAATCCTGAGTCACGAAGGATCGCTCGACTTCGCCACAGGTACGGGATTGAACCTGAGCAGTACGACGCCCTACTCAAACAACAGGGAGGAAAGTGCGCCGTGTGCCGACAGCCTCCCACAAGCAAGAACACTCGCGCCCACTGGGACAACAAGCTCTGCGTTGACCACGACCACCGAACCGGGAAGAACCGGGGCTTGCTCTGCAACGACTGCAACCTTGCCATTGGCTATGGGAAGGCTTCTAAAATCCTCGCCGCCGCCGCTGAGTACCTACGAACTCATCGAGGATGAGATCGAGAGCATCACGACCAGCGATGCCGAGGACGTGTTCGACATCGAGGTTGCGGAAACCGAAAATTTCATCGCTAATGGCTTAATTAGCCACAATACGCGATGGCATGAAGACGATCTGGCCGGGAGGATCTTGAAGCAGATGGAACGTGGCGGGGAACAGTGGGAAGTGGTGCGATTCCCCGCCGTAGCGGAAGAGGACGAGCTTTACAGGCTCAAGGGAGAGGCCCTCCACCCGGAGCGCTATCCGATCAAGATGCTCGACAACATCAGGCTTGGCACCAGCGATGAGGCCGGAGTGGGAAGTCGGGTGTGGGCAAGCCTCTATCAGCAACGCCCAAGCGCCTCTGAGGGCGTGATCTTCCGCAGGGAGCATTGGCAATACTTCAACCCCATCAATCCGCTCAAGATCGAGGGTGACATCGGATCAGGCCGCTACCTGCGCACGCACTTGGAGCTTCGCGCCATCATTCAGGCGTGGGACACGGCGGCGGGTGGCAAGCAGAGCAACGACTACTCCTGCTGCGTCACGCTCGGCATCAGCCGCAATCGCTACTACGTGCTGGATGTGTGGAAGCAGAAGGTGGAGTTTCCAGAACTCAAGAGGGCCGTGCGCCAGCAGTATGACAAGTGGAAGCCGAACAAGGTCTGCGTGGAAGGCGGAGGCTCGGCCACGGGCAAGAGCGTGATCCAGGAACTCAGCCGCGACACGCGGATTCCGTTTTTCGAGCTTGTCCACGTAACGGACAAGGTGCTTCGGGCGAACGTGGTTTCACCCACTCACGAAGCTGGTCTGGTCAGTCTGCCCGATGGTGCGCCGTGGGCGCATGATTTCGTGGAGTCGTGCGCCGTGTTCCCGAACGCAGCGAATGACGATGATGTGGATGCGTTCATCATGGCGCTTGAAACGGCGGTGCAAGGCCGCAAACCGATGCAAATCAACGACAGTTTCTTGCGCCAGCTAGGAGCGTGACATGTACTCAATCACCACCGATGGCGAAGCAGCAGGGCATCCGTTTCGAGGCAACCAATGGGGCCATCCTTCCCACGCGCAGATGAAGGAAGAAGTGAAGTGGGAGGAGGGCATCAAGCAGTTGCTTGCGCTCAACTCCTCAAGCCCGAAAACCGACACGGGCGAGGAACACGAAAAGATGGCTAAGTTGCTGGGCGAAATCGGCAAGCCTGAGACGCTCCGCATCGA
>SESD01001686.1_pt1 | contig 11887 bp, 8 predicted proteins | sample 3171411 | NCBI WGS metagenome assembly SESD01 (sample SAMN06051880, study PRJNA518727) | freshwater metagenome | biome: subpolar coniferous forest; feature: holomictic lake; material: water; isolation source: holomictic Lake 442, 16.5 m depth | place: Canada: near Kenora, Ontario | collected...
AGGCCAAGACAAAATCCCAATCTTCACCCGCCAAACCCTATAGCCGTCATCCCGGCAGGGAATGCCGGGATCCAGTTGCCATGGATGGCAAATCATAAAGCAACTAAAAAACCTTAAACTCTACCCACATTAACACCTCCATGAACCCTAGATCCCAACGATCCATGCCGGGATGACATGGCTTATGTAGCTTTTACAGGAGCCAGAAGTATCAATACGAAGGCCAATCCCAAACTTTACGTACCATAAACCACTGCATAAAAAAACAGCTTTACCACTTCACTCAGACAAAAGTGCCGCCATCTTTCTTCCTGCCACCAACGATTAGCCTGCCAAGTCGGTACATTGCTTGCTATCAACCGATAAGACAAACCGGCTTTTTTAAAAACAGGTTGGAGGCAAAAATTAATGCGACGAAGATGCGGTGGATCACTCACCACCAAGGCACTATGCCAATGATTTGCTGTTAATAAAGCGGCAATAGTTAAAGCCTCTTGATGAGTACTATCTGATAATCCATCAAATAATAATGCCTCAGAAGGGATGCCTTGTTTAAGAAAATATAAAGAACGAGGGGACTGATAAAAACCCTTACCAGAATCTACAAAGCCACCCATTCCGGTTAATAAAATATTTTTGGCATAACCTGTCTTATAAAGATCCGCAGCCATTTGATCTCTCTCGGCACCTCCACCGCCTAAAGTTACAATCAAATCGGCTTTAGCAGGTTTATTGGCAGGTGCAGAAAGCCAATAACCTAAACTTAAAAATAAAATGGCAAGCAATAACAATAAAGTGCCGGTTACAGCAAGGGTTAGTTTCATCGGTTATTTATGATATCTCAGATTGATAAAATGCATAAACACATGGGGGTGGGAGGGTCAAGCGAAGGGTTAGGGGGAGGATTTATCTAATAAAATCTCCCCAAACCCTTCTTTTTGAAAGAGGGGGATTGAATAATTACAATATTCCAGTGCGTAGAATATACTGAGGTGCGAAGCACATCAATCGCGAAAAATTATACAGCATATACATTTTCAGATAAATAATTTCTCTGTCGACAGATACCATCCCTTCAAGGGATGTTATCTGTATGAGCTTACAGCAACGTGAATTGGAAATTTAATTTCTGAAAATCTATAGCATTCTACGCATTCTCTTGGATAATTAAGAGCATTTGAGCTGCAAGTTTTTTGCGATCATAGGCTTCTGCAAGTTTCACACACCCTTTTTGCAGCTCTTGATAATTTGTTGGATCATTTTTCAGCAGCATCACTTTTTGGATAAAATCAGCTTCGTTTTCAGGCTCAAAACAAAGTCCGGCATTGTATTTTTCGATAATTTCCTGAGCTTGCCCTTCCACTCCCAACAACGTGGGTTTTTGCATTGCCGAGGCTTCGAAAATCTTGGAGGGGATGACCATTTTAAAATTATCTTCTTTTTTGAGCGGTGCCAACGAAATATCGCAGATTGCAAGGTATCGTGGCACGTCATCTTTTGTAATTGAATCTAAAAAAGTAATATTTTTTAACGCCAAATTGTTAGCTAGTTCTACAATTTTTTGTTTCATCGCGCCATCACCGATAAACAAAAAATGGATACTTTCATCTTTTATGTTCGCGATTGAACTGACAATAAAATCGAGACTGTGCGCCATTCCGTGCGTGCCGATATAGCCTATGATAAATTTGTCATTGAGATTAAATTGCTCCAGCAACTCTTGATCTTTGGGGCGGGGATAAAATAGCTCTACGTTGGAACCGTTGGTAATCACGTCGATTTTGTTGGCTTCAATCCCTCGGCTAGTCAAATTGGTCTTGAACGCATCGGTGACGGCAATCACTCGCGTCGCATCGCGGTAGAGGGCGAGTTCGATTTTTTCCAGTATTTCAATGGTGCGTCCCTGCTTCATCGCGCCAACGGTCTTGATTGATTCCGGCCATAAATCACGCAATTCAAAAATCCACGGTTTTCGGCGTATTTTGGAAAGCCCCCACGCTGTCCATGTCGTAAAAAACTGCGGAGAGGTGGCGATGATAATATCGTATTTGCTAAACAGGCCGACCAAAAAGGCCGAAAAGGCAAAACTGACATAATCTATTACCCGTTTAACAAATCCGCTGTTGGCGGTGATATAACTCCAGACCCGTATGACCTCTATCCCATCCATCATCTCTTTTTGATAGAGTTTGTTTTTATAGCCCTCGTAGATATTGCCATGAGGAAAGTTGGGGGCGCAGGTAATAACGGTTACCTCTGCTCCCAGTTTGATCCATTCCTGAGCGTGTTCATAGGTGCGCGTAGCCGGTGCGTTGACTTCGGGAGGGAAGTTATCGGTGATAAAGAGTATCTTCATAGTATTATTTCAATTTTTAATTTTTTTTGAAAATCAATCTCCAGACATTTTGCCGATGCCTGTTTGTTAAAGCCTTCGGCATAGTTATAGCTCTTGATCTTAAATTCTACACCTTCAAGGAAGATATGTTTTTTGATGGTTTCTTCGCTGACAGTCGGATGAAAATGGAGATACGCTTTTGCCTTGACAGCCTTGTTAAGCTCGTCACTGATGAGGATTTTATTTTCATAAAATTCAAATGTCCGCGTATGCGCTATGCCGAGTTTTTTATAGCCATTATGAGTTGCTTTGATACGATTAGCAACCTCTTCCAGTAAGATGATACCGGCACGCTCTGCGACCCGAAAGCCTCCCCAAACATTACTGGAGTTTTGTCCGTTTACAACGACTGTGTTGTGCGCCGCCGTACCCCTCTCAAAATCTCGACTTTTTCCGATTTCATACGTACTTAATCCGGTATCAACAATAAAAGGCTTGCCCACAATCCTCAGTTCAAAGTTAAACGTATCGGCATGCGCATGACCGGGAATGTAATCCGGGCCGATTTGGCCGATATCCACGACACATTCATAACTGTTTTGTACCATCTTGCGGTAACCGCAAGCGGACAAGCTTGAATTTGTTATGTCCACATTTAATTCTTTGGCATAGTGAAAAAGCTGCTTAGTGGTTGGGGCGATACCGTCCGTACTGTCGTTAAAATGGGGAATGGTTCCATCACCATAACTAATCGCTTCCAGCCAACCCAGCATTTTTGCCGCTTTCTGTTTTAGAAAAAATAACAATCCATCCTGTTTCCACGGGTTGTTTTGCGCCAGATTGATACAGTCGAGCACCCGAAACAACATGGTCTGATGATACATTGGGCTTAGCTCAAAGTGCGCTCCGTCATCCAAAACCTGCTCTTTTAGCTCAGATTCCAAAATGTCTTTGGCTTTGTTATAAAGTTTGCCATCCTGAAAATAGTAGGCACCAAACAACAGGCTGAAAGCATTTTCGAGCAGATGATTCCCCAATAGATGGTATTCGAGATTGTCCAGCAATATTGCATACTGAGCATATAGACTATCATCAATCGATTGCTCTTTGATGTTGTTATAAGTTAAAAACTTAACCCAGTTAATTCCTCTTAGTGAAATCGGAAATGGTTCTAGCGCATCTTTCATAGTCGTTATCTGATCTATGAAATTATTAATTAAGTTTAGCCCCTCTTTAGTTTTTAATTTTTCTTGTTGTAGAAAATCAAAATAGATCAGATTATAAGTCCAGAGCTTTCCATACTCTGCGTAGTTCCAGTTTATAGTGCTATTAAAAGTATGAGAAAGATTTAAAAATGTAAAAGTATCTCCCTGGGATGACACTGCAGAAGGAATGGAAGGTTGCAATCGCAGTGAACTTGCGGTAGATAGAATCGAAAGCATGTAACGGTAGTTGCTGATAGACCGAAGTTTTTTGCGCAAAGTGTAAAAAACTCTATAGTTGAATTGTTTACATTTTAAATACTTGATAGTATGGATAAGACGTAATATTTTTTTAATAATCGTACCTTTCAGATTTCTTGTTATGATAAATTACTTAAATTGACAATTCATGCATGATTTTATGACGTACTTCATCAGCCATGCCCAGGTTATCTGGATTATTGATCACTAATTCTGCTAGATTATTTGCTGCTTTATCTCCCTTGGCTTTCGAATACATTCTGAGTAGTTCGTAATCTTCTACACCCATACGCCAAGCTTCCCAGCGTCTACTAGAAATAATGTCACCGTTATTCCCTTCATAGATAACTGAAAAATCTGGACGTCTACCATCAAAATCATCCCAAGCGCTACCCGCATATTCTCCGGAACCTGTGTCTGCATAATTCCAGAACCCAGCCCCCGTAAATCCAAGAGCAAAAGCTTTCCAAGACATCAGGCGATAGTAAGTATATGGTGATAGAGACTTTGTATTTACTGATGTTCCATACAGCCAGATTTCTTTTTTTGACTTTATAGCGTCTGCATACAAGTTATCGTGATTTAAAACTTGAGCTATATCCAAATAAGGCAATGCTAATAAGGATTCTTTTGAATCTAGGGTACCGTACAGTTTTATTTCTTCTATTTCCTTATGTGCCCAAGTAGAAAATTCTATAAAGTTGTTTAAATCGTTTTCTTTAATTTCATCATAGGAATATATATAAACTTGATCTTTTTGAAATCCGGCTTTGACAGCACTGTTCATCAGAATAGTATACAATTTCTTAAACCATTCTTTCCATTCATCACTCATGAAGGAATATTTACCATCATTGGTTAATATCTTTTCATTGCTAAAGTTTAGAAAAAATAGAGCTTTTTTGACGCCAGCGTGCAGTGTTAAATAGTCATCTAATTCGGCTAATTCTTTTACCGAGGGTGTTTCAGTCATAGGAATATAGCGAGGAGGGATATCGATGACGTTGATATGATGATTTAGGAGATCTTTTACGGCTTCTGTTTTGTGATCTTTGATAGGTTTGAAATTAAGATTACCCCAATTGATGGTATTTAATGAAAGTTGTGAAGGGATTGCCACATTGCTAACCTCAAGAGAAAGAGGGAGCGTAGTTGAATAACTTGTAGTTCCTATATTTAAGGTATTTTCCCATTTGCCTGAATGCAGTCCATGTGCGGTTATAAATATCATTTTTGATTCGCCAGAGCGAAGGTTAACGCCATATTTTATAGGTACTAACGGATCAGCGACATATTCAATTGTTGCACTTTTTATAAAAGGCACCTCATAAAAGGTAAGCTCAGGAGCCTCAGTAGGCAAATTGTCTGTTTTGATGATTATTTTCTGATCATCCTTGGATAAATTGGTAACAACAACAGCAGCGTTATCATAACCACCCTGTGGAAGTTCGATAGAAAGATTTTTTTTTTCTACTGTAGATAATGCGAACGGTGATAATGCATTCCAAGGATTAATAACTCTAATTGTTAAATCGTTACCTGGTGACCTTGTTCTTAATAGTGTGGCACGAAGTTTAAATAAATCTACTTCGATAGACTCTGCATCTTTAATTGTCGAAAGGGTGTCGAGTCGTTGTTGTACTTCTGTTAAAAGCAGTGCATTATCGTTACTGGGTTCGAAGTCTTTAGTTATTTCAGTGAGTAGCCCCCCCAATAATTTCTGCTCTCTTTTTACTTGATTTAGTTCTAAAGAAAAATTACGTGCGGCTTCAAGTGATAAGCCTTCTGAATGGCTGGTGACATCTTCGTCTTCAAGAACTTCAATTTCATCACAAAATAAAAAAGGGCCGTTAGGCTGAATCAAAAGAAGAATATATCTTCCTCTCGCCTTAATATCATTTAAAGTGAATTTTTTTACTTGGTATGGCCAAATTAGACTGTCAGGAGCATTGGCAATATTACCTACATAATGAAATTGATCTTTAGTTGAGCCAATAAAAGCTGCAATATGTGATGGGTAGTTGACTCCAGCCTTAGCGTATCTTGCTGTATTAAACGTGATAGCTTTTATGTTGGCATCCACGTCTAAATCAATCATAATTTCTACAGTGTTATTCCAATTCCATCCAACTGTTGTTTTGTGTGTCCAAAAAAAATCAGAGGTATATTTTCCGTCTGTTAGTGATGTTATGTCAGTGGCTGGAGCGGTTGGTGCATAGTTTGGTGGTGGAGAAACTGAGTATGTTTTATTTAAGGCAATATTAGTGGCGGAATAGGAATTAGGAAATATGCCGCCTGATACAAACAGTAGTGTAACAAAAAAAATTCTGTATAGCCCTATTTTCACTTTTTTAACCTATTCAAGAAGTGTTTCATTTATCAACTCTGTATAGTTGTACCGATTGAATAGGCTTTAAAAAAGTAGCCACTTTAACTAATTCTTAGGGTATTTACAATTAGATTTTTTCGATACTCCCGCTACGAATGGAGTCTAAAATTTTAAAAGTGGTTTTTGTCGTATTATAAATGGACTCAAAACTGATGGCTGGAACCCCATTTTCTACTGAGGTTTTAAAGGCTTTAAATTCATTGATAAAGCCTTTGTCCTGATTTGCGCTTTTTTCTTTTTTTGCTTTAACACCGCTATAGATAGTTAATTCCCTAAAATCGTTCATTTGCATGCTGATACCATTACCAAAAGCTTCGATCTGCTCTTTTGGCATACTGTTATCGCCATACGCAAAATAGCTGATAGACGCTGTGCTGCCGTTTGCATAGTTTAATACTATATTGACATTATCTTCATTGGGGATGGATTGATCATTTTTTTGTACCGTCGCCGCATAGACGCTGACCACGTTACTGCCGATCAGATAGCTACAGGTGTCGATAAAATGGCACACTTCACCAATGATTCTTCCGCCACCGATGCTACGATCCTGAATCCAAACCTCTTTGGGTATCACGCCTGCGTTGACACGGTAATTGATCGCTATCTGGCCATTTAATTTGTTTTTCATCGTTTCGACCATCGGCGCAAATCTCCGGTTGAAGCCGACCTGCAAAATCGACTTGCCGTTGTATGCTTCATTGATCGCCTCCAGCTCTTCTTCATAAATACAAAGCGGCTTTTCGACAAAACAGTGCTTTTGGTTCTCTATTGCTTTAAGCACTTTGCTGGCATGGTCGTTATGGCGGGTGGTCACAAAAACGCTATTGATCTCAGTGTTTTTAAAGATCTCATCACTGTCTGTCGTGATGTATTTAAAATCATATTTCTTTCCGGTACCCTCCGCACTGACGCCTGTCGCGGTACACAGTCCGACCAGCTCATACCCGCCTATCTTCGCCATGTTGGGTAAAATAACCGATTTTGTAAAGTTGCCTGCCCCAATCAGGCCTACATTGATCTTGTCACTGCTAAGGATTTTACTGTTCCGTTGGACGATCTTGTGTTCATCAAGGTTGATTATATTTTTGTAGGTGAGAACGATACCAAGATACTTCTCCTGGATTTTTCCTTCCAGCAGATCATACGCCGTCATCGCATCGTTGAAATCATAGGAGTGAGTAATCAACTCTTTGGGTGTAATTTTTCCCTCTTCGATGAGTCCCAAAAACGCTTCAAAATTTCTCTGCTCTGTCCAGCGCACCAGATCATACGGGTAATCGTTGCCTTTTTCTTCATATTCGGGGTCATAGCGCCCCGGACCATAAGCCATAGAGAGGCGAAGGTCGAGCTCTTTTTTATAATAGGTGTTTCTGGGTACATCCATCCCGACCATCCCGACAAGAACGACACGCCCGCGCATACGGCTGATATCGGCTGCATCGATGATGGGTTGGTTGCTGGATGTAGACGCTGCAATAATGACTGCATCAACGCCGTAACCGTTGCTAAACGCATTCGCTTTGGCGATAAGATCGTCGGCGTGACACACTTCATCCGCACCAAGCTTTTTGGCCAGTGCCATTTTATCCGGATCGATATCACTGCCGATGACTTTACAGCCATTTGCTTTTAAGAGTTGAATCGTTAACTGTCCCAAAAGTCCCAGTCCTATAACCGCGACTTTTTCGCCCAATTTCGGTTCGGTCTGTCTCACGCCCTGCAGAGCGATTGCTCCCACGGTCACAAACGCTGCGTCAATATCATCGACACCGTCAGGAATACGCACCATCAGGTTTTTAGGCACATAGTTGATCTCGGCGTGGTTGGCATACCCCGCCCCGCCGCAGGCGACTCTATCACCGATATTGATCCCGCTTATATTGGCACCCACTTCGATTACGCGACCGGCCAGGCTGTACCCTAATGGAATCGGGCTATCCAGTTTCGTAAATACTTTGTCAAGCGTATTGCGCACGCCCTCTTTTTTCATTTTGTCCACAACCTGTTTGACCAGATCGGGGCGGTCTTTGGCTTTTGCCAGCATCGATTTTTTGGCAAAATCCACCAGCATTTTTTCGGTACCGGCGCTAACCAAACTGACGGTTGTTTGTACCAACGCGCCGTTTTCCTGACATACCGGAGCGGGTACATCAAAAAGACCTAATTCACCTGTTTTAAAGCTTTGTATCAACTGTTTCACAATTGGTTTTCCCTATTTAATATAATATTCGGTTATTAATTTAGTTTTTTCTTCATAATTTGGATAACTAATTAAAACAGCCTTATATTTGCCCTTAAAAACGAAAAGGCTTCCTGCAGCCGCACCGATTATGCCAAATGTATCAAATAAACGCCCAATATCATCCAATGATCCGGCACCTCCAAGTACCGTAAGGGGTACACTGATTAAGGGTTTAACTTTTTCTATCAAGCCACTATCATAGCCTTTCATAAGACCGTCATTATCGATAGAGTTGAGGACAATTTCCCCCACGCCAAGGCTTTGAATTTTTTTAATGTATTCTTCTATGTTTGTTGTATGTTTTTTCTTGCCGTTGTTGGTATAAATGTCATATCCGCCAAATAGCTTTTTTTTGACATCAATGACTACGACGACGCTTTGATTGCCTACTTCTTTGGCCATATTGGCAATCAGCTCAGGATTTTCAATGGCTGCGGAACTGATAGCGATTTTTTCAACCCCAAGATTAAATATTCTTCTCGCTTGTTCTACGGTTTTTATCCCGCCACCGTAGCATAGCGGCATTCTGCATTCAACCGCCAGGTTCTCTATCATTTTATAGTCAGGTTCCCGGTTTTCCGCCGATGCATCGATATCGATCACCATCAATTCATCGGCTTCCTTTTCGTTAAATATCTTGACCGCATTAATGGGATCACCCACATACTTGGGATCTTTAAAATTAACTGTTTTGACCAAGCCTTTATTATGTACCAACAAACAGGGAATAATTCTTGGATACAACATCACAGTTCTCCAAAGTTTTTCAAAAGCTGCATACCGTTATGGTGGCTCTTTTCGGGATGACATTGAATACCAAATATATTGTGATGATTAACCATGCAGGTAAAGTTTTCACCGTAGTTAGCCGTCGCTATTGCATCGCTGCTGTCATTACATTCAAAATAATAGGAATGCAAAAAATAAAATCTTGGGTCATTCTCCAAACGATCAGTTAGTCTATTGGATTGAATTAACTCGATGCTATTCCATCCCATGTGGGGCAAGGGCATGTTTTGGCTGAATTTTGAAATATCAAATTTCTTTACCACTCCATTTATCCATCCCAATCCAGGCAACTTGCCCTCTTCACTGCTTTGTGCCAACATTTGCATACCGACACATATTCCAATAATCGGCAGTTTTTTTTCCAAAACCAAGTCGTCCAATTTTTCTTTCATGCCAGAATCCTGCAAACTTTGCATCGCATGATCAAAAGAGCCTACACCCGGCAATATCAGCTTAGTGGCACCGTCTAAATCTTCTTTGGTTTGGGCGATTTTAAACGCCATATTGAAGTTTTTATAAATATTGGCAAATGCTTTGATATTGCCCACACCATAATCGATAATGGCTATCACCGCTTCCCGCCTTTTTCAAGCCCCAACATCCGCATGACTTTTGCGCCTACATCATAGATAGTCATTTGGTTTTTATAGTCTTTGTAGGTTTTGTTAGGTGCATCCATATAGCCTTGAAGTTCTTCTACCGTTATACCAAGCTTGGTAGCAATGTACTCAAAATCTTGTTTAATCGTCTCTTCATCATAAGCTGGCTTTTTAAGTTTCTCAAGAGCCTCTTCCCGACTCATCTGTCCCGTGACAATAAGACTGGAATATTGAACTTTGCGAGTGTCATAGCCAAACTTTTTTGGCAGCCAATACGACTCATAAAACTTGGTAAACCGTGATTCAAAATGCTTTTGGGCATAGCGCTGATAGCCGAAATAATCAACCAAAAACTGAGTCGCTTCTTCTTTATGATACGTCATAAAATCGAGCGGGCGAATAAGCTTGATTTTTTTAACATACGGAAGATAGACTTTGTGCCAAAGTATGTTCGTTACAGGAAAATTCTTCAGTGGCTTTTGTCCAAATTGACTATGTATATCGCGTAATTGAATTGAATCTGATTGGTAATACATCCACTCTAAAGGATTTCGGATACACTCTGTTGAGTAGTTTCCACCTGTTAAAATGTATTTAACATTATATTTCTCAGCAAACTTATACATGGTTGCAAAGAAGGCATGATCTTGAGGCGTGTCGATATTTGAAACACCCGATTTGAAATAAGCTAACTGCAAGTCTTTAATCTCTTCCCAGTCGATCACTTCGGTGTATAAATCAAGCTCCAGTTTGTCAACGATTCTTTCGATATTGTGTACAGCTTGTTGAGAATTCCATCCCGCATCTACATGAAAAACGAGCGGTCTAAGCCCCAGTTTCTCTTTGGCAAGATAAACAAGATAGGAGCTATCGATACCACCACTCATTCCGATAATGCAATCGAAATCTTTGCCTTCACCGGCCTTTTTTATATCAGCAGCTATTTTTACAATCTCTTGCCACCCCTGTTCATCTGGGTGCCATTTTGGTTGAATATCACGATAAAAAGTAAGGCAATGATCACATATACCTTTCTCATCGAATATTATTTTAGTATCCGTAGTGTCCATGACACAGTTTTTGCAGATTTGGTGTTTTTGAACCATCGTCAATCTCCTAATGTTTTTTAATACAAAAGCTCAATAGCTTTTTTCATTGTTTTTTGTTGGTCAAACATATCCAACGCATCTTTTGAAGGAATATAGGGGGATTTAGATTTTTCTATAGCGTATTCAACTGCTTTATCAAACCAATCAGAATTATTTAGATTAACGATAAATAATCTATCTTTCATACATGCTGGTAAAACATCAACCCACGGATTATTTGTAACAGCAACGCATGAACCCAAGAAAATAGACTCATAAACACTTCGTGGAGATGAATCACTTTTGGGAATGGAAATGACGAGTAAAGAAGATGCAAGTAATTCATACATATCTTGTTTGCCAAGGCGACCAAGGTCTATATCATTAGTTTGTAAGTACGTTTTTAGTGTTTTTTGGTAATTTTCATCATGAAAAGGATAAATAAAAGTTATGTCACTTTTTACATTGCTCATATTTCGAGCTGTAACAATTTCTTCTACGCGATAAAGAGACGTCATTCCACGTATTGAACAAATGGTTGTTTTAGTCTTTTTAGAATTAATGAAATGTGATATTTCGTTAATGTCAATTCCATTCTGGATTATCTTTGCCTCTTTACGACTTAGATTATAAATTCCATCTTTCATTGATTGGGAATCTACAGTAATATGTTTTGCTGCTTGAAGAGTTTTACAAGCAAAAAAACGATATAACTTTGATCTTTTAGGTCGAACTAAAATTTCACTTCCCTGGGGGGTTCCAATAAACTCAACACCCGCAAGCCAGCAAAGAAACATATAATACATTGGCTGCGCATGAAATACTGAGTTAGGATTTTTTTTTGCATATTGCTTCAATAAAACCACTTGTAATGGAAGTACCAATAGTTTAAAAATATTCCTCCAAATATCCCCTGATTTTGTTTGATTTGTAAAAAGATAACCATCTATTATAAATAGCTTTTCAATTGAATCTTTTT
>SESD01001688.1_pt1 | contig 11874 bp, 12 predicted proteins | sample 3171411 | NCBI WGS metagenome assembly SESD01 (sample SAMN06051880, study PRJNA518727) | freshwater metagenome | biome: subpolar coniferous forest; feature: holomictic lake; material: water; isolation source: holomictic Lake 442, 16.5 m depth | place: Canada: near Kenora, Ontario | collected...
GAAGGGTGCTGCGGTGCGATTGCGCAGTTCGGCGGGCAGACGCCGCTGAACCTGGCCAAGGGACTGGCAGCCAATGGCGTGCAGATCATCGGCACGAGCCCGGAGAGCATTGAGATTGCCGAAGACCGCAAGCTGTTCCAGGAGCTGGCCACGCGCCTGCAGATCCGCCAGCCGGAGAACGGCCTGGCCACCAGCGTGGCCGAGGCGGAAGTCGTGGCGGCGCGCATCGGCTTCCCGGTGCTGATGCGCCCCAGCTTTGTGCTGGGCGGCCGCGCCATGGTCATCGTCTACGACATGGAGAGCCTGCGCAAGTATATGACCGACGCCGTGGAGGTCTCTGAAGACCGGCCGGTGCTGATAGATCGGTACCTGGCCAACGCCACCGAAGTGGACGTGGACTGCATCGCCGATGGCGAGATTGCTGTGATCGGTGCAGTCATGGAGCACGTCGAGCTGGCTGGCATCCATTCGGGCGACAGCGCCTGCGTCATTCCGGCGCAGACCCTCTCGCGCAAGGCGCAGAACACCATTCGCAAGCACACGCGTGCGCTGGCCCAGGCGCTTGGCGTAAAAGGGCTGATGAATGTGCAGTTTGCCGTGCAGGGCGAGGACGTCTACGTTCTGGAAGTGAATCCGCGCGCCTCCCGCACGGTGCCGTTTGTCAGCAAGGCGATTGGCGTGCCGCTGGCCAAGCTGGCGGCGCTCGTGATGGCAGGCGCACGGCTGCAGGAGCTGGGGTTCACGGAGGAGTTCGTGCCAAAGCACTTCTCGGCCAAGGAAGCCGTCTTCCCGTTTTCGCGCTTCCCGGGGATCGACGTGGTGCTGTCGCCGGAGATGAAATCCACCGGCGAAGTGATGGGCATGGACGACAACTGCGGCATGGCGTATCTCAAGAGCCAGCTCGCGGCCGGCAGTCGCCTGCCCAAGGGCGGCAACATCTTCTTGAGCGTGCGCGACGAGGACAAGCCTGCGACTGTGGAACTCGCCCGCAAGCTGCGGCATCTGGGTTACGAGATCTATGCCACGCTCGGCACCAGCACGGCGTTGTGGGACGCCGGTGTCGAGAGCCGGGCCGTGTTTCGTATCTCCAAGGGGCGGCCGAATGCGATCGACATGATGGAAAACCAGGACCTGGGGTGGATTATCAACACGCCGTCAGCCGGTGCGGAACCCATGTGGGACGAGGTCAAGATGCGCGCTCACGCCACAATCCGCGGCGTGCCGGTCACTACCACGCTCGACGGGTTGCGCTGGTCCATCAGCGGACTGAAGGCTTCCAAGGCCGCCAGCGGCCACATCAAGGTTCGGACCTTGCAGGAGTACCACGTGGATTCGCCCAAGGTGCGGGCGTGGCAGGTGGCTGCCGGTTGACCGGTTGGACGGTGGGACGGTGGACGGAAGACGGAAGACGGTGGACGGAAGACGGAAGACAGAGATCAGAGGTCAGATGGGCGCAGGGGAGAGTTTTAGCTACGGATGGCGCGGAAGACGGTGGGACGGTGAGACGGATGTATTGTTGGGTTGTTGCGAATCAGGTAGTTTGAATTCTGACTCCTGACTCCCGACTCCCGACTCCTGGCTCCCAGAGTCGTTGCATTGCGTTTAGCGATCTAAGGATTTGGCATGGACACGAAATGGAACTGGGCGGAACGACGGCAGGCGCCAGCCTTTCTGGCGCTGGCGGACGGGACGGTCTTGCGCGGTTATTCGGTCGGCGCGCCGGTCGACCGCACGGGCGAAGTGGTTTTTAATACCGGCATGAGCGGCTACCAGGAGATCCTGAGCGATCCATCCTATGCCGGGCAGTTCGTGACTCTGACCTATCCCGAGATCGGCAACACCGGGATGAACGACGAGGACATGGAGTCGCGCCGGCTCTTTGCCAACGGGCTGGTGATTCACTCCTACAATGAGCCGAGCAACTGGCGCAGCCGGCAGTCGCTGCGTGCCATGCTGATCGACCAGGGCGTGCCGGCTCTGGCCGGCATCGATACGCGATTTCTGACAACCAAGATCCGCACGGAAGGCACGCAGAAGGCCTTTCTTTGTGTTTCCGGCAAGTTTTCGGAAGCCGAAGGCGTGGCGCAAGCCATGGCCTGGGAAGGCCTGGACGGCCAGGACTATGCGGCGCGCGTGACCTGTGAGGCCAGCTATGACTGGGATCCGGGGTGTAACCTCTCCTGTTCATGGGGGATGCCCAGGAGCATGCCGCCCGCCGCCTGCCGCGTGGTCGCGTACGACTTCGGCATCAAGTGGAACATCCTGCGTCATCTCCGCAAGGAGGGGATGCAGGTGACCGTGGTCCCTGCCCGGACTCCGGCGGCGCAGGTGCTGGCGATGAAGCCAGACGGCGTGTTTCTCTCCAACGGACCGGCAGATCCTGCGGCCGTGGGATACGCGATCGAGTCGATCCGGCAGCTGCTCGGCCAGGTGCCGATCATGGGCATCTGCCTCGGTCACCAATTGCTCGGCCTGGCGCTGGGCGCGCGCACCTATCGCCTGAAGTTCGGGCATCACGGATGCAACCACCCGGTCATGAACCTGGCGACGCGACAGGTTGAGATCACTTCGCAGAACCATAATTTTGCCATTGCGCCGGACACGCTCGACCCGCACAAGGTTGAGATCACGCACCGGAATCTGAACGACCAGACCGTGGAAGGGCTGGCCTGCCGCCAGGTGCCGGCGTTCTCGGTGCAGTATCACCCCGAGGCGGCGCCGGGACCGCACGATGCCGGCTGGATGTTCGACGAGTTCCGCACCCTGATGAAGAGAGCATAAAAGAGGAAGAATAGATGAAGAACGCACCAAAGATTCCAGCCTGGATGAAGTCCGGACGGCCGGACACGATTCACAAGAATTGCCTCAACGTACGGGAAGGGCTGGTTGAAGCCTGCGATTTCGACCCGGCCATGTGTCAGGAGTGCGAGAGTGTGGATTGCAAATGGCATCCGGACAAGCTGGATAAAGGGAGCCCGGATGAGGATGAGGACGACGACGACGCCGAGCTGGATGAAGATTCCGATTCGGACACGCATGAAGATAGCGACCGCGACGACGACCGCTAGCAGCCTGTCGGTCTTAGCCTTCTGGAAGTACAAACCTTCTGCCGACCAGGCTGCTAGTTGGCAACCCGCGGATAGCGGGTTGCGAGACCTCTTAACCTATACGGAGCAGTTGACGACAGTTGGCGATGCTCAAGTTTCGGCTGCCGATGCGGTTACAGCGAACAGACATTTCACCTGTTTGGTGAAACAGTGAAGTCGCAGGAAAAGCAGTCGGCCGGTACGGAGAAAAGTCGTCAGTATCGGCGCGGTGCGTTCACACCTCGCGCTCGTGATCAATTCAGCATGGCGGCGGGTTTCCGGGAACTAGCAGCCTGGTCGGCAGACGGATTGTGACGCCAGAGAGCTAAGTCCGACCAGGCTGCTAGAGCACCAGGTCTTTGTAGATGGTCTCAATCTTGGCCTTGGCGCGGAGCGACTTGAGCAGGTCGTTAAACTCCTGGCCGAACTTCCGTTCCTGGATCATGCGGTCCATATCCTTGCCTTTCAGCATGGGCGGTGTCCGCACATTGATGCAGCTGACATGGGCGGTTTCCGGTGTGGCCGGGGTGGCGCCGGAGGCCGCCTTGGCGGCCGTGCGTGCGGTGACGCGGACGAGCAGATAGCCGCGAGGGGTGTCCAGCACCGGCCCGAGCTCGTTGACTTTCTGGCTGAAGACGGCGTCCTCAACCTGCTTGTCGCCGAGCTTGCCGCGGATGACCTCGCCGAGGTCGCCGCCGACGATGCGCTTGTCGGTGCGGGAAAGTTCCTTGGATAGCGTGGCAAAATCAGCGCCCTTTTGCAGCTGCGCACGCAGGGCGTCGGCTTTCTGCTTCGCCTCACGACGGCTCGCGATGATCTCGTTGGCCAGCGCTTCGCGGTCTTTTTCGGCGACCGTGATCTTGCTGCGGATGCCGTCCTGGATGAGCTTGTCCACGAGCAGGCCATCCTCGAACTCACGGCGGGTTTCCTTTTCGCCAAGGGGGGATTTTTTGAAGAAGTCTTCGAGTGACGTCGCGAGGCCGCGTTCCTTGAGGAGGCGCTCCATTTCCATCACAAACTTCTGGCGGTCGGCCACGCTCACTTCGATGGAGCGCTTCTTAGCCTCGCCGAGCAGGACCGTCTTGTTGACGAACAGCGTCAGGGCCTTGCGCCGGAAGAACTCCATCGCCTTCTCTTCGCCGCCCTGCGGGATAAAGAGTGTTTTGGATTCGACTTCATCTTTCAGGTAATTACGGGCCCGCTTCTCCATCTGGTCCCAGGTCAGCTTCTGGCTGTCCACGCGCGCGACGACTTCGTTCGGCTTGTAGACCGTGCCGGGTTTGTTTTCCTGGATCTTCCGGCTGCAGCCGCAGATCGTCAACAACGTCAGGACGGAAAGTAAGATCGCCGGGCGGAAAGTTTGCAACGTCATTATGATTCTCCTTGGGCAACCCCGAACGTGGCGGGGTCTGTTTCGAGCAGTTCGAACGCCAGCCGGCGCGGCGCCGGCGGGGTGTCGAGATGAAACCGCATAAATATACCAAGAAACCGGCGCGAACCAAGCGAAAGATGTGGAGGGGGTGGGGGCGCTGGCGACTCGGGCGCTGCAGGAGACAGCTGCCGCAGATAAGTCAGCACGTCCCGATGCACGGTGATGGCCGCTTCGCTGGCGGCAGACGGGTGGGCGCTATGGGTGCAGCCGACGCGGCCGGCGGCCAGCGCGAAGCGCAGCCAGGGGTGGGGCGGTTTGTGACAGAGGGGGCAGGGCTCGAAGTGCGGGAGGAGCCCCTGCTGGTGCAGCAGGGCCAGCTCGAACCGCAGGATGACCTCGGCGTCAGGCAGACGCCGGCAAAGGCTGTCCAGCGCGGCACCCAGCAACCGGCAGAGGTCCGCCGACTCCTGCGCGGGTTGTGCCACGCGTGCGGCCAGGTCGGCGAGATAGCTGGCGGTGGTGACGCATCGCCAATCGGCGCGCAAGGCGTGTCGCGGCGTCAGCGGCGTGCATTCGCGGATGGCGTGCAGGCCGTTATGATCCCGCCGGTAGAACAGAAGCTCGTTGGTGGCAAACAGGTCGTACTGGCCCAGGAACGCGCTTTTGGGGCGGCAGGCGCCTTTGATGACCGTCGACAGGCGGCCGTGTTCCGGCGAGAGCCAGGTCACGACATGCGAGGTTCGCGAGAAGGGCGCGATGCGCAGTACAAGGGCTTCGGTCCGCAGGATCATGAGGGCCACAGCTCCGGAAAGGGGAAGAACGGAAGACGGAAGGGTGGATACAAAATCGGCGATTCATAAAATGATCGCTCTTTCGGCTCCCAACGCCAAGCACAAACCGTGCACCCGCGGTTGGCGGAGTTCAAAAAAGACTGCCGTCTGTGCGAACGTGCGCTTGACTCCGCTCCGCGAAGACAGGACAATTTACCCGTACCAAACAGGAGAGGCAAGCGTATGCGAGTGATTGGTGTCATACCGTCCCGATGGGGCTCTACGCGTTTTCCGGGAAAAAGCCTGCACCCGATTCTGGGCCGGCCGCTGGTGGCCTGGGTGATTGCGGCGACGAAGCGCGCGCGCTTGCTGCAGGAGGTTCTGGTGGCCACGGACGATGCGCGCATCGTGGCGGCAGTGGAAGGAACCGGGGCGCGCGCGGTTCTGACGCGGCCGGATCATCCGTCCGGCACGGACCGTGTGGCCGAGGCCGCCCAGCCGGCGGACGACGACATCGTGGTCAACATTCAGGGCGATGAGCCGATGATCGATCCGGCGCTGATTGATGCGCTGGTGCAAGGCCTGCTGTCCCATCCTGCCTGGTCCATGGCCACGGCCGCCAGTCCGATCACGTCTCTGCGCGACCTGGAGGCCCGCAGCGTGGTTAAGGTGGTGGTGAGCCGGGAGGGTGCGGCGCTCTACTTTTCGCGGTTGCCGATTCCCTGTAGGCGCGATGGGCAGCCGGACCTGACTTCCGGGCTTTACCTCCGGCATATCGGCATCTATGCCTACCGGGGGGCCTTCCTGAAACGCCTGGTGCGTGAGCCGCCCTGTCCGCTGGAGCAGGCTGAGTCGTTGGAACAGCTCCGGGCCATGTACATCGGCGGACAGATCGGTGTGATTCTTACAGACCACGCCGGTGTTGGTGTGGACACGCCCGAGGATGTCGGGTATGTTGAAGCGGAACTGCGGAAGAAGGCGCAGTAGGTTGAGGACAAGCGGCAGAAGGCAGGGGTCAGGCGTCAGGAGTCAGGCGTCAGGAGTCAGTAAATCATACATGCCTGTCGTAGGTATTATTATTCTGACCCCTGACTCCTGACCCCTGACGCCTGACCCCTGCCCCCTGAATCGAACTGGAGATGTTATGCGGAAAGTGAAAGTTGGCGACGTCATTTTTGGTAATGGAAAGCTGGCCATGATTGCCGGCCCTTGTGTGATAGAGTCACGCGCCGGATGTCTGGATCTGGCCGGGCGGCTGGTGCGGCTGGCGCGCCGGATGAAGATGCCGCTGGTGTTCAAGGCCTCCTTTGACAAGGCCAACCGCACGTCGGTAGATTCCTATCGCGGCCCCGGCCTGGTCGAGGGACTGGCGGTGCTGGCCGAGGTGAAGCGGCGGTACGGCGTCCCGGTGCTGACGGATATTCACGAAGCCTGTCAGGTGGAGGCCGTGGCCGAGGTGGCGGACATTCTTCAGATTCCGGCGTTTCTCTGCCGGCAGACCGATCTGCTGGTGGCAGCGGCCCGCACCGGGCGCGTGATCAACGTCAAAAAAGGTCAGTTTCTGGCGCCCGAGGATATGGTCCACGTCATCGGCAAGATCGAGCAGTGCGGCAACCGGAAGATAATTTTAACTGAACGCGGCGCGAGTTTCGGCTATCATAACCTTGTGGCGGATATGCGCAGCCTGCTGATCATGCGCGAGCTGGGCTATCCGGTGGTTTTCGATGCGACCCATAGCGTGCAGCGTCCGGGCGGCGCAGGCAAAATGAGCGGCGGCGACGGACGCTGGGCGCCGGCACTGGCGCGGGCCGCCGTGGCCACCGGTTGCGACGGGGTGTTTATGGAGACGCACGTGGATCCTTCGCAGGCGCTCTCCGACAAGGCCAATGCGATTGCGTTGCGTGATCTGCCGGATGTGTGGCGAGTGTTGAGGGAGATTCATGACGTGGTTGCCTGAGCGTGCGCGACGAGATGCGTTCCGGCCGGACACCGGCGGGCGTGGCTTGTTTGTTCTGTCCGCGATGGGTCTGGCCCTGGCGGTTGCAGGTGCATGGGCTGCAGGCGATCCAGGCGCTGCGGCACCCCGCGCGGCCGCCATGGTGTTGCCCGCTGCCACAGGATCGGCTGCGCTGCCGGAGGCACGGCGGTCGGCCGCCGCTACAGTTGCGCTGCCGGCGTGGTTGGAGTTGAGCGCGCTGGCCACCAATGTCGTGCCTTGGGCGGATCTGGCGGAGGTCTGGCGGCATCCGGATCCCGAGTCCAGCCCGGTGGAGGATTTTACGCTGCCGGTTGAGCACTACGACAATGGACGCATCCGGGCGACGTTGCATGCCGGCAAGGCGGCGATCGGGAAGGCAGGTTTTCTCTGGGCCTGGCGTGTGAGGGTCGAACTGTTTGATCCGCTCGGCGCGCCGGATGGGCGCATCGAGGCCGCAAACTGCCTCTATGACCGCAACACGCGGCGTGGGTATTGCCAGGATGCCGTGAGGCTGATCCGGACAAACGTGACCATCCAGGGCACCGGCCTGTACTGGGCCATGCCCGCGCAGCGAATGCAGATCCTGTCCAACCTGGTGATGCGCTTGCCGCCAGACACGCGACGTCCCGGCTTCGGCTTGTCTGCTGCCGACCGGGCCTTGCCCAGGGACGGAAAGAAACCGGTGGACACGGGCGCGCATCGAGGAGAATCCGCGAAATGAAGAAGAAGATCAGGCCATCGTTTGTGCTAGCTGCCATCTGCTTGCTGTTGCCAGCGGCGCAGGCACAGGAGACTACTGTGATGCCGCCGCCCGGCGCGGTGACGCCGGAACGACGCGCCGCGCCGCCTGCCGCCGCCACGGGCGCCGTTGCGGTCGCCAGGGCGCCCAAGGGCGACATCGGCTCGTTCTTTACCATGAATGGCGGATCTTCGACGAACCGCGGCATGGATATTACCTCTGACCGGGGCGAGGTGGATTACAAGGAGATGGTCCTGGCATTCGACGGAAACGTGCATGTTGTGGACCCCAGGTATGAGATGACGTGCGACCGTTTGCTGGTCTTCATGGAAGGGACCAACCAGGTCCGGCGCATCATCGCCAGCGGCCGCGTGGTGGCCACGCAGCCCGAACGGCGCGCCACTTGCGATCGCGCCGTCTATGAGCATGCCACCGGCGCGATCACCCTGACCGGCAACCCCGCCGTGGTCACGCGCGGCACCGACCGCGTGGTGAGCCCGACGATCATCCTCTATCTGAACGATCAGCGCATCCTGATGGAGGGCGGTGTGCGCGTCAACGTCTCCGAAGAAACCATGAAAAAACGGGACGGTAAGCCGTGATCGAGACAGGCACGACAGCACCAGCCACGCCCCCGGCAGATTTGGAGGCTGTGGACCTGGTTAAGCAGTACCGCGGACGCCCGGTTGTCAACGGCGTCACGATGCGCGTGCGCTGCGGCGAGATCGTCGGCCTGCTCGGGCCGAACGGCGCGGGCAAGACCACCAGTTTTTACATGATTGTGGGGCTGGTGCGCCCCAACAGCGGCCGGGTTGTTTTCCGTGGCCAGGATATTTCCCGCCTGCCGGTCTTCCGGCGCGCGCGCATGGGGCTGGGGTATCTGGCGCAGGAGGCCTCGGTTTTCCGCAAGCTGACCGTGGAAGAGAACGTCCTGGCCATTCTGGAGACGCTGTCGCTCTCCGCGGCACAGCGCCGGTCGCGACTGGCGGAGCTTCTGGAGCAGCTTTCGCTGACCCGCGTGGCCCGGCAGCGCGCCTATACGTTGAGCGGCGGCGAGCGGCGCAAGCTGGAGATTGCCCGCGCCCTGGTGCGGCGCCCGGCCATTTTGATGCTCGACGAGCCGTTCAGCGGCGTGGATCCGCTGGCGGTGAATGACATCCAGGAGATCATCCGGGGGCTGCGCAACCGCGGGCTGGGCGTCATTGTGACTGACCACAACGTGCGCGAGACGCTGGCCATTGTGGACCGGGCTTATCTGGTCTACGAGGGCAAGGTTCTGCGCGAGGGGACCAGTGAGTTTCTGATCAACGACCAGGCGGCCCGGGAATTGTATCTCGGCCGCAGTTTCCGTATGTAATCAAATTGCCTGGGCCGACGTGCCGTCCCGATGGCGGTCCGCAGCTTCAGGCGCTAACCAGGAGAATAACACATGGCCATTGAAATCACCGCCCGCCATCTTACAGTTAACGCGGAACAACAGACGTTTGCGCGCGACAAGGCGGAGTTGCTGATGGCAGAGTTTCCCAAGATTGAACATGTGCACGTGATCTTGGACGTTCAGCGGCATCAGTTTACAGCCGAGTTTGTCGTGCAGCACAAGGCGCTGGCCAAAGTCGAAGCCAAGGAGGTCTGCGACGATCTCGTGGCAGGCATCGACATGGCCTACGAGAAGGTTGAAAAGCAACTTCGCAAACATCGCGAAAAGGTAGTCGCGAGTCACCATCAGCGCGGCTGATGCGCAATGGGTCGGTGATGGGGGGGCGTCGGGTGGCAGGGATGCCGGGCGCGCCGCGCGTCCTGCCCGTGCCATGCGTCCCCGCGTCAGGGTCTTTCCCTGAAGCAGCCGGAAATTCTCACCACGAAGGACATGAAGAGCACGAAGTTCAATTAATCCGACAGTTTCGGTTGTTTCCAGCGTCCGATTACGTGAATCTTCGTGTTCTTCGAATCTTCGTGGTGGAAGCCGCTAAAGTGGCGCTCCATGAAAAGACCATGCATACCGACCTGCGGCGCATGCATTTTTTGTTGCATTCGGCGCCCATTTGGTGAATATTGGGGATCAATGAGTGCATTCGCGAGACGTCTCTCATGTACTTTGAGACGTTTGATGGGGGCTGGACCCTGCGGCATGCGGAGCAAGCGCCGGCTCGTTCGGCGGCGGTGGAGATTGGGCAGAGATGAAATTGTCGGGAGAACAGCGCGAAACACGCGATTTCGTCTTGCGAAATCGCTACGGCATGCATGTGCGGCCGGCCGGGCTGTTTGCCAAGGTGGCGGCACGCTTCAATGCCGAAGTCCAGGTCGAGAAGGATGGCAGCGTGGTTTCCGGCAAGAGCATCATGGCCCTGATGACATTGGACGCCGCCTGTGGTTCCATGCTGCGTGTGTCGGCCTCCGGTCCGCAGGCCAGGGAAGTTCTGGATGAACTGCAGGGGCTGATCGCGCGCAAGTTCGACATCCCCGATGAGCAGTGACGAACACAAGACCGCATCCGGCGCGCAGCCGGGCGTCTGGCGGGGCGTGGGCGCCGCCCCCGGTGTTGCTTTCGGACCGGCACTGGTCGTCCGAGGCAGCGTGGACGAAATCCCGGCCGCGTTAGTGGCCGCGGAGAATATCGCCGCCGAAATTGAGCGCCTGGAACAGGCTGTGACAGCCACCCGGGACCAGCTGGCGGCGCTGCGCGAAGCGGTGCGGGCCCGCGTCTCCGGCGATGAAGCCGACATTTTTGATTCGCACCTGATGGTGCTTGGGGACCCGCAGTTCCTCGCGCGAATTATTAAAATCATCCGCGCGCAGCGGTGTAACGCCGAGTCTGCCGTGCGCATCGTGGCGGACAAGCTGGGCGGCAAGCTGGCCGGGCTGAAGGACGAATATCTACGGGAGCGGGCGGCGGATGTGCAGGATGTCGCGCGCCGCCTCATTCGCAATCTGCTCGGCATCCCGGACGGGGTGCCGCGCGAACTTGATCGGCCGTGTGTGATTGTGGCCGATGCCCTGACACCCTCTGAGACCGTGCTGCTGCCGCGTGAACGCGTGCTGGGTTTTGTCACGGATCGCGGCAGCGCTACCTCCCACGCCGCGCTGCTGGCGCGGGCCCTGGAAATCCCGGCGGTCGTGGGGCTGCACAACTTTTCCTCCGAGGTGCGCTCCGGTGATGAAGTGCTGCTCGACGGCGCGCGCGGCATTGTGGTGCTGCGGCCTTCCCGGCAGGATCTGGAGGCCTTTCATAAAATCGCCATGGTCCGCCGGCGCGTCGAGACCGATCTGCTCCAGCTGCTGGACCTCCCCGCCGTGACCCCCGATGGCCACACGATCCGGCTGCACGCCAACATTGAGAACAACGCCGAATGCGCTTCCGCCATGGAGCACGGCGCCGAGGGCATCGGGCTGTATCGCACGGAATATCTCTGGCTGACGCGCGGACGCCCGGCCACCGAGGCCGAGCAGATCGAGGTTTACTCGGCGGCCGCACGTGCCATGGCACCCCGGCCGGTGATCATTCGCGTGCTGGACCTCGGCGGCGACAAGTTCATGGGCGGGACGGGCGATCCCCGCGAGGACAATCCGTTTCTCGGCATCCGGTCCATCCGTTACCTGCTGCGCCATCCGGAGGTTTTTCGCGCGCAGTTGCGCGCCATCCTGCACGCCAGCGCGTGTGGCGATGTGCAGGTGATGTACCCCATGATCAGCGATGTCAGCGAAATCAAGCAGGCCAATGAACTGCTGCGCGCCTGCCAGCGCGAGCTCGCGGCCGAGGGCGCCCCCTGCAACCCGCATATCCGGGTCGGCGCCATGATTGAGATCCCGTCCGCGGCGCTCACGGCAGATGTGCTCGCAGAGCATGTGGATTTCTTTTGCATCGGCACCAACGACCTGATCCAGTACACGCTCGCGGTGGACCGCGTCAACGACAACGTCATCCACCTCTA
>SESD01001690.1_pt1 | contig 11871 bp, 8 predicted proteins | sample 3171411 | NCBI WGS metagenome assembly SESD01 (sample SAMN06051880, study PRJNA518727) | freshwater metagenome | biome: subpolar coniferous forest; feature: holomictic lake; material: water; isolation source: holomictic Lake 442, 16.5 m depth | place: Canada: near Kenora, Ontario | collected...
ACAAGCGCCCCATTCGGTATCCGGGGTTGTTATTGGCAAGGTCAAGCATGGGGGAAAACTCCTTTTCTGTATTCAGACGGGTGGATTGGGTCGAGGCGCGGCGAATTTGACGGCTCAGGCAGGCTTTGATCGCCGCTGCCCGCAGGTAAGTGACGTTTTGCTCCGCACGACAACGCGCCACCGCCGTGTTGAGCCACAGTGCCGGGTACGGCGCGTCTTCTCCCGCGAAGATGGCATCGACGATAGAGCCGCCCAAGTTCGGCGGAATGTTGTCCGCCTTGCTTTGCACTGCCACCGCCGTCAACAGCCGAAACAGTGACGGGTACTGCGGGTCATGTCCATGCGCACTACGCACCATTTCAAGGTCTTTGAAGTGCTGCTCAATGCGCCTGCCCAACTCCGGCAAACGCAGGCAGTAGTAAAACCGAATGCTGATGCGCGCTGCATTCGGTGCCAGTCCGAGGATATGGAAGCGGTTGCCATCATCCTGCGTCGATGGCCCGTGTTCTTTATGCACAGCAGACAAAAGCGCTTGCACGGCCCGCGTACCCGCATCCGGGTCGTCTTTGGGTGCTTCGCCAAAAATATCGGGCACCGCAGTTTCCAGGTCTGATGCTTTATCGGTCCAGAACACCGCAGAAGCATCGCCCACTTGAATGCGCTGAGGGGAATCTTTGCGCAGCAGGTGGTTTAGCGCGGTGGTGTACGCGAAGGCAACCGCCTTGCTGACAGGTGCGTTCTCGCCTTGGCGCTCTGTCTTGCCGTAGGACTCAAACGCCCGTGCGTTGAAGGACACGATGTTCGCCCCCGAGGTTTGCGCCCCCCACACGCCCTTGATGGCGGTGTGCAGACGCTCAATCGGCGCTTGTTCGCCTGTGACCAAACACATGGCAACGTGCCCGTCGTCCGAGGCGGGTACATTCAAAGCAGCCTGAATGACGGCGGGGCGCTGGCACACTAAATCAACATCACCGTGCAGACGAAAGCTCAGAACGGCGTTGCTCTCCAGCGCCTCTGCCCACGCGGGTTGAAGCTGCAATGCTTCCGAATCAAAGCGCTGAAAGAATCGCTGCACGGCCTGAATGCCTGCGTCTTCTTGTGCCGACGTTGGCAATGCGGCAATGCGCTGCATGAATGCGCCGTGCTGCTCCACCACGCGCTCAGGCTTGCCTTTCGTATCGATACCCAGCACGTACTCCAGCGTATCCCACAGCAAATTAGCAGCGACACCCGAGGTCTTCTTCACCCCTTGCGGTACGCGGAAACTTTGGGCTACTTTCTTCTTGCCATTCGGCGTACGTGTGTCGACAAGCTGCACCAGTTCACCCTGTGGGTCTATCTCCAACACAAAGGGAATTTCCTTTTGCTCCAAGCCAAACGCAGGCAGACGCTGCGCTTCATCGGGATCGTCGCATTTGCGGCGGTAGTAGTCATTCAAGGCGTGCAGAATCATCCCACTGCCTCCTCAAACGGGGGCACTTCAATCACGCCCTCAGTCATTTGCGCCCTGAAGAAGCGCGGTTGCGGGTTGGATGGGTGGGTGAAGTCCAGGTCGTGCAACATCCAGCCGAGTTCGCGGGTTTCTGAGATGGGCGCAGCGGGCGTTGTGTCGCGCGTAAGCAAGCGCACATCGGCAGCGAATTCGCGACAGCCCAGGTAGGGTTGGTTCACACACTGGCCTTTGCTGGCGCGGCGTGTGAACATTTCGGTGTACTTCACCAATGGCTCGTTGCACCCAGCGGCAAGCGACAAGTCTGCATGAATGCGGTAGGCGACATCGCGCAAGAAGTAGCCGGCACGTTGCTGGCGCTCGTCTTCGATGTACAGACCCAATGTGCCACTGTCCGTGGCCATCGCTTGCTGGACGTTGCGGGTGGAAACCACGGCACTCACTTCGTTGCGCCGCAGGTTGATCCAACGGATGGGTTTGAGCACTTCAATTCGCTGCACCCGCCACCGGACCTGTGGCTTCCACAAAATGGATTCAAAAATCGAGCGCGCGGCAGAAGGCGTCATCACGTCATACGAGACGCGCTCCACCTTCATCTCCGGCCGGGTAAAGCAGGCAAAGGGGCCTGTGACTTCAAGGCAAAACCGAGGGAACATATTGCTCCTTTACGAGACAAAACCACTGGGGTTGTAGAGATCATCATCCCCTGCAAGGCCAAAGCTATTACTGTACATATTACCAGTATTCGCCAACACATAGAGACCCGGCATGGGTAGCGACAAATCGCCCTGTGCCAGCATCTTGTCGGCCAGTCGTTTCTTGATCGTGACGGTGTAGCGCTGCAAACTGCGCATCAACCAGCGTGCTGGGCCTTCGGCAGCCAGGATGCCCAGCAGTTGCTCAATTTCCTCGCCGTGCTCGGCATAGCGCACCACGACCGTGGCGGAATCGGCGTCGTCAACCAGGCGGAACGCTTCGGCAGCGGTGCGGAATTGCACGCTCAAGGTTTTGCGGTCGTTGATAGTGAGCTTTTCGACAATTTGTTTCGCATCCAAATTGACTGCGCTGTAAAACTGCGCGAAGTACGTGGCAAACAAGGCGCGCCCCAACGGGTCGGCCTGCTGCCCGTGCAAGGTGCTGATGCACGCCTGCACCGCCTTGCGCAAATGCCCTGGCGGCGCCGGCTCGGGCGGCACAAACACAACGACACGACCTTTCCCGGGCAAGCGCCCTTCGCGGTTGCAACGCCCGGCCGCTTGGGCGAGCGAGTCCAGACCTGCCAGTGCGCGGTACACCACCGGAAAGTCGATATCGACGCCCGCTTCCACCAGTTGGGTGCTGACGACGCGCAGCGGCTCCAAATCCAGCCCTTCACGTTTGGCTTGCAGGCGGGCCTTGATGCGATCAATTACCGCTTTTCGGTGTGCGCCACACATCAGCGCCGACAGGTGCAACGTGCCTTCAGGCAGCAGCCGGTGCAGCTCCCGCGCAGCGTTGCGGGTGCTGACGATGGTGAGCACGCAGTCTTCACGCGCTACCCGTGCCGCCACATCGGTCCATGGCGTGCTGTCTTGCAGGTCCGGTGGCAACTCCACATCCACGCGCCTGAGGGCGTCGAACAGGGAATCGGGGTTATCGATGATTTCGCGCACATTTTCCAGACCGCGCAGGTCTTTGCTCTTGTCAAAGTAATCTGTGCTGTTCAGTGCTGGCTGGGTGGCAGTACACAGCACCACGGTCACGCCGTAGTGCTTTACCAGCAGATTGAGCACATCCAGAATCGGCTGCAAAAACGCGGGCGGGAGTTGCTGCGCTTCGTCCAGCACGATGACACTGCCCACGATGTTGTGCAGTTTGCGGCAGCGCGAGGTTTTGGCAGCAAAGAGCGATTCAAACAACTGCACGTTGGTGGTGACGATCAGCGGCCCGTCCCAGTTTTCACAGGCCAGGCGGCTGCGGGCGGTTTCGGCCTGGTCCGCAGCGTCGGCCTGGCTGTGATGCTCGACCAGCACGTCATTGCCAAGGTCCTTGAACACGCTACGAAACACATCTGCGGTCTGTTCAGTGATGCTGGTGTATGGAACGGCGTAGATGATGCGGCGCTTGTCGTGTGCTTGTGCGTGGTTGAGGGCGAACGCCAGACTGGACAGGGTCTTGCCCCCACCGGTAGGGACGGTCAGCGAAAAGAAGCCCGGTGGTAGCGCGGCCTTGTCTCGGCACTGACGCAAGATGTCGGAGCGCAGCGTGTTTACCTGTGACGGCGTGGCCGTTTCGGCCTTGACGCGCATGGATGCATCGAAGGCACTACGCATCTGCTCCAGCGAGGCGAAGCCATCGCGCCGCTGCGGCCCGGTCTTGTCAAAGTGCGCCTCGGTGTCCAGGAAATCGGCATCCACCAAGCAGGAAAACAGCATGCGCACCCACAGGGCAAAGCCGAATGCGCCGCCCGGAATTGGTCGCCCGTCAGGATCAAAATCACGGTGCAAAAGAATGTGCTCAGGCGGTTTGGCGTCGAGTGCCTCGCTCAGTTCGGTCAGGCTGTCGGGGTTTTGCACGCGCTCAGCGAGCCCGCCGTGCCAGTCGTCCAAGCCCGCATGGTGCCCTGCAATCAGGTACGCCAGCACGTTGCCGTATGGCTTGGGCAAACGCTGCATCGCCCAAAGCGCGCCGGCAGCAGAGTGCGTCTTTTCACGCCCACCCACCTTGCCTTCGATGTGCGCATCTTCCGGGTGGTCAGCCTGATTGATGTATCGCTGAAACCCTGCCCGATACTTACCCAAGTCATGCCAGAGCCCCGCCAGATAAGCCCAGCGCTGGGTCACGGGATCGGAGTCAAACGTCTGCGAAAAACCCGCAGCCATCTCAGCCACAGACCGCAAATGCTGGTGCAGTAGATGTCCACCGGAGTGGGCGAGTGGTTCTGGCACGATGGATTTCCTCCCGTGACAATTTTTGATTTGCCAAGAGCTTACGCCTCCAAAGCCTCGCTGTGTGACCCAATCGACTGTTGCTCGAAAATATTTCCATCTGGCATAGTCCGCAGTCAAGCCCAGTCAGAAGGAGTCCCCAATGAGTCTTCCAAATCACGCTCAAATCATCATCGTCGGCGGCGGCATCGTCGGCTGCTCCACTGCCTACCATCTGGCCAAAATGGGACGCACCGATGTACTGCTGCTGGAGCAGGGCAAGCTCACCAGCGGGACCACCTGGCATGCGGCCGGGCTGGTCGGGCAGATGCGGCCGAACCGCAACATGACGACCATGAGCAAGTACGGCATTGAGCTTTACGCCTCGCTGGAAGCCGAAACTGGTCTGGCCACGGGCTGGAAGCAATGCGGCAGCGTCAACGTGGCGCGCACGCCCGAGCGCATGCAGGTGCTGAAAAAGCAGACCGCCATGGCGACCAGCTTCGGTGTGGAATGCCACTTGATCACCCCCTCTGAAGCGGGCGTCATGTACCCGGTCATGCGCACGGACGATCTGCAGGGCGCGATCTGGCTACCGGGCGACGGCAAGGTCAATCCGGCCGATCTCACCATGTCACTGGCGAAAGGCGCGCGCAACCGCGGTGTGAAGATCGTTGAAGGCATTGAAGTTACCGGCGTCATCATCGAACACGGCAAGGCGGTGGGGATACGGACCACCGAGGGCGAGGTGCGCTGCGAAGTGCTGGTCAATTGTGCCGGCCAGTGGGCGCGCCAGTTTGGTTATCTGGCTGGCGTCAATGTGCCGTTGTTCTCGGCCGAGCATTTCTATATCGTTACCGGAAAGATCGAAGGTGTGCTGCCGAATCTGCCGGTGATGCGCGACCCGGACGGCTTTATTTACTACAAGGAAGAAGTCGGTGGGCTGGTCATGGGTGGTTTCGAGCCGAAAGCCAAACCGTGGAAGATGGACCCGATACCGAGCACCTTCCAGTTCGAACTGCTGGACGAGGACTGGGACCAGTTCGAGCCCCTGATGACCAACGCCATGCACCGCACACCGTGCCTGGAGACGGCCGAAATCAAGATGCTGCTCAACGGCCCCGAGAGCTTCACGCCGGACGGCAATTTCATCCTTGGCGAAGCGCCGGAACTGCGCAACTACTTTGTCTGCGCCGGCTTCAATTCTGCCGGTATTGCCAACAGCGGTGGTGCCGGTCGCCTGATGGCCGAGTGGATCATCGGTGGCGAACCCAGCACCGACCTGTGGGATGTGGACATCCGCCGCTTTGGCGCCTTCACTGCGAACCGCAAGGCCTTGTCCGAGCGCACCGGCGAGACGCTGGGCCTGCATTACGCGATGCGCTGGCCAAGGCAGGAGCTGGAGACCGCGCGGCCTCTGCGCACTTCGCCGCTGTACGACCTTCTCACAGCCAAGGGGGCTGAGTTCGGTGCCAAAAATGGCTGGGAGAGAGTCAACTATTTCCGTCAGAACCAGCAGCCCAGACCAGACTACACACTGGGCAAGCCTGGATGGCTGCCATGGATGATTGACGAGCAGCGCGCCACACGTGAGACTGTGGCGCTGTACGACCAGACTTCATTTTCCAAGTTGCTGCTGCAGGGGCGCGATGCGCTGGCTGTGCTGCAGCGTCTGTCTGCCAACGAGATCGACGTGCCGGTGGACAAGATGGTCTACACCGCCATGCTCAACGAGCGCGGTGGTTTCGAGAGCGATCTGACCATCATCCGCCAGCAGCCGACCAGCATGGGCGAGAACTTCCTGATCATCACCGGCTCGGCGCAGACGGTGCGCGACTTCGACTGGATCAGCCGCCACATTGGAGCGCAAGAACATGCGGTGCTGACCGATGTGACGGCGCTGTACTGCGTGCTGTCGGTGATGGGGCCGAAGGCGCGCGAACTGCTGGCGCGGGTCAGTCCGGATGAGCTCTCGCCCGAGGGTCTGAAATTCTCCTGCACGAAGATGATTGAACTCGGCTTTGCCCGCGTGCGCGCGGCGCGTATGAGCTACGTTGGCGGGCCTGGCTTCGAGCTCTACGTGCCGGTGGAAATGGCGCGCCACGTCTACCTCGCGCTGATGGTCGCCGGCGCGGATCTGGGATTGACTGACGCCGGCTATTACGCTCTGGACGCGCTGCGAATCGAGCAGGGTCGGCGTGCCTGGGGCGCCGAGCTGAGTCCTGATGAGACGCCGTGGGAGGCAGGGCTGGCGTATGCCGTCAAGCTCGACAAAGCCACTGATTTCATTGGCAAGGCGGCATTGCTCGCTGGCCGGGACAAGCCGCTGCGCAAGAAGCTGGTGACACTGGTGCTTGATTCGTCGGACGTCTATGCCTGGGGTGGTGAAGCGATCCTGCTGCAGGGCGAGTCGGTGGGCGAGATCTCATCGGTCGGCTGGAGCCCGCGCGCCGGTGCCTGCGTGGCGCTGGGCTATGTGCGCGGCGCTGCGGCCAATCAGGCGCATGCCGGTACCCAAGCTGCAATCGAGCTATGGGGTGAACAGTTCGCAGTGCGCCTTTATGACAAGTGGCCGGTGTAGAAGGATGTGCCAGGGTTGGGGTATGGATTCCAACTTCGATATGTCATTGCGGACTTGATCCGCAATCCAGTGTTCGCCTAGCACTGGATCCCACGTCCGGGATGACAGCTTCGTGATGGCATGACCAGCTGTGGCCAAAGAAATCAACGACTGACAACTCCAGCAATCAGAGTAAGGCAAGCTGAATCCTTGAAGTTGGGCATGCAAAGATGCCGACCCGCGGTCGCCGATTTGCAGCGTATCCGGAAGAAAAGAAGTTCAAATTGACCGCCAGATTGCGGTCATTCCTTCCAGTGGACCTACGACTGCAGTGTGGTCGCGAACCCGATCAAAGGGATACCCGTAATGTTAGTAATGGCGCGTGAGTACAACCTCGACGCATGCATAGGCACTGCCGCCTCGCTCACTTGCCGAAATACCACGGACCTAGCTCTTGCGCCGCTGATTTGACCGGTAAGTTCGGCACATCAGTTCAAGTGGGTTGGCCAGATATCAGGGTCAAGATAACTCATTTATTATGTTGAGTGCTTCTGCCGATGGAGTTGCTCCTTACAGAGGAGGATTCCAAATGCGAGACTCACAACTGTTCATAACTGAGAACTGTGCATAACGACCAACTGCGGGCGCTCCCGGGTGTCAGCTTCCGGGCAACAGAAAGATTTTCACCGTTGAGGTTCCATAAAGCTGTCGCTCAATCGGCGGCATCCCAGCCGTATTGCTGACGCTGGTGGCGGAAAGTCCTGGGCCAGCAGTGCAGCGCAACTGGGTCTACGGAAATTCAAATTGCCTGCCTGATAACGGACATAATCATCAGCATGATCACAGTACATCACCTTGAAACGTCCCGTTCGCAGCGCGTTCTGTGGCTACTTGAAGAGCTTGGCGTGCCCTACGAGATCAAGCTTTACAAGCGCGATCTCAAAACACGACTGGCACCACCTGCGCTGAAAGCGGTTCACCCATTGGGCAAGTCGCCAGTTATTACTGATGGCAACGAGACCATTGCCGAGTCTGGCGCGATCCTGGAGTACCTGGTTGAACGCTTTGGTGCGAATGCGCAAGGCGAACTGGCCCATTTGCAACCTGCGCTGAGTACCCCTGAATACCGCCAGTCGCGCTTTTGGATGCACTACGCTGAAGGCTCCTTGATGAACTGGTTAGTCATGAAGCTAGTGTTCATGACGATCCCTACACAGCCGATGCCTTTTATTATTCGACCTATCGCGAAACAGCTCTGCTCAAAAGTGCAGGCCAAGTTGATTGATCCCAACTTGGCGACCGCGTTGACCTTCATGGAGGAGCACTTGGGTACTCACGCTTGGTTTGCTGGAGAGCACCTTAGTATTGCTGACTTTCAGATGAGTTTTGCTGTTGAGGCGGCACTCGCTCGGGGTGCCGACGCCGCGAGTTTTCCAAATTTGACTGCGTTCAAAGCCCGCATGGTGGCGCGACCCGCCTATCAACGTGCAATAGCCAAGGGCGGTCCAGTGGTCATGTCTTAATGTCTGCATGGCAGCGATTCCGGTCCTAAAGAAGTTCAAATAACCGGCTCTAGATCGGTGGCTTGTTCAAGTGTGACCGCCGAGCCGAAAGTGCATGTTTTTAGCCGTTCTGAAAATGTGCAGGAAATCGGCTTTTCTTCGGATATTCCATCTTCTTCGGAGGGAATCATGAAATGGTCTTCTTCTGAATTCCTGGTTACCCCTACGCTTGGGCAACAGGACATTTGGGGTCTCATCCATCGACCTCAGTTCGCGATGTTCGCCACATGGCACGGTGCCACTGAAACCGCATTTCCAAACCGGCAATTTCTCTGCATGTTCGCGCCGTCGGCCACATCAAGTAGCCGGATAGGCTGCAGCATCATGAAGGCTCGGAAAAAACGCTAGACGAGGTCACATCTTGGTTGGCAAGTTGCTGGATTCGCTCTGGCAGGTTTTGCACCACGCATACAGCGCCTCGTACATGACCATCCCGTGAACCAACATTTCATGGTCATCGCTGAAGTTCTGCGACAAACCCAGTGATATGGCGTAGAGGCCGGAACTCTGGGGAGTCAATCCCAACCTGGACGTATCAGCACCGCGAACGATGGCAGCCAGTTGGTCCAGCGCTGGCACTTTAATTTGGTACTTCTCGAGGAAGGCATCGAAGCTGCAAAGTTCACCGTGATGGCCGAGTTGCACGTCCGGGATGTCATACGGGATGGCACCTGTTTCGGCAGCTATTCTGCGAACATCCGAGGCGCCGACATACAGAAATTCCGCCAGCGGATCGATGAATTTTTTGATCAACCAAGGACAGGCAATTCGATCTATCTTGGGACGTTCGTGCGTAATCCATTTCATGGTGTTTCCCCTTGTGTTCGGATCGGTGTAACCGCTTGGCTCTGTGCCTGCCAGGCAGCGATGCCACCTTCAAGATGACAGGCGTCCGCTCCCATCGCCTGTAGTGTTGCAGTCAGGCCTTGGCTGATCTCATGCCCATGTGCGCAGTAGACCACTATGGGCAGGTCATGAGTGATGTCATCTTTCCAGTCAAGCCAGAGCGCCGGGTCCTTCCATTGGGCTCCGGTGATCTGCACACCCGATGCCGCCACCGCTTGTGCGCGTCGGACATCGAGCAGCCGCAGTGCTTTCCCCTGCTCCAATTGGTGGGTCAACTCCGACACAGAAATAGATTTCATGGATTACTCCTGACATTAAGAATGGAACAGTGGATACAGAACAAGTCCGATGAGCGCGGCAGACCCAACGACCACGGGCTCTTGCAGCTTTTTGTACTTCCACAGAATGGCAATGGTCAGCGGCGCCATCAGCGCGGTCGGCACATCGACGATGCTGCGCTTGGCAATCACGACCACCGAACCCGTGATGGCCCCAACGGCGGCGGCGGTCACACCATCCACAAATGCCACGATGGCAGGAAGCTTGCCGTACTTCTTGAAATAGGGTGCGGGAATGATGGTGAACAGGTAGCAGGGTAGAAAGGTGGCAAGCGCAGCCACGCAAGCGCCTGGAAATCCAGCAACCAGATAACCAATGAAACCCACGGTGATGACCACCGGTCCCGGCGTGATCATGGCCACTGCCACCGCATCAACAAACTGTTTCTCATTGAGCCAATGGTGTTCAGTGACAACGCCGCCATAAAGGAACGGAACGATTGCCAAGCCAGAGCCAAAAACAAAAGCCCCTGCCTTTGCAAAGAAGATTCCGATCTGGGTCAGTAAGGACCAATCCAACGTCGCCATCCAACTGCCGGTGTGCACCATGTCAATGGGTAGTGCGGCTGCCAATCCCCCGCCGCCCCAACGCTTGGGTGGAGCGCGCCAAAGCCATGTCACCACACCCGCAGCCAAGAATAGCCAGGCGACCTCCGACTCCGTGATGATGGTGACGGAGGCCAAAATCAGAAAGATTGCCCAGAGCAGTTTGTCTTTGCCAATGCTCTTTATGGTCAGCTTGTGCGCGCTGATGGCAATGATGCCAATGACTGCTGCGCCCACACCATAGAACACTGCCCGCATCCAGGAAAGCCCGCCAAATTGCTGATATGCCCAGCCCAGGGCGACGACCATGAAGAACGATGGCAATACAAAGGCGATTCCGGCAAGAGTGGCACCCAGTATGCGATAGTGAACATATCCCAAGTAGATGGCGGTTTGCGCAGCCATGGGTCCAGGTGCCAACTGCGCCAATGCCAAACCCTCCTTGTAGTCGGCCTCAGTAATCCAGCCACGCTGCTCCACGAGGTCGCGGCGCATGTACCCTACTAGTGCCACGGGGCCGCCAAAGCCCATGGTTCCAAGACGCAAGAAGTAACGAACCAGTTGCCACAGTGTGTAGCGGATTGTGTCGATCGTTGTGACGGGGTTGACTTCATTGTTTGCCATGGCCTACGCCCCCTTCGAGAAATTCTGAAACAGACCATCGAATACGGCACTGGCAGCCTGAAGCAGACGGTCATCACTCGCGATGGACTCACGCATTCCAGCCAGAACGCTTTCAATGCCAGAAGCTTCAGGAGGCTGCAGGCCACCGACATCCAGAAAATGCACCAGATGTCCGATTCGCTGGAGCGGCGGTGTGTCAAGCCCAAAGCTGGTCAGCAAGACCTCGAAGCTCACCTTGGCCCCAATGTGGCTGAAAGTTGCGCCATCGAAATCAAAGCCGATCGCGTTCTTGGGACACTTGTTAGGACTCTCCAACCATAGGAATTTGGCCTTGGTGTCGATGAAGCTCCGGATCAACCAGGCGCATGCCAGGCGGTCCACCCAGGGGCGCTGACGTGTTGCCCAGGTCTTGCCTTTGAAGGTTTTGATGTCCAAGCGAGCGATGTTGGCCTCAACCGGGTTAGGCTCGTCCGGCGAAAGGATGCGTGCCAGTGCAAGCTCCAAAGCCTGCAACCCCGCTTCAGTTTGCTTCTGCGCTTCGGACGCAAAGAAGTCAATCTCGACGATACCGGCAAAGGCCTTGCGCAGCTTGCGTGCCTTCTTGGCCAGCTCGAAAGCGTTGTCGTCGCTAACTTCAGCAGTTGTTACCCGAATGTCTTCCAGCAATACCGAAAATTCTTCTTTGCGATCAAACATTGCCTTGAAATCGGCGCCTTCTGGCTCTTCAATTCGGATGACATAAGACGTCCCACCAGAATCGGAAACTTCTCTGGCCACGCTTTCAAAGGCCATGCGACACGCATCCTGTTCGGGCATCAGGTAAACGCCATCGCGTAGTGCAGCAGCACCCGAGGCTTTGAGGGCCCGCCAGGTACGCATACGGGTGTTCGCGTTCTCGGTGGGAAGGCTGATAATGAGAGAAAGCCACTTTTGCATGCAACGAATACTACATTTATGCAGCAATCATTGCAAAAGAATATTTGAAAGCCAACACTGCCTGTGTGGCTGCTTCCGATAACACGGGCATTCGCGTTGGAAG
>SESD01001692.1_pt1 | contig 11862 bp, 5 predicted proteins | sample 3171411 | NCBI WGS metagenome assembly SESD01 (sample SAMN06051880, study PRJNA518727) | freshwater metagenome | biome: subpolar coniferous forest; feature: holomictic lake; material: water; isolation source: holomictic Lake 442, 16.5 m depth | place: Canada: near Kenora, Ontario | collected...
TCCCAAATATCAGATTCGCCATCAACAAATGAATGGGCTGGGCAACCGGGGGCATGCCTAATCGATCAAGACTCACTCCAGCCAAAATCGCCATAACAACCAAACCGGCCAGCGAAAAACCAAGGCGCCGCAACAGACTATTCTTATCGACAGAGCGAATTATTTTCCAGGCCAACCACAGATTGGTAAATAAAATAAGCGAAGAAAATGATCTGTGTATATAAAAAATGACCGGAAAATCATCACGCCAATATTGACGTTCTATATAAGCATGTTCATGAGCAATAAAATCCACAGCTTCTCTAACCTGCGTTCCCATGGCGACTTGTAGCAGCGTCATCAGCATGGCGACGATTAAAACGGTTTTTACTTTACCGGGAACTGCCCGAACATCAAATTGGGCAATGACCTCCCGTTGCGATCGCGTAATGGTATAAATCAACAAAGCGACAATAAATAAAGCCAGCAGCATATGCAGAGTGATCATCAAGGGCTTAAGATTGCTCGCGACCACCGTCGCCCCAAGCCAACCCTGAAAACCAACCAGAAAAAAAACACTGACTGCCAAATAAAAAATGGGTTTATCTGTTTTACGATAAATACGTGAGGACCAGGCGGTCAGTAAAATCAAAAAACCAATCGTCACGCCGACCAAACGATTGGTATATTCAGTCCAGGTTTTTACCGGATTAAACTGGGTGTTTTCATAACCGCGTTCAGCATAAATCTGATGATAATTGGCCGGCAACTGCGCCTCTTCGGTGGGTGGAACCCATTTTCCAAAACAGGTTGGCCAATCCGGACAGCCCATACCCGCTCCGGAAGCCCTTACGACGCCACCGACAAGAATCACAAAATAAACGGCAAAAATTGTCAGTGTACCTAATCGACGAAAACGGGCAGCAGCTTGGTCATTAATCATAGTGTTAAGTATTTCCAGATAAAACTGTTTGAGAGAACATCAGGATAAAAGAGTAAGTCTATCTTGCTTGTCATTTTGCAGTCGCAAATTATAGACATTGGATTCAGACACTTGTAAAACAACCAACATTTTGCAACCGTTTTCATAAGTTTGGGCTGACAAAACCTTACCGATATTTTGCTCAGTGCCAGTGCTGGCATCAATAATGCTGGTATTAGGTTCAGGTGCCAACAAAGTATCGCATCCGGCGACAAACAATTCCCTTTTTATCTTACCCAGATAATGGGTTCGCGCAACGATTTCCTGACCCGTGTAACAGCCTTTGGTAAAACTGATGCCGCCCAATTTGTCCAGATTAAGCATTTGCGGGATAAACTCTTCCACCGTTGCCTCAGTCAACCACGGAATACCGGAAACTATATCGAGATAGCGCCATTGCGAAGAACTTTCCCCTAGAAAGCCGAGTTCAACTTGCTCAAGCCAAAATGATTCAGCGTTGGCAATATCCGCAATGATCAGACTGCGATTATTAAGCCGTATAACAATATTTTTCTGTTGTACGGTAAATAAAAATTCATCAGCAGGAAGCAACTCCTCGCTTAAACCGATGAGACATAAGTCATCGGAACTGTTTACCAACGTCACCTTTGACCGTAACACATACATTTGCAGTCTTTTTTGAACGGATACCAATAATTCGTAAGGCAAAATCATCAAAAAAAGCTCGGCTTTTTTTACCAGTATAAACGTGGTAATGACCCGGCCTTTTGCATTACAAATTGCACCCAGACTGCTATGAGATTCGCTCAGGTCTTTAATATTACAGGTTATCTGCCCCTGTAAAAACGTTGCCGCATCTATGCCGGAAATCGAAATAATGCCGAGATGGAAAATGGGATAAAGCTTTTTATGATCGTCTGGCTTAGGTATTGAAAAAACAACATCCAGCTCATTTTCAAAAACCGCATTGTTAGCAAGTAAAAATTCTTTCCAGTTGGCGTTCATCGTATAATAAAATATAAAATTTAAGTACGATGATTATAACGTTATTTAATGCGGGACGAGAAAACCTGTTTGCACATGCAATAATTAAGGTTTTATGATTTCGAATTTTCAATAAATAAGCTCGTGTCTTGCTGCCACGCTTTTCGGCAACCCGACGTTTAGCTATGTTTGGCTAAAGAAGCAAAAACTATTCTTTAGCCGCTTCAACCGAAATGGTAAGGGTCACATCATCGCCAACATTCGGCGCATATTTACCCATATTAAAATCACTGCGTTTCACCATACCGGTAGCATTTGCGCCACAAGCATCCTTTTTCAGCATCGGATGCGGCATACACTGAAACGACGTTAAAGTTAACATTAGTGGCTTGCTTATACCTTTCATGGTCAACTCACCCTCTACCGAAGTAATTTTATCACCCTCAAAGTTCACTTTACTCGAAATGAAAGTAGCCGTTGGATACTTCGCGGTATCAAGAAAATCAGCGCCTTGAATATGTTCATTAAACAAAGGCAAACCTGTATCAACCGATGGTGTTGAAACAACCACATTAACCGAACCGACTTTGGCTTCACGATCCAGCACGATAGTGCCTGACGTTTTATCGAAACGGCTTATTTGCGTAGAAAAGCCAAAATGACTATAAGAAAATCGCGGATAAGTATGACTACCTTCAATGACATAAGTTTCCGGTTTTGCAGATACAGACGATGACACAGCAACTGCCAGCAATAAAAAAATAATATGCTTCATGTTATTCCTTAGGTTTAATATTGTTAAAAAGTTATTTCCAAAATCACCAAGTAGCCTCGATGGAGCAAAGCGAAATCGAAGATTTATCAACGCCGTATACTTCGATTTAAAGCTATCAGATGGATTTTCTGATAGGCCAATGCCCCCGGTTATAATTGCATCCCAGCAAGTTCTACGCCGTTACGGGTACTTTGCTTAATACTATATAAAGCCTGATCTGCCAATTTCATTAACTCATTCCATCCCAACTTATCATCCATAGATCCTGCTATACCAATACTAACAGTCATCGTTTGGTGTTGTGCCAGTTTTTGATGCTGATTTTGTTCGATAACGCTACGGATACGTTCTCCCAGCAATAGAGCTGTCTCGCCGGAGGTATTGGGAGCAATGATTAAAAACTCTTCACCGCCTAATCGGCAAACAATATCGTTGGCTCGTGAAGCAACCTTCATTAGTTTGGCGGCGTGGCACAATATCAAGTCACCAACGTCATGACCAAAGTTGTCATTCACTAATTTGAAGTGATCAAGATCCAGCATCAATACACTTATGGGTCGCTTGTGGCGTTGAGTTGCTGCCCACTCTTGCTCCAGACGCTCAAGCGCATAGCGGCGGTTAGGCAAACTAGTCAGTATGTCTGTATTGGCAAGAATCCTTAGGCGGCGGTTAGCGGCGGCCAACTCAACAGTATAATGCTGGATATCCCGACTTTCCTTTTCTAATTCCTGTTGCAATACAACAGTACGATGACCCGCCCGAATACGAACCAAAAGCACACGCAAGCTAACCGGATTTATTATATAGTCATCGATACCGGCATCAAATGCGGCAATCTGGGCATCCTCATTGTCATTGGCGGTACACATGATAAGGTAAAGATTCTTTCCAAAGTTCGACGTACGTAGTAACTTGCAAAGCGCTAATTCACCTATTGATTCCATGCCGCCATTGATAATGACCATTTGAGGCTTATTTTCTATGACATATTGCAACGCAGATTCACTACTACAACAAATTCCAACCCGATGACCGGATTTGATAAGTTGCCTGGAAAGATCCGTGAGACTTTTACTGTCATCCCCGATGAGTAATAAATCCAGGTCTGACAAAATAACTTCAGCTGAGACAGCTTCCGGTAATGAAATTTGAACGGTGGTATTAACTTCAATCAGCTTTCCCCAGTCGTGCCATTCATCAATGACTTCGCTGACAAATTCCATCAGTTCTATTTCGCTAAAGTTATGCAAACTCGCTTGGGTTATCAGTTCAGTAAACAAAAAAGCTCTATAGCCCTCATCAGCCAAACAATAACAGGCAATCTGTCTGGCAAAATCGAGTTGACTGGCAAGCCTTGTCACTCGCGGTGGATATTTTTTGTCCTGATCAAATCTTGAGCGTAAAGCTTCCAGAAATAGTTCGGGTAATCCCCAATCCTCCAGTAAAATCAGACTCAACTCTTTATGATCAATACCAAATTTTTCTTTTTCCATAACCAGCAGTTGTTCGCCCTGCTCTGCTTCAAGACAACTGCTGTAACTCTCGGGCCAGGCCGTTGCAAAAGCAAGACGGCCAATATCAGAAAGCAATCCCAGCGTAAAGGATTCCTCGGGCGCCATGGTGCGTTCTCGTGCAGTTATAGCAGCAGTCGCTGTCGCCATAGCCAGCGTTTGAGCCCAATACGCGGCATAATCAAATGCTGAACATTTACCGGTACTATTGTTACTGATTAAAGAAAGACTGAGGGTAAAGTTGCGCACCGCTTGCATACCCATTGACAACACAGCATCCTGAATATCGACAATAGGACGTCGTGCGCCGAAGGCCGCGGAATTAACAAATCGTAAAATTCGACCGCTTAAGGCCGGATCCATTTTAATCAATTGTGCTATTTGAGGTATTGTCGCGTCATCTCGCTGCACCAGCTTTACAATTGCCAGTGCGGTTCCCGAAGGTGAAGGCAACCGCTCAGTTGCTTTTAAATTATGAAAGTTAAATTTATTGCTCATAGGGATAAGAAATAAGTTTTGAGGTATTTTATTATCACTGGTTTAGGGAGCTGTCTTTCAATTGATCGCAAGCCCCAAGGGAGATTCATGATCGCGTAAATCACCAATAACACGACAAAATATTGTTGAAATAGTCATTATTTGTTTATTTTGAGCTGCATTGCTTGGAGCAAGTGTGGAGTGGATAGTAAATACTTTGCTAATCAGCCAATTAAAATTCTTCCCAATTATCGTTAATGGTCTTTGGACTAGACTTGGCTGCTACCAGGTTTGTAATCACTTGCTGTGTAGCTAAGGTTGAAGTTTTTTGTGCAGTGCGCAAAGAGCTGAGGGACTTGGCTTGATTGATATTGGTGATCGTCTTGCGAACATAATTATCCATCTTGAATTGCCCCACTGTGCCCGACAGATTATGCGCCTGCTCTTCCAGCGATTCCGCTGCAGCGGCGGCTTGCTCGACTAACGCGGCATTTTGTTGGGTCACTTCATCCATTTGACCGATAGCTTGGTTGACTTGCTGAATACCGGACGTTTGTTCTACGGAGGCCTCGCTGATTTCTGAGATCATGACGGTAACGCCATTTATGGACTTGACGATATCTTGCATGGTTAGTCCAGCTTGTACCACCAACTTATTGCCGCTTGAGACCTTAAGGACCGAATCATCAATTAGATGCTTGATTTCTCCGGCAGCCGTTGCCGCGCGTTGCGCAAGGTTTCGTACTTCAACAGCAACCACTGCGAAACCTCGACCTTGTTCACCGGCACGGGCCGCTTCAACAGCAGCATTGAGGGCAAGAATATTAGTTTGAAAGGCTATATCATCGATGACCGAAATGATATCGCCGATCTTGCGAGAAGAATCGTTAATATCATTCATGGTGATAACAACCTGCTGAACTACATCCACTCCTTTTACGGCAATGTCAGTGGCATCAACAGCAAGTTGATTGGCGTGTTTGGCATTTTCGGCATTGTGCTGCACTGTCGAAGTCAGCTCCTCCATGCTGGCCGCTGTTTGTTCAAGACTTGCAGCTTGCTGTTCAGTGCGATGCGACAAATCATTGTTACCGGAGGCAATTTCTTTAGCGCCGGTATTAATGTTGTCAGTAACCTCTTTAATTTGACTGATAATTTCCTTAAGTTTTTCTACTGTAGTATTGGCGTCATCCTTGAGTTGCCCAAAAATACCGGAATAATCATTGGTAATTTTTTCGGTTAAATCACCACATGCCAAAGCTTCCAGTACCCGCACCACTTCAGTTAAACCCGCCTCACTGGTACTGAGCAATTGATTTAAACCTTCGCCCAGCTCGAGAAAAAAGCCTTCCTTACCCTGTAAATCAAAACGCTTACTAAAGTCGCCTCTGCTGGCAGCAAGCACCAACATTGAGACTTCATTCTCCACGGCAACTTCGTTCGTCCGATCCTGCCACTCGGCAACTGTTCCCAGTCGTTGCCCCAGATCGTTAACAACTGGATTGGCATTGATCACCATAGACCGGCCGCCGAGTAGCATCTTGGTCGTGTAATTACTGTCTAAACTGGCAAGGAGTTGGGCTTGATGTGCAGGGTTTATGTGAAAAACGTCGATATTGGATCCGACTAAATTGGCGACCGTAAAATCAGGTAGCTGTTTACGAATATCCGCTTCGGCCTTATTGAGAATGTCGATCGTCGATTTGTTCATATAAATGATGTTACGCGCATTGTCTGCGATCATTACGGCGCTACTGACATTATCCAGGCCAATTTTAAGGCGCAAATTTGCGTCAGCAATAATCTTAGTCTCCTGGGCCTCAAAACCCAGTTTAATCTGCATGGCCTTAATAGCGCTCAGCACCGTACCCAATTCATCATGACAGCTAATTTCAACAAGGGTTGTATAATCGCCATTACCAATAGAAGCAATGGAGCTGCTTAAAGTTCGCAAAATAGTGTTGATCAGAATTAAACCAAAACACAGCGAGCCAATAACGCCGAAGATGATCATACCAATAGTGAGGTTGCGAATTTGAACCGAGCGTAACTGTGCCGTTTCAAATGCCTGTTTAGCGGCGTCCATCTGAGCTTGCATAAGCGCTTGAATACCTGTTGCAACAGATTCATAAAGCGGGCGGACTTTTTCCACAACGATTTTGTTAGCCAGCACGCTATCATTGTTTTTAAAAGCCTCAACAGCCGGTTTTAAACCTTCTGTCACGAATTTTTTTCTATCTTCTGCAAACTTTTCAGCCAGTGTTTTTTCTTCAGTGGCTAGACTTGTGGCTATGTATACGCTCCATATTTTGCTGATTTCAGCGATATTTTGTTCAACTTCAAGGGTGTTTTTCTGGATTTCCTCTGTTGAAGAGGCCGATAAGTTGGCAGTAATACGTATCCGGTTAGTGAGCAACAGTTTCTGGATAAGAGCGATCTGATTCATGGGAATGGTGCGCTGCTCATAGACAGAACCAAGATCTTCACTGGCTTTAGTTATACCATACAAACCCATACCGCCAACAATCAGCAAAGAAATACACAGCAGACCGATAACGCTTAAGAAACGGGCTTTGATGGTGGAATTTTTGTAGGGATTAAGCTTCTTCCAAAAGGATTCTTTTACAACGTTGCCATTCTTTATTTTCAGATGACCGGCCTTGCCCACTCTAAATAAATGATAAGCGGCATCGGCAGCACCGATCATTTCGCGGGTAGGTTTACTCCGCACCGACATATAACCGACTAATTTTTTATTTTCATAAAAAGGCGTGGCATTGGCTAATACCCAATAAAAGTCGCCATTTTTACAGCGGTTCTTTACCAGTCCAGACCAGGGACGCCGCTCTTTTAAAGACTTCCACATATCGGCGAAAGCTTCCTCCGGCATGTCCGGATGCCGCACTATATTTTGAGGTGAACCAATTAGCTCTTCTTTGGTAAAACCGCTGATGCGCAGAAAGTCTTCATTGATAAAGGTAATATTACCTTTTAAATCAGTCTTGGATACGATGGACTCGTGCTCTTTAAGCACATATTCCACGTTGGTTATTGGCTTATTTGATTTCATTATTAATTACCTAAATTTTTTTAATATCTATTTTAAGTAGAATACCTATAAAAAAATCAACCTCACAATTATTTGTAAATATATACTAATAGGTAATTATTTCTATTAATAATAATGGTATCTTTTTAATATTACGTATTATTATTTATTCGAAGAATTACTACAAATATATTCAATGATAAAATAATCGATACAAAGTGGATATAGAATGGATATAGACATTAAAATTTATACGACTTATTTCAGTTATTCTATAGCTGTTATTTTATTCCGTTAGTGTCAGCAGATAACTAAATAGATTAATTGGTTTACCGTTTAATTTTAATTTCTTGCGTATGTGCTTGCGGTGTATATTGACAGTACCCAAGGAGATGAGTAGAGATTGCGCAATTTTTTTTGTGGGATAACCCAACCTGATCATTGATGCTACTTGTATTTCGACTGGGGTTAACAACTGATAGATAGAAGTTAATGTATTTCTCTCACCAGTGCTGTTAATTAGCTCTGCTATGTTATTTTGTAAGATATTAAGTAAGAAAGTTTTATTAGTGTCACCACTAACATTTTTTAATTTCTCCAAAAAAGGGGAGATGCTTCCCCTAATTTGATTTGAAAATGCAGATTGAAACTCATTTCTATCGGATTGTTGGCGTCTTAATAGCGTATTTAGTGTGATGTTCAGCTCTTGGGATTCTTCGGTATTTTTTTTCAGCTCGCTCTGTGTACTGATAATCTTTTTTTCCAGACGTTGAGCGCTATCCAACAAAGCTTGTTCTGCCAATTTTAATTCAGTAATGTCGGTAAAAGAGCCTACATAATGCGTTATAAGTCCGCTAGTATCGGCAACCGAATTGATAGTCAACCATAACAGTAATGACTGGCCTGCTTTACCCTTGCCCCAGATTTCTCCTTGCCATTCACCAGCTTGTTCTAAAGAAGTCCAGATGGTTTTGTAAAAGTCATCATCCAGTCCTGATTGCAGAAAAGAGGGATACTTACCAACGATTTCTTCAAAATTGAAACCGGTGATATAACTGAATCCTTGATTAGCAGACAAAATGACTTTGTGTGCGTCGGTTATAATAATTCCATTATGGGTGTCAAAGGCCACTGCGGCGATACGTAAAGCTTCTTCCAGCTTCCGTTCAGTTATGTCGATAATTACTAAACGCAGCCGCATCGTTTCATTATCTTTTTCTACACATAAACATTCCAGATGTGCATAAAAGGGCGTGCCGTCAGCTTTATGCAAGGTTAATTCTGGAATCTTAATCGCCACACCTTGTTTGACCTGCCGAAAAAAACGATACCAAGCATCACTATCTTCCGGCATTACATAGCGTGCAAAACGGGAATTGATAAGTTTATTGCGCTCAACGCCAAATAGCGTGGCCATAGTTAGATTGGCCTCAGTAATTAACGCATTTTCCGACAGTGTAAAATACGCAACCGGCGCAAGATCATAAAGATCTAAATAACGGGCACTTGATTCTTCTAAAGCCACCTGCGTGCGCCTTAGTTCATGGTTTTGCATCTCCAGTTCAGTTTGATGCACCCGGAGCTCGAATAATAATTGTTCATACTTAAGTATTACTGGCTCGGTTTCAGCAGTACTTAAGAGTTGCAATTCGGCCTCAGCGCGGAACAAATCAGGATCGCTAAATTTTCTATCCATGTTAATAATGTATTTATCTGGCTTCATATTTTTTTTAATTTACCTAGAATTCAACTGTTGTCAATGTAGTTGCCGCCTTAGCAGTTGAAACTTAAGCAATTTTTAAGGTCTGAATAATAACCTGCTTTTGTTCTGGCTTTATCAGGGTTAGGCTGAACCAGCTGGATTGTTTGTCAATTCCAAGACTTTTTGGTGGGCGATGTCCACCCTACCGGGCTAAAACTCTTCCCATTCATCACTGACAGGCTTTGAAATCAGAGTAGTTTCAATACGCTTATTAGTCGCCGGGCCAGCGTTATTTTGTGGTTTTGTGCGTTAAGAACTGGCTGACCTGGCTTGCGCCAAGCTGCCATGAGAATTATGGGAATTACCGTCCATTTTGAATTGCGCCATCGTCGCGGATAGATTGAGTGCTTGCTCTTCAAGTGATTCTGCTGCGGCCGCCGCTTGTTCTACAAGCGCAGCATTTTGTTGCGTCATATCATCCATTTGCCCGATAGCTTGACTAACTTGCTGAATCCCTGCTGTTTGTTCTGCTGAAGCGTCGCTGATTTCAGACATCATGACGGTAACGCCATGAATAGAATTAACAATGTCAGTCATGGTTAGCCCGGCTTGGGTAACTAACTTACTGCCATCGGAAACCTTTTCTACAGAATCATTAATCAGCAGTTTAATTTCTCCAGCGGCCATAGCGGCACGTTGCGCAAGGTTGCGCACTTCTATAGCCACTACCGCGAAGCCTCGACCCTGATCACCGGCACGCGCCGCTTCGACAGCAGCATTCAACGCAAGAATATTGGTTTGAAAAGCGATATCGTCAATTACTGAAATAATATCGCCAATCTTTCGTGAAGACGCATTAATATTCTCCATGGTTTGAACCACCTGAGCGACTACGTTCACACCTTTTCCGGCTATATCTGACGCATCAATGGCAAGTTGGTTAGCTTGTTTGGCGTTTTCAGCATTATGTTGCACAGTAGAGGTGAGTTCTTCCATGCTGGCCGCCGTTTGTTCCAGACTGGCGGCTTGCTCTTCGGTACGATGTGACAGGTCATTGTTGCCCGAGGCTATTTCTTTTGCTCCGGTATTAATGTTATCCGAAGCTTCCTTGATTATAGTGATAATATCTTTTAATTTTTCCACTGTTGCATTAGCGTCATCCTTGAGACGACCAAAGGTCCCTGCGTAATCGTTGGTGATTTTTTCGGTTAAATCACCACCCGCCAAGGCTTCAAGCACCCGCACAACCTCATTCAAACTGGTATCACTGGTTTGCATAAGCTGGTTAAGGCTTTCACTCAGCAACTTAAAGAAACCCTCTTTACCTTGAATATTGACACGATGATTAAAGTCACCTCTGGCAGCCGCCTCGACAATACTTTCAACTTCGTTTTCAACAGCAACTTCAACTGAGCGATCTACCCATTCGGCTACAGAGCCCAAGCGCTCGCCTCGTTCATTGATAACCGGACTGGCGGTTACTACCATAGTATGACCACTAACATTCATACTGGCGGTATAGCTGCTGTTTAGCGTGCCTAGTAATTGTGCCTGGTGGTGAGGTCTTACGTGAAAATTATCAATATTCGTTCCAATCAGTCTGTCGGTCGAAAAGTTTGGCAATTGCTTGCGTATGTCTATTTCAGCTTTGCCAAGTACTTTAATAATGGATTTATTGGTATAAACAATATTTCGATCACTGTCCGCAATCATCACACCGGTACTGACACTATCCAGCGCAACCTTAATGCGGGTCATTTCATTAACTAAATTATTAGTGGTTGTTACGCGCTCCAGAATTTGTTGCTGCATTTGTTTCATCGCATATAACAAACTACTTTTATCGTTGGTGCGAATAATGACTGTATTCGATAAATTACCGCCCGCAATCTCTGTTGCGATATGCGCGGCATAATCCGGTTCACCACCCAGTTTATTTAGCAGATTACGAATGATCATCAAACCAACAACTATTGATAGCAACAATCCCAAGACCAGGCAAACAACCGAAATTTCAAGTGTTAAGGTGTAGCGGCTTTGTGCTTGGTTATATTCTTGATTGGCAACATTTTTTTGCAATTGAACCAACTGATCTATGCCTTTGGCAACCGGTAAATAAGCAGACCTCACATCTTCAAAATAGAATTTTTCTGCTTCCTCAGTTTTAAAGGAGCGCTGTAATTCCAAAATGGTTTTTACCTGGGCAAAGAAATGCTGTTTATCAACGGTAAATTTATCGACAAGGATTTTTTCTTCAGGCGTTAGATACGTCAGTATATAGCCGTTCCACAATTTTTCTATATCGATAACATCCTGTTCAACTTTTTTCAGTTGATCAAGCATTTCTTTGGGAAAAGCAATACTGGTAACAAGGGCGGTACGACTATGCAAGGCCAGCACTTTAATTTCAGCAAGATCACCTAAAGGAATGGTTCTATCTAG
>SESD01001694.1_pt1 | contig 11850 bp, 14 predicted proteins | sample 3171411 | NCBI WGS metagenome assembly SESD01 (sample SAMN06051880, study PRJNA518727) | freshwater metagenome | biome: subpolar coniferous forest; feature: holomictic lake; material: water; isolation source: holomictic Lake 442, 16.5 m depth | place: Canada: near Kenora, Ontario | collected...
AATTACATCAGTTAAAGGTTCCTAATTTCATATTAAACCAGACGCTATATTAATAGTCAGGGCAATTAAAGTAGTATTGAAAAAGAATGCTAGAACGCAATGTACTAAACCTGTACGACGCATTTTTCTATTTGTAAAAGTCACGTCTGCCGTTTGACCTGAAGTACCTATCACGCAAGCAAAGTATAAAAAGTCACTGTATTCAGGCATGACTGTCCCCGGGAATTCTAATCCTCCAAAATCACTCCGTACTTTTGATACATAAAAATCATGTGCGTAATGTAATGCAAACATGACTTGAGTAAATGTCCAAGAAGAAAAAATTGTCATCACTGCAAGCGCTATGTGAGCTGAGCGCATTATTCCATGCATATCCTTTACCACAGAGAGCTCTGCAACAATTGCTCCGATTGATACTATAGCTGCAATAATAACCATTCCTAATACAACGAATTTACCGTCATCTTGTGCTATCGCTCGAGCTCGCATCTTTTCATGAGTTGTCCAAAACATCATCCTAATTGCAAAAGCTAAATAAAGCCAAGCACCTACATTCCAACCAATGATTACTCGCGTAATTGTGTGTAAGGCTAATGATTTTGGTAAAAATATTGTGATGAGAATTCCAGTCAGTATTGAACTGAATAGTCTCGGACGAGAGAATATCATCCGTAATAGTGGGGATGAATTTGTTGATTGTAAAATACTATTCATGCCATGGCGCTTTTATGAAATTAAATCCCAAACCAAGCACATACAGCAAAACCAATTCCAACAAGTGCGCAAGTGATGCTGGCGTACTGTAGCCATCTCCTACGTGTAAGTAACGCTATTGCGGCAAGTGAAATGGCGATTTGCAATGCTGTGGTTCCTGTGGCCCATCGATGATGAAGATGCATAGAATGTTCAGAATGCTCATCTGCTTCATGACTAAGTTTTTCGAAATCTTCAGCTTTCTTTTTGATATCAGATTTTTCTGCAGTATATTTTAAAGCTTGATTTAAACTATCATCATGATCTTTGCCAGAAGTCAATTTTGCTGCAAGTTCAGCTAAATTTTGTTTATTACTTTTTGCTTGATAAAAATTCCACTGATCTGAGGCATCAGTTTTCTGAATTGAAGCTTCATTTTTATAAATAATAGCCTCCCCAAGCGTCACGCTAGCTTCATATGAAAGTATCGCACCGATAGTCGCCATAATAGCGGTCATGACAGCTAATCGACCATTAAAACCACTGCTTTCTTCGCTCGCTTCTAAGACTTCTTCGTGCGGACCTTTTACTTCAAATTCTTCACCCATTTTTACCTCTATATCAATTAAATTAATCAGCCTCTAATGTTTTTCTATGGGGTGTCATCGCCTGAGATTATAAATACACCAATCACAATTAATACAATGCCTATTGCTTGTCTGATATGTAAAGATTCATTAAGAAGCCAAGTAGAAAAAAGTGGGATAGTTACATACATTAGTGATGTCATTGGGTGAGCTAAACTTAGATCCACTTTAGAAATAAGCGTAAGCCAAGTGAAAAATGCAAAAACTAACGCAACAACACCACTAATTACGAATGGATTAGAAATTAACTGAAAACTGTATCGCAACATATCAATCAATTGCTCAGTTGGAAATTCACCGAGATGAGTAACGCCGATTTTAAAAAAAATCTGTGCGAAAGTGTCAAACAATAGCAGCAGCGAAATCAAAACGACAATTTCGCCTGTTAGATTAGATTTTAGATGCACTATTCACTCACTCTTTATTGGTGGTTCTCGTAGCCGAATCAAAATTCTCGTATGCCAATATCTTTGATGCTAATTTCAAAATTGGATTGATGACTCTATTACGATGTTTAAAAAACACATAAGTCTGCTCTAATTTAGCGCCTAAGCTTAATTTGGTTTTATATGCAGCTTGGCCACTTTGAAAAGTATGAAAGCCATCGCGTATACACATTTGAATGTTATAAAGCCAACTTAAACTATACAAATTAATTTGCTTGCTGTGCGAGTAATCCATTCCAATATACTTATCCATCAAAACGCCGTTTCCATATAATAAGCAGTTAAATCCTATTAATTTTTCTTGCCTGTAATACAGCACAAATCGACACTGATTAGGCATTAACCCAGCTAGCGACTCAAAAAACTCTAGGGTAAGTTTCTCAAATTGAAGCTCACTTCTATTAAAACAATTCAAATAGAGTTGATATAGCTGCTCCATGTGTGGTGGCAAACCATCATGCTCTTCTATACGTAATAGATCGAACTGTTTTATCTTTCGACGCAAATTTTTCCGTGTGCTATAACTCAAGGTTGCTAGATAATCGTTTAAATCCTTAAAATTGATATTATTTTTTGCTACTGGCATGTTATCTACGCATGCATATCCATGAGTAGCCAATAGAGGCTCTAATAATCGTGCGTCTTCGGCTATTAAATCTTTAAAAGCGATAACTTTGGCGCCTTCTCGTTCAGCTACATCTTCTAGCTTTTCATTGAGGAGCTTAATTATTTCAGCGTTCAGAGGTTGATCTCTAAAAAAGCCAATTTGTGCAGAATCAGTTACAGGAGAACCCACGCAAAGTAAGCGAACATTCATTAGTTTAGGCATCAATCGGCTTAGCTGGCGAGTAAAAATTTTCGTAGGCCCCTGTACAGTGCTATCTAATGAATAATCTGTTATGAATATGGGAGCAATACATATCACCGAGCCTGATTTTGCTATTGAGATATAGCCGACTTTAAATCCTTCTACATTAGCTAATTCGAATGCCATATGATAACGATACCCTTCTAGCGAGTTGGGTAGTAAACGTTGCCAAGTAGCCTCATCGTATTTGGCTGCTGTAAAGGTGTAATGTGCATCAAAACCCAGTAAATCTGTTAGGTTATGACTAAGTGTCATTTGCATAATTAATTAACCTTTTTCAAGATTAGTGAGGCCCCAGTCCCACCAAAAGCAAATGAGTTAGTCATAGCATATTCAAGTCCCGTTATATTCTTAGTCACATTTGGTACGTAATCTAAATCGCATTCAGGGTCAGGTTGCTTCAGATTAATAGTGGGTGGCAATTTATTGCCGCACACAGCTAGCGTAGTAATAATTGCTTCAAGTGCCCCAGCAGCACCCATCAAATGTCCATGCATCGATTTAGTTGAACTCATGCTTAGTTTGTATGCATGGCTTCCGAATACCTTTTTAACAGCGTTAGTCTCAGTAACATCATTAAGATGCGTGCCCGTGCCATGCGCATTGATGTATTGAATATCACCTGGCAGCAATCTTGCATCTAAAAGTGCGGCTTGCATAGATGCAGCCTGCCCATCTATAGATGGTTGCGTAATGTGACTGCTATCATTCGCAGTACCGTAACCCACAATTTCAGCGTAAATAGTTGCTCCACGAGCTAATGCATGCTCATAAGACTCTAAGACGATTATGGCTGCCCCTTCGCCTAAAACTAATCCGGTACGATTAGCAGAAAATGGCTTACAAGAAGCAGTCAAATCCTCAGTATCTTCTTCTGCTAATGTTCTTAATGCTTCCCATGCCTTAATGCTCCCATAAGTCAAAAAGGCTTCACTACCTCCGGCCAACATTACACTTGCGTAACCATGACGTATTAAACGTGCTGCCTCGCCAATAGCAATGGCAGAGGATGAGCAGGCCGTAGAAATGGTTTGATTTGACCCAGTGAATTTATGTTGTAGTGCAACTGCCGAGGCAGATGCGTTATACATACTCATTAGTACGGTAAATGGTTTGATTCTATTTGCACCGTCTTGGTAAAGTCTTTGGTAACCTTCTTCTAACGAGTTTGCACCACCCATACCCGTACCGAGATAAATCCCCATACACGGCTTTAATTCGTCGGTAATAATTAAATCGGCATGCTTAATCGCTTCATTGCTCGCATGAAGTGCCATTTGACTCGTACGATCCAACATTGAATATCTGTGTTTTGTAAAGTAATCAGCTGGGTCAAATTGTGATTGAGCTGCAATTTTGCACTCCAACTGATCTACAAAAGGAACATTAATACGCTTAATACCAGAAATTCCGCTAAACACTTGCTCAGTTAAAGCCGTTAGACCATTACCAATAGGTGAAACTACCCCCATACCGGTAATAACAACACGGTGAAGATCGTTTGAATTTCTCATTTAATTTCCATAGCTAAGATTTTTGATCGATGATGACTTTTTGCACTAATATCGCTACATCTTGTAGCGTCTTAATTTGCACTTGTTGGTTTGGAATTTTGATTCCAAAATGTTCATTTGCATTAAAAATTAAATCGAAAGTATCTAGTGAATCTAGGCCTAGGTCAGTTAATTTGCTATCTGCCAAAATGGTATTAACGTTGATCTCCATTTTGTCGGCAATCATTCCTGCTAGCACTTTTGAAATTTCATCTAAATTGGGGGCTGACATTTTGGCTAAACTCCTTGAATTAATAAGCAGGTTTTGCATCGATAGATGCCAGCTTTAGAACTTGCTCTTTGCAAAAGTGCGCGGCACGTTTTGCAACATCTTCCTTGCGCTTATCTAAAGTAAGTACATGATAGGTATCATCTACAAAAAAAGTTTCAACCGTTTCTGCAGCAATGTTAGCTTGTGTGTAATGAGCATTTTTAAGGCTTGCCATATCATCTTCAGTGGAATGCACAATCAAAGTTGGCGAAATCACATCCTTCAGTATTCTTTTTGTTGCTTTAACCATTCGCACACTTTCTAAAATCACTGTAGCAGGTGTTTTAAAATACCCGATTTTGTCTGATGCTTGGCTATCACGATTTTCTAAGATGGCATGTACTAAAGCCCTTGCCCGCTCATCTTTAATACCATATGGGGAAGTTTCTTCCCAATGCAAAAAATATTTTAATGGAGAGTAAAGTACTATAGGTAATAACACGCTCTGCTTAAATTTTGACACATTCCAACCGTCAATAAAAAATGTGGTCGAGAGTAAAATTACTCCAGCAACTTGATTTTTTCTATTTGCGGCGACCAATAGTGCAATTAATGCACCCATGGAAAGCCCAGCGATAAAAACATGATCACATTCTTCTTTTAGCGCATCAAATGCTAGTTCAATAGATTGATACCAATCTAACCATTTAGTCTTGGTTAACGCTTCAATAGTAGAGCAATGGCCTGCCATTTCTGGGCAAGCAACAGTGAATCCTTGGCGAGCAATAACTTTACCGAATTGTTTCATTTCTGTTGGTGTACCGGTTAAACCATGCACTAGTAATACGCCAGTTTTACCTTTACGTTCAATGAAACCAATTGAGCCTAATAGCGCATCTATTTTATGTTGCGGGTTATCTTTCATTTCAACTTCTTTCATTAATATAGCTAAGGTCATACATAATCACTACCCACAAAAATCATCCCAAAGATGATAAGAACTACACCGATCCAGCGTTTTTTACCAACTCGCTCTTTTAAAAACCATGAGGAAGCTAGTAGTATAAAAATATTGTTTGCACTAGAAAGTGGTGCTGCAATATTAAGTGGTGTAATTGATAGAAAAAATAACCAGATAATTGCCTCAAGTATCAAGACGGACACACCAATAAAAACATACTTAGAAGACAATGCCTGCTTAATGGTTGTCCAATATCCTTGCCAGCCAGATAAGGAAGACACGGTAAAGTGATTCATGCCTTTTTTATATAGAACATTTCCTAATGTATCTAGTGCCATGGCAATACCAAACAAACTTACAGACTTGAGGCTTAATAGCATTTAATTCTATTACCCCTAACTCAGGCGAACCCTAATGCATTCGCTAGCTTTATATTTGCGAGACTATTTACTTGCTTAGCTTTAAGTTGAGACTTCATAAGCAGCGCGTTAGCAGGTCTATCCAACCAAGAACCTATCCATTTGAACGGTGAAAAAAATGTAGGTGCTGAATAGTCTCCTACGGTATCTGCCCCTACTATGCTATATAGCGTATTAATCGTTTTAATACAGTCTATGACAGTATCTAATGGCAATGAGCCGTGTTCCCAATTTGTAACAGCATCTTCTTGCCGCAGACAGTCTTTATCGATGCTGATATATACGTCTTCGGTCACTATAGCGTCCATAATTTCTTGTATACCAGCCTTAAAATCTAACTTAAGTTTAGATTGCAAACTTACAAGTTGATTTGAAACTCCCACCTGCGCTTCGACCAAAGAATATGGTAATAACACGATTTTTTCTTGCTCAAAACTAACAAAATCACCAGTTAAAAATTTCTTGCCAGCTAAATCACCACTTTCTAGACCAATAATTACTATGCGTGCTATTTGTGGCAAACGTGCTGCCGCATAGACCCAAGTACCACAATGGTACTGGTGAGGTGGGCGTATCCAATCAGGATGATTATCAAACAATACTAGAGTCAGCGGTTTCTGATGTTGCTCAAGCAAAGCGAGTGTTAAATGATGAAAATCACCAGAACCTAATAAAGTGAACTGGTTCACATCCTGCAAACGCATTGCAGCTCTAGCTTTATTAAAATCTTTGGGACTACACCATAAACGCAATGTATGCTTAAAAGATGCCATTGATTTCATCGTAATCTTGGTACGGAATTTCTGTAAAAATTCCGCTTGCGAGCTTACGCTTTGATCAAAATCAAGTATTGTTATGCCATTCATATCGCTATTTATTTTGCACCGCAACGTTTAAGTAATGATTCAAATAATTTAATACCTAAATCAATTTCCTCGTTGGTAATTAATAGAGAAGGCGCCAAAGTAATTACATTTTTTTGGTAACCCCCAATATCTAACACTAGGCCATACATTTTTCCAGCAATGTCAATATCACCTTTCAAGCCTTCGTTAAACATCCGATCAGCAAGCTCTCGGCTCGGTGTATAGCCATCTTCGGCACATAATTCAATACGCAACGCCAAACCTAAGCCGCTCACATCGCCTACGACTTTCCAGCGGGATTTTAGCTCTTGAATACGTTTTAGAAAATATGATCCACGCTCCCTAATTTGAGCCTCGAAGTCATGCTCCTGTGTCATTTTCAATACTTCCAAAGCTACTGAAGTGCCTAAAGGATTTGATGCAAAAGTAGAGTGTGTAGACCCTGGAGGGAATTTTTCTGGACTAATGAGTTCCTCACGCGCCCAAATACCAGAAAGCGGATTTAGCCCATTAGTAATAGCTTTACCAAATACAAAAATATCTGGAACAATACCAAAATTCTCCCATGACCATAATTTACCAGTACGATACACGCCCATTTGAATTTCATCGGCGACTAGTAGAATGTTACGTTTCTTCAATGAGGCTTGTAGCTTTGCCATGTAACCTTCTGGAGGGATAATGTAACCTCCGGTACCTTGCATTGGCTCAATATAAAACGCACCAAATTCAGATTCTTTTGCTTTAACATCCCATACAGATTGGTATTCAGTCTCAAACAACTTTTCAAATTGTTTGTGGCAGTATGTATCGCAAGACTCCACTTTTAAATCGTATGGGCAACGAAAACAATATGGATATGGTATAAATTCAGCGCGGTCTGCAAAGTTACCAAATCGGCGACGGTATCTAAAGCTGGAGGTAATTGCAGAGGCACCTAAAGTCCGACCATGATACCCACCCATAAAGGCAAATTGATGCGTTTTCCCAGTATGATTCCGTACAACTTTTAAAGAATCCTCTACAGCCTGTGCGCCACCTACATTGAAATGTACACGACCTTTTTCGCCATACTTATCTTCCATGTATTTGCAAATAATTTCGGCCAAATCAACTTTTTCTTTGTGTAGATACTGGCTAGCAAGCTGCGGCAATGTGTCGACCTGCTTATGTAAAACATCACTTAAACGTTTGTTTTTGTAACCAAAATTAACAGCCGAGTACCACATTTGCCAGTCTAAGTAAGGCGTTTTATTTTCATCAAACAAAAAGCTTCCTTCACAGCCTTCAAATACTTTTGGAGGATCTGCATAATTAACAGTGTCACCATGCGAGCAATATTTGCTATTTTTATCTAAAATTTCGATTATTTTTTGATTCATAAAATTTCCAAAACGTAAGTGAATTAAGCAGATTTAAAGGAATTATTTTCTTGAACTGGCCATTTTTTAATGACGTTTAAAACGTCAGCAAAAGTTTGAAAGCGATGATGTTTAATTTGATTATTTTCACAGTGCTTAATCAGAGATCCTTTTGCAAAAACAACATCAGCCATTTTTGCAATACAGGCATCTGACTTACCGTCACCTATGAGAATTATTGGGCCGCCAACCTCAGAAGCTAAATCATTCGCCACAGAACATTTACACATCCCGTTTCCACCTCTGCAATCTAACTTTCTTAGTGGAAAGCTAATCGAGATTCCTTCTGGAACAAAGTTAAGGTGGTTGGAGTAAACAGGTATTTCAGGCCATCCAGCATTGCGTAAAGCAATTTTAATTGCATGATCTAAACCATCACTTGCAATAACTACCTTAGAAAATTGCGTTACATATTTGTAAAATGGTAAGAAACTAGCATCAAGTTGAATGCCCCTAAAAAAATTCTCAAGAGAAACATGATCTGCCTTGACCAAACTTATTTGTTTGGTCATGCATGTAACAGCATCAATTTGACCATCTAGCCAAGTTTTCTCAATTGCCATCCATTCAGGGATGGCAAACTTCTCCAACATAGCATCTATCGTGTCGTTTACTGAGATTGTTCCATCAAAATCTACAACTATTAACATTAAATCTCCTTTAACTCTTCAATGTGCTATTACAAATTCCATAATATCGATATAACCTTACAAATTACTTACGTTATTTTTTAATACGTATACAACGTAAGAATTTTGTAAGTAATCTCATGTAGTCTTGAAGTTATAAATTTATATTTATATTCAAAGAAATAGTTTTTATGGCATTACTTAAGGATTTTTATGAGAATTTTACTTGTAGAGGACGATGAAATTTTAGGAGATGCTATCTTTCGCTCTCTCACCAAATCGCACTATGCAGTAGATTGGCTAAAAGATGGGCATAAAGCGGATTTGGCATTACATGAGCAGATTTATGATGCGATTGTTCTTGATATAGGACTTCCGCACATTAGTGGATTCGAGTTGCTAAAACGATTACGTGCTCGTAATATCCATTCTCCTGTAATAGTTCTTACCGCCAAAGAAGGTCTAGATGATATTGTTAATGCGCTAGATTTAGGTGCGGATGATTATTTAAGCAAGCCCTTCAAGCTCCCAGAATTGGAAGCCAGATTACGCGCCCATATTCGTCGTGCAAATGCGATTACTTCTTCACTAATTGAATTTGGTGCTTTGTTGCTAGATACAAAAGAGCATACAGTTACCATTGATAATAAACCATTAAATCTTTCTCAAAGAGAATTTAATTTACTAGAATCACTCCTAGCCAAAGTAGGCAAAGTAGTTGGCAAAGAATACTTAATTGAGAATCTATGCGCATGGGATAAAGAGCTAGGAATTAACGCAATTGAGGTCTACATTCACAGGTTACGTAAAAAATTAGAGCCTTACAACATCATTATTATCACGGTGCGTGGTTTAGGTTATATGTTGGATAAAAAAATTGAGGGTTAATCTAAAAACAACTGATACACAACCTTCACTTCGGAGGGAATTGTTAATTGGAATCATTGCGCCAATGCTTTTAATAATTCTAATCGATACAACAATTTTATATAGCGCTGCCAACCATTTTATTGAAAAATCTTTTGATGATGGACTCCTTGACACTGCGAATGATATTTCTGAGTTAATCAAAGTTTCGAAAGTTCCTGTAAATCAATTTGAGTTGGGTAGAGAAGCCCACAAAGTAATCTTATCGGATACATTGGATAAGATTTACTATAGTATTTACGACCAGAGGTACAAGTATCTTACTGGCGACCGTTCGCTTTTATTAACAGAAGATATGCCCCTTTTAAAAGATAGGAAGGTTTATTCTGAAAGTATAATTCAGGGCAATTTTGTAAGAGTTGTTACTATGGCGACAACTGTTAATAATGATGAATACAATAAAATCATTTATGTGCAAGTTGCAGAAACTCTCAATAAAAGAAATGCTTTAGCCAAGGAAATACTTGTAGGCATAGTTCTTCCTCAACTATTACTATTGATTGCAACTGCGATAATGTTCAGTTTTGGTATTAAGCGTGGATTAAGCCCGCTAAATGAATTAAATAATGCAATTCTGAAAAAATCTCTTCGTGAATTAAGCCCTATACAAATAAGCAAAGTCCCAAAAGAGGTCAGCGGGTTGGTTGAATCTATTAATGTCTTAATTAATCAACTTAAAAGTGCAGTAGAGCTTCAAAATAGATTCATTGCTGATGCTGCCCATCAATTAAAGACCCCGCTAGCTGGGATACAAGCTCAGCTAGAGCTAGCAGTGTTAGAAGCAGACAAAATGCAGAGTCAATCTAGTCTTTATAAAGTCCTTCTAAATACGGAAAAGCTATCACACATGATTAGTCAACTGTTGAAGTTAGCACAAAACCAGCCTGAAACTTTCAATCCACTTAAAATGAAAGTTGTAAATTTAGGTGAAATTTCTAGAAAAATCTGTATCAATATGGTGCCAGTCGCATACAAAAAAAATATTGATCTAGGTATTGAAATGACCAACGAATATATGACTGATTTAGAAATTATGGGAGACTATAATAGACTTACAGTTATGCTAGAAAATTTAGTCGACAATTCAATTCGTTACACACCCGCAAACGGAAAAGTCACCGTCAACGTTTATAAAATACCAGATAAAGTGATTTTATCTATAGAAGACACTGGAGTTGGGATTGATGAAGCAGAACGTAAAAGCGTTTTCGAACGTTTTCATCGAGTAATAGATAATCAACAAGAAGGCAGTGGATTGGGCTTAGCAATTGTAAAAGAAATCGTACAATTACATGACGCAGAAATTAATATCGAAACACCTAAATCTGGTATTGGAACTAGATTTACGATTATTTTCCCATCTTTAATGAATAAATATGACTACCAATAATTTCATAAAAAAATGTTTTTCCGCTGGCATGGCCTTGATTGTTTTTACTATCCCATCTCTGGCGATTGCGGAAGACGACTCTGACCCCAACATTTTAGGCTTAGCATTACAGTCTGGATCTTCATATCTAGGCTCCAATTCTAATAAAATTAGCATAGCACCAATCATTATGCTTGCTAACGGGCCATGGTTTGCACAAACTACTGAAGGAATTCTTGAAACCGGATTTCAACAAGACTTTCTTAAAAACTATACCATTGGCATTCAATTGGCTTACGAAGATAGTCGCCTCCAAAGAGATTCCAGCTTCCTAAAACAACACAATATCGGCGATATTAAAGCCAGTGCCTCATATGGCGCATTTTTACAATATAACAATAATCTATTCCAAATAATACCAATTGACTTGTTAGTGCGCTACAGAAAGGACATTAACTCTGCACGCGGTTCTCAGTTAGATTTAAGATTAACTACAGGAGTGTATGGGGGCGAAGGTAAACGATTGAATGTGGAGGCTTTTGCTCAAACTACTTATGCGAATCAAAACTCATCTCAATATTATTATGGGATTTCACAAGAGCAATCACTAATATCAACACTAAATCCATATGTAAATAAATCTGGCTTTTTATCGAGTCAGATTGGTTTTTGGGCATCATACGACGTTACAACTAACTGGTTACTTGTTGGCGATATTGAAGTAACAAGGTTGCAGGGCGATGCTAGGAATAGTCCTATTGTAAGGAACAGAACCAACAACTCAGCATTAATTGGATTAGCTTATAAATACTAATCACTAAATATTAAGTTGTACCTAAA
>SESD01001696.1_pt1 | contig 11830 bp, 12 predicted proteins | sample 3171411 | NCBI WGS metagenome assembly SESD01 (sample SAMN06051880, study PRJNA518727) | freshwater metagenome | biome: subpolar coniferous forest; feature: holomictic lake; material: water; isolation source: holomictic Lake 442, 16.5 m depth | place: Canada: near Kenora, Ontario | collected...
AGGCAACAGAAACGAGGATAAGAAGTGACAACCAGTCTATACCCATAATATCTTCGTAGGGGTGCCCGTCATGGGGAACGGCTATGTAGAAGAATCGCATAAGCAGTGCAACACCGGCCGCCTTCGAAGCTACAGAGAGATACGCGGTAATTGGGGTCGGCGCACCTTCGTAGACATCGGGTGACCAGAAGTGAAAGGGCACGGCTCCAATTTTGTAGCCGAATCCGGCAAGAATGAGAAGGGTTGAAAAGATCATCACCAGCGGGTCATAGCCATGGGTGGCCAGCTCGGCGCTGATTTTCAGCAGGTTGGTCTGTGCGGTGAGACCGTAAATGAGTGAAAATCCGTAGACCATGAGACCCGATGAAACGGCGCCGTAGACAAGATATTTCAATGCTGCTTCGGAGGAACGGGCGTTGCGTTTGAAATAACCGGTCAGGATGTAGGCGGTGAAGCTCACCAGCTCCATGGAGAGGAAGATCATCAGAAGGTCAGCCGAAGAGGCCATCATGATCATACCGATGACCATCGCAACAATAAGCGCATAGTACTCTCCCATACTTTTTACTTCGCGGTCGAACTGCTCATCTGCCATGGTAACGATAACGGCGAGCATTCCGGAAAGGACAAAAAAGTATTTGAAAAAGAGCGCAAACTCGTCGAGGACATACATCCCGAAAAAGAACTCTCCTGCAGGCAGGGAGTGCTGCTGGTAGATGAAAAAGAGGCTGCCCGCAAGCCCGATAAGGGTTGCTACTGAAAGCAGATTGTTTTTCTTGCCTTTTGCCACCAGATCAATAACGATAAGGAGCATAAAAAGCAGGGAGAGATAAATTTCAGGTATAAAAAATCCAACGCTTGCTTTTAGACTGGCAATGATACCTTGAATTTCAGCACCTGATGGCAGCTCGAACATAATTCTCTTCGTTTATTCTTTCAGTCAATTTAATTAAATCACATCTGTGACATCACAACGGGTGATAGTACCTGAACAAGTTTGTTAATGCTTGCCGTGAGCATGCCGAGTACAGGCATCGGATAGATACCAAGGAAAATGGTGATCAGCACAAGCGGAACAAGCATGGCAAGTTCACGACCATCAAGGTCAATCTTTCCCTTCCAGTCATGGAAGTGGATATGTTCGTGTCCATCCTCGCCAGCAACAAGATCATAAGCGGCATCTGCCCTTCTCTGTCCCAAGAACATCCTCTGCAGCGACCAGAGCAAGTAGGCAGCGCCAAAGACAATGCCGAGAACGGAGACCATGGCGATGGGTCGGGTTGTTACAGAACTGAAGGCGCCAACAAAGACAAGGGCCTCGGAGATAAAGCCGCTGAGTCCTGGAAGACCGAGTGAGGCGAACCATGCGATAGTAACAACTGCGGCATAGACTGGCATATAGGAGGCAAGTCCACCGAATTTCTCGATCTGGCGGGTGTGTGCACGGTCATAAATCACGCCTACAAGAATGAAGAGCATGGCAGTGATGGTGCCGTGGTTGAACATCTGGTAGAGAGCACCAACCATTCCTTCGCTGTTTCCCGCAGAGAGGCCAAGCAGCACATATCCCATGTGACTGATGGATGAATAGGCGACCATCTTTTTAAGATCTTTCTGGGCCAGTGCGCAGAAGGCGCCGTAGATAATATTGATGGCGCCGAAAATACCAATCACGTACATTCCTGCATGAAAAACTTCCGGGAAGAGCGGGAAGTTGATCCGAATCATGCCGTAAGTACCGAGCTTCAAAAGCACACCTGCAAGAATAACCGATATAGGAGTAGGTGCTTCAACGTGGGCGTCGGGCAACCAGGTGTGAAAAGGGAACATCGGAACTTTGATAGCGAAGCCAATAAAGAGAACGATAAAGGCTACATAGCGCCAGAACACATTATCAGGTCCGAGAATGGCATCCTTGATATAGTTGCTCTGGGTGGCCATCGCAACAAGACTGAAGGTGTGGTTGCCTGTGACCGGATCGAGAACACTGAAGTAGAGCCCAATCATGACAAGGAGCATGAATACGGAGCCGAACAGGGTGTAGAGGAAGAACTTGATGGCCGCATATTCGCGGTTCGGTCCACCCCAGATGCCGATAAGGAAGTACATCGGAAGAAGCATGATTTCCCAGAAGACGTAGAAAAGGAAGAAATCAAGGGCAACAAAGCAACCCATCATCGCCGATGCAAGGAGGTTGTAGAGAATAAAGTATCCTTTAACCTGCTTCTGTATGGTCCAGCTCGACAGAACACCGATTGCCGAAATCAGGGCAGTAAGGATCACCATGGTGACGGAGATTCCGTCGACACCGAGGAAGTACTCAATGTTCAGTGAGCCGAATCCGCCAAGATTAAGACTGATCCAGGGAACCTTTTCGACGAACTGGAATGAGCCGAGAGGGCTTCCCCCTGGTCCGGCAGTAATTCCGGGAAGAGCAGGATCATAACCTCTCCAGATCAGAACCGCCAGCACTCCCTGGGCAAGCGCCGCAAGCAGTGAAACAATTCTGATTATCTGCTTTTGAGATGAAGGCACGGCAAGAATAACCAGACCGGCGATAATAGGCAGAAAAACAATTAAACTCAGCATGTTCCGTATCTGTAAGTTTTCTGATTAAAAGTATATCTCTCTTAGTAGATCAGTCGTGTTAAATAAAAAACAAAGTAACCAAAAACAGCAAGAAGAAGCATGACGATGTATGTCTGAACCTTTCCTGTCTGTAGTTTTCTCAGCATGGCTCCTGTGGTGTTGATGGTAAATGCGGTAAAGTTTACCATGCCGTCAACAACGTTCCGGTCGAATGCATCATTAAGCAAGGCGAAGTTCCTCACCAGAGTTGCTACGCCGTTGACAATGCCGTCTACAATGTGCGTGTCGAACCAGGAGAGAATGTTCGCAATGAGCATTGAGCCCTTTATAACGGTTGCATCGTAGATTTCGTCCCAGTACCACTTGTTGAGAGAGAAAAGATAGAGCGGCCTGATGGCAATGGCAGTCTTTTCGGGATCGATAATATTGAAGACGTAGACGACAAATGCCAGACTGATACCAAGCAGCACCATAATGCTTGAAATATAGATAGCAGTGAAGTGCGCAGCATGACCGGCATGGATGATCTCTGCCTGTCGCATGTCAGCATAGCTGTGTGCACCTTTCTCTGCCCCGCCGTGTTTGCCTGCTTCGGCAGCCGGAGCTTCGATGGCAGGAACAACTGCTGCAAGGGCTGGTGCTGCCACCGGTGCACGAAGATCTCCGATCTGGTGGTTGGCTTCCCCAACAACGGTTGCAGGAGTGGGAATCATCTTCATGAACCACCCTTTTCCACCATCGAGAGGATCGGGTGAATAGACAAAGAAGACTGAAAGTGCTGCAAGAATAACAAGAGGCGCCCGCATGTTCCATGCAACTTCGTGAACTCCATGCTCCTCATGGTGATCGTCCGTATGCGCATCATGCGCAGCGTGTGCGTGATGATCCTGATGCTGATCATCGGCAGGCTTCAGGTGTGTGCGACTCTCTCCGAAGAAGACCAGCCATATCTGACGCCCCATATAGAACGCGGTGAGCATGGCGGAAAAGAATCCGAGAACAGGAATAAGATAGTATATACCGCCGCCTTCAACTTTGGCAAACCCTATGGCACCGGCAAGAATGGCATCCTTGCTCATGAAGCCGCTGGTCAGTGGAAGACCGGCAAGGGCGAGGGTTGCAAGTGTAAAGGTTGCGAATGTCCAGGGCATCTTTTTGCGAAGAGCTCCCATCCAGCGCATATCCTGTTCATGGTGCATGGCGTGGATGATGGCGCCTGAACCGAGAAAGAGGCATGCCTTGAAGAAGGCGTGTGTGAGGAGATGGAAAAGCGCTGCCGAATAGGCGCCGACTCCAAGACCGAGCACCATGTAACCAAGCTGCGACACGGTGGAGTAGGCCAGAACTCTTTTGATATCATTCTGGGTAATGGCGATTGTGGCTGCCATGAAGGCGGTCAATGCGCCGGTAAAGGCGATAACATGCAGGGCGTCCGGCGTCAGAAGCACAAAAATGCGGGCAACAAAGTAAACACCTGCGGCAACCATGGTTGCTGCATGGATGAGCGCCGATACCGGTGTCGGGCCTTCCATGGCATCCGGCAGCCATACATGTAGCGGGAACTGTGCTGATTTACCGACGCAACCCATAAAGAGAAGTATACCGGCAGCGGTAAGCCATCCATGGGAAAGAGCAAACTTCCCTGCTGCAAGGTTGGCGTAGATTTGTTCGAAGCTGAAGGTATGGAACTGTGAATAGAGAATCAGGATGCCGAGCCACATGCCGATGTCGCCGACACGGTTTGCAAGAAAGGCTTTTTTCTGTGCATCGGCTGCGCTCTGTTTTTCGAAGAAGAAGCCTATGAGCAGGTAGGATGAGAGTCCGACAAGTTCCCAGAAGATATAGATGGCAAAAAGGTTGTCGGAGAGCACAATACCGAGCATGGAGAAGGTGAAAATCCCCAGAAAGGCAAAATATCTTCCGTAATTCTTGTCTCCGGCCATATACCCGGTTGAGTAGAGATGAACCAGGAGGCTGATAAGGGTAACCATCGCCAGCATAATGGCCGTGAGGTTGTCGATGACCACTCCCATCTTGATCTGGAGTGGACCGACACCGGGAACGTTGCCAAGATCAATCCAGGTAAAGTCCCAGGCAATCCTGAATGCCGGATCGTAGGTCTGCACAATAACCGACCAGAATATGTAGGCCGATATACCGAATGCTGTGCCAAGTATTCCCACTCCCAAAAAATCGCCTCGCCTCGGTAGTCGGCGATTGAAAAAAATGAGAATGACAAACGAGAGCAGCGGCAGCAGCAGTACGACTATTGATAACTGAATTAAACTGTGCATGTTCCAGATAATGTTTTCAGGAATAAATTAAAATTACTCTTTCAGGGTGTCAATACTCGACACATCCACACTTTTGAATATCTTGTAAATATTGATCACGATGGCCAAGGCAATCGCTGCTTCGGCAGCAGCAATAACAATAACGAATAGAGCAAACATCACCCCTTCCATTCCGCCATTGTACTTTGAGAATGCCAGAAAATTTATGTTTGCGGCATTCAGTATAAGTTCAACACCCATCAAAATAACGATAGCATTTTTCCGTGTCATGACGGCAAAAAGCCCGAAGCCCAGGAGAAAGGCTGATATCGTGAGATAGTGATTGAGTCCTATGGTTGTCAACTGTTCCATTATAGTGATAGACTTTTTTTGTTCGTTATTTACCGCTCTTGTCGAAACGTGCGAGAAATGCGGCTCCTATCAGGGCTGCAAGCAGCAGGATGGAGACCATTTCAAAGGGCAGCACATAGCGCGACATGGTTTCAAATCCAATCCGTTCGACGATGCTTCCCTGAAGTGTTGTTTCGGAGGGCATCCAACTGTGTGTTGTATAAAAGGTATAGAGCATTGCACCGATCATGCCGATGAGGAGAAGCAGGCCGGAAAAAATATGAAGAACTTCGCTTTTCTGCCCGGTCTGCATGATGCTGTTGGTAAACATGACTCCGAAGAGAAGCAGGACAAGGATACCGCCGACATAGACGACCACCTGGGTCACCGCAATGAAATCGGCACTGAGAAAGACATAAAGAGCTGCTACACCAAAAAAGGTAAAGAGCAGGGAAAAAGCCGAATAGATCACGTTCCGGGTAAAGACGACAAAGGCCGCTGAACAGACCGTAATGGCTGCAAAGAGATAAAAGATGACCGTATACGTTGTGATACTCATAGTAATTGGAGCACATTAATTGATTCGCTTATTCTCCGTCCTTCTTTTCCTGCCTGGCTTCCGCCGCCTTCTTTTCCTTTTCCGCCAGGGCTTTTGCCTGTATTTCGGCAAGCTTGCGTCGTTTGGCCTCTGTTTCAAGACGAGTCAGATTTCCGAAATGGTAAAGCATATTGCTGCGGTCAAACTCTGAAAAGTCGGCGACTGGTGTATGGTAAAGGCACTCCGTCGGGCAGACTGTGGTGCATATTCCGCAGGTCATGCACTTTGCTACGTCAATATCAAAAACAGGTACCCAGAATTTTTTCTGCTGCCCGTCTGATGTCTTTCCACACGCGGCCATATCATCGGGAGCAACCTTGATGGTCTCCATTTCTATACAGGAGATCGGGCACGCCCTGACACACTGTCCACAGCCGATACAGTCGTCAATATTATTATAGAGTCGATAGCGAGCGTTCGCAGGTGTAGGAATAACCTCACGGGGATACTGCAGGGTGCAGAGTCCGTCCACCTGACGAAAATAGTCGACATCATCAACACCGGCATCACCTTTGCGATGGATGGCATTGAAAAAATGCTTCAGGGTGATTCCCATGCCGGTTGCAATCGTAACTGCGCCGGTTTTTATATTGCCGAAATACTCACTCATAATCTATACGTCATTACATTCCTGCCGTTGACTGTTGAACTTCTTTTAAGGGCGATAGATTTCCCATACTGCCGTCAGCACAAAACTGATAAAGGCAAAGGGCGTCAAAACTTTCCAGCAAAGGTACATCAACTGATCGACCCGTAAACGGGGAAGCGTCCAGCGAAGCCACATCTGTACAAAAATAAAGAAAAAACCTTTTGTTATGATCCAGAAGGCTCCCCATACCGGGCCGTTTGTCCAGTCGTTGAGGGCAACTGATCCGATGTTGGGCAGCGGCGAGTTCCATCCGCCGAGAAATACTATGGAGATAATTGCGGAGACCATGAACATGCTGCCGTATTCAGCAAGGAAGATGACGGCGAACTTCATGCCTGAGTATTCGGTAAAGTAACCGGCGACCAACTCTGACTCTGCTTCGGGTATATCGAACGGTGCGCGGTTCACTTCAGCCAGTGAAGCGATAAAGTATATAAGAAACGGAAGCCACGCTATCGGTGAATGAAAAAGGAAGAAGTGTGCAAAACCGTAAGAGCCTGACTGGAGTATATTGATTTTCTGCATGTCGAGAGTGCCAGCCATCATTGCGCCGCAGAGCAGTGCGATAGCTGCGGGAATCTCGTAGCTGACAATCTGTGCGACGCTGCGGACAGCGCCATAGAGTGACCACTTGTTGTTGGAGCCCCATCCTGCGGCCAGAATACCGACCACTTCGATAGCAACAATACCGATAGCAAAAAAGAGACCGACGTTGAGGCTTGCGCCGATAAAGGCCGGGCTGAACGGGAGTACGGCAAATGCAAGAAAGGAGCCGACAAAGAGTATGCCGGGGCCAACGACAAAGAGGAACTTGTCGGCAGATGCGGGAACGATGTCCTCTTTCTGGAGAAGTTTCAGAATATCGGCAATGGTCTGGAGGATACCCCATTTACCAACTTCCATGGGCCCAAGCCTGTCCTGCATGAAGGCTGATATTTTCCGTTCGCCGTACACTCCGTAAGTGAGCGAGTAGAGGGCGATAAAGACCAGCGGGATGGCGGCAATAATAACCAGACCGAGCGGAAGACCAAAAAGATAGAACCCGGCAAGAGCGTCTGACCAGGCATTGAGACTGTTACCCATAAGAAAAGGGATGCTAAATTGCGATATGACCATGGTACTCATCTGTCAACCTCCCCGAGAACAATATCGATGCTGCCGATAATGGCGACAAGATCTGGTATGAGCTGCCCCTTTGAAAGGTCTTTCATGGCCGATAGATTGACAAAGCAGGATGAACGGGCTTTGCAGCGAACAGGTTTGGTTGATTTTCCGTCGCTCTCAATATAAAAACCGAGCTCACCACGGGGATTCTCTGCACGGCCATAAACTTCTCCGGCTTTTGGTCGGATACGCTTAGGAATGGCTGATCTTGGATTGAACCCTTCGGCAGATGGCATTTTATCGATGCACTGTTCTATAATCTTGAGGCTTTCGTCCATCTCCCAGGCACGGACAAGATGGCGTGAAAGGCAGTCGCCGATGACGGAGTGCTTGCCGTCGGGGACGGGAACTTTAAAGTCGAGTTCAGGATAAATCGAGTAGGGATCGTTTCTTCTCAAGTCCCACTTCACTCCTGAGCCGCGAAGCATGGGGCCTGACCAACCGTAGTTTATGGCAACATCGGCAGGCATGATTCCGATACCGAACGTTCGTTTTACAAATATTTCGTTTTCGGTGAGAAGCTCGCTAAGCTCTACTGCTTTTGGTCTGAAATAGTCGACAAACTCTTTAACTCTTTTGAGGAAATCGGCTGGCACATCATAAGCAAGGCCGCCGACCCATATATAGTTATAGAGCATACGGGCGCCTGATGCCCATTCAAGAAGTCCGAGAATAATTTCGCGGTCACGAAAACAGAAGAGAAAGGGAGTAAAAGCGCCGAGATCGATTCCGTAGGTTCCGATGGCCACCAGATGCGATGCAATTCTGTTCAGTTCGGCAACGATAACCCTGATGAATTCAACTCTGCGGGGAATTTCTATATCGAGAAGTTTTTCAACGGTGATGGCGTAGGCAAATTCACTGTTCATTCCTGCGAGATAGTCCAGCCGGTCGGTATAGGGAACAACTGCTGGGTAATCAACATTTTCGCAACACTTTTCAAAGCACCGGTGAAGGTAGCCAAGGTAGGGCTCTGCCTGGGTAATAACCTCTCCATCGGTAAGACACTCCAGCTTGAGCACTCCGTGAGTTGACGGATGCTGAGGCCCCATGGCGAGAACCATCTGCTCGGTGGCAAGGTCTTTTTCAAGTATGACCACCGTGTCGCTTTTTCGGGTAACCCTGACTGAACCCAGTCCGGCTGTATCTAATTCCTGCATACGTGAGCTGCGTTTACTATTTAAAACACTGTTAGTACGGCACCTTGATTCCGTGATACTGATCCTGCACCTTGTAATCTTTGCGGAGCGGGTAGCCTTCCCAGTCTTCGGGGCAAAGAATTCTTCTCAGTTCGGGATGGCCGGTAAAGGTCATTCCAAACATGTCATACGCTTCCCTTTCATGCCAGTTTGCGGTGTGCCAGACACAGGCAACGCTCGGGATTGATCCTCCCTCGCGGGCACACTTCACCTTGACGGCCAGTTTATGATTTAAAAGTGCAAGTGATTCGAAATTACAGATAATACCAAGCTTCTCTTCTGCGGGATAGTCTATACCGGTAAGACACGCCATGTAGTTGAATTTGAGCTTGGGATGGTCGCGCATGAAGAGAGCTATCTCTGTCCAGAACGAAGTATCGACAACCTCAAAAAATGGCATCGTCTCATTGGCATCAAAGTCCGATATGGCCGAACCAAACTTCTCATGGATAATCGAGTATGCAGCAGCACTCTCCTGTACCAACTGCGATATAACCTTTCGTTCTTCCATCTTGACAGTAAGCCTTATAGTTAATTATGCTCCGACAGCCTTGCGCTCACGCTCGATAATGAACCGGGGATCGACACTTTTTTCAGCCAGCTTCTTCAAGGCATCGGCCCTTGATATACCAATCTGCTCCATCCTTATCAACTCCTGAATTTTCATGAGACCGCCGATAAGAGATTCGGGCCTCGGCGGGCAGCCCGGAACATAAACATCGACAGGAATAATGCGGTCAACTCCCTTGAGGACATGGTAGCCGTGCTCCCAGTAAGGACCTCCGCAATTGGAACAGCTCCCCATCGAGAGGACATATCGGGGTTCCGGCATCTGCTCGTAGAGGCGAATCACCCTTTCTGCCATTTTCATCGTAACCGTGCCAGCAACAATCATAAGATCGGACTGGCGGGGGGATGAACGGGGGAAAATACCGAAACGCTCAAGATCGTAATTGGAGGCATTGGTCGCCATCATTTCGATAGCGCAGCAGGCAAGACCAAAACCCATTGGCCAGAGCGATGACAAACGAGCCCAGTTCAGAACATTGTCAACCGATGTTACCAGCATGTTATGCTTTGTTATCCCGGCATCAAGTAAACCCATAACGATCTAAGGAATAGTGAATAGTATCTGTTAACCCCTCAATGAGGCGGATTTCGCAATCGGCAATTTCGGCATTTCAGGCATTGTTGGAATATTGGGAACAGGCCTGACCCAATCCAGATCTCCTTTAACCCAGGCATAAGCGAGACCAAGAATAAGGATTCCTGCAAAGACAAGCGCCTCAACCAGCGCAAATTCTCCAAGCTGGCGGAATATGGTCGCCCAAGGGAAAAGGAAGACTACCTCAACGTCAAAAATGATAAAAATAAGAGCGACAACGTAAAATCTGATATTGAACTTGACCCATGCGCTGCCTACCGCTTCTTCGCCGCACTCGTAGGTTGAATTTTTAGCCGGGTTGGGCCTGCTTGGACGTAAAAGACGGGCAGTCAGATAACCGCCGGCAACGAAAACAACGCCCAAGGCAAGGAAAGCAAATACATTGCCAAAATTACTCAGTGTCTGATCCATGTAACGCCATTTTGATGTCCTGGAATCTTCTTTAATTAGGTGCGCAAATATATAAAAAAAATTCTTTGCCCACAGAAAAAATTAGCCTTTAATGCTCTTTATTATGAAATTTTCGGCCTATACGCATAAATAACTTTATGAATAGAGAGATTACCAGCAACACGATTATAAGTATGGCACCATGCACGACTGGCCAGGAGCCGGTGACGGCAAACAGAGCGGGCCCAACTGTCGACAGAACTATCATCCAGATAATCGGCACCCACGCAATACCAAAAATAACAGGAAGGGCCGTTTTCATAAACCGCTTCCTCGTCTCAACATCAGGAAAAAGTTTCATGGTGCTTCAAAATAAAGAGTTCCTATCTGCTCAGCCAGTGCGGCATCGAGTGTTTTCAATATTTCATACTCCCTTTTCAGCCCTTTCATATCGCCTCTTGAAAGGTAATACATGGCGATTTTGCTGTGGGGTTCAGGGTTCTCCGGTTCAAGGGCAAGTGCTTTTTCAAAAGCCTCTTTTGCTTTGTCAAACTCTCCAAGATCAAGGTATGCATCGCCAAGAACGCAATAAATATCGGCATATTCCGGGTCGATGGCGATCCCTTTTTGGAGTGTTTTCAGGGCAGCTTCCTCTTTTCCAAGCATGAACTGCACAAAACCAAGATGCTTGTAGGCCTGCAGAAAACCGGGGTCAAGCACAATGGTTTTCATCAGATCGCAAGCTGCTTTCCGGTAGGCGCCCATGGCGAGGTTGGTGACTGCACGCGCATAGAGAACCGCCGGGTCACGACGCTGTACCTCAATGCAGCGATCAAGCAGCTCAAGTGCCTCACCGTTACGCTGCAGGTCAATACAGGTCAGCGCCAGTTCATACTGTAACAGGGAATTATCGGGATCCTGCTGAAGTGCAATCTCCCGTTTCTCTCTCTCTTGTTCAACGTTCAAGGGTAATGAATTTTACTGGTTATGTTTCAAAGCGTTCCAGAGCTATCTGAAGGTTGTTGAGTGCTTGAAGCTTTTCGAGTACCTGATCAGCAAGCCAGCGTCCCAGGGGGAGTGAGTCGTTAATGCACCGGATATACTGGAAGAGAGGAAAACCGGCGTGTTCAAGCTTTTTGCGCGCATCATATTCGGTCTCGCTGTTATCGGCAAAAAAACCGTAGGGAAACATGACCACTGCCTCGTACCCCTCACGCTTGTAATCCAGAAGCGCTTTTTCAATGGTATCGGAAGTCCACTCCCCTCCTCTCGAATGGTTCATGCAGCCCTGGCGAACATCGCTGAAAACATTTTGCGGATCGGCCAGAATTTTTTGTTTCATCACCTCAAAAAATGCTACAGTCTCTTCCAGCCCGGTAAAGAGTGTCGGTGGATTTCCGGCACGATCCTTGACCAGGGTACCATGGATGACCAGCACAAGACCAATTTTAC